>OODN01000949.1_pt1 | contig 12483 bp, 8 predicted proteins | sample 1671651 | NCBI WGS metagenome assembly OODN01 (sample SAMN06348178, study PRJEB24527) | human gut metagenome | biome: human gut; feature: ankylosing spondylitis patient; material: feces | host: Homo sapiens | place: China | collected 2015-10 | reverse complement strand
AAATGTAAGGGAAGCCGAGCCAACCTTGCATCATAATCAAAGCAATTTTTGTCCAAGTAGGATCTGTTTTCCAAGGAATCAAAATGCCATCTAAGAATGGGAAGATCTTCGCAAACAATGGGATAACTTGTGCATTGATGGCACCGACACTATCGTTAAACATATTTGAGAAAGTTAAGATAGTGATGAAGGCTGGAACAGCCCATGGGAGCAAGAAGATAACCCCAAAGATTCGTTTTCCTTTTACGAATGGTTGGTTTGCAACAATAGCGGTCAAGATACCGAGTACGATTTGAAGAGTAGAAGCTGCGAGTGCCCAAATCAAGGTCCAGCCAAGAACAGATGTAAAGGCTGAGCGGAAGGTGCTCAAGGTCCACATATTAGTGAAGTTTTGGAACCCGATCCAATCAAGCAAGGTTGTTGGAGCGGTATGTTTGAAGTCGTAGTTGGTAAAGGCGATCATCAAAGTTACTAAAACTGGGAAGATAATCGCAAATGTCATAGCAATGTATGAAGGAATGATCAATAAATATGGGAAGCCATTTTCATAGATGGCTTGAACCATTTCTTTTCCAGTTTTTGGAACAGCAATGCCATTGTTGATACGTTTTGCAACGGTTCCAGCATCCTTAATATTTAAGGCATAAAATAGGAAGTAAACAATGGTAATGATCAAGTGGAAGGCGCCACGAATCAAGATAAAGAGAGAATTATCTTGTCCACGGACGGTTCCAAGTGTAACCAATTTCGCTAATTCTCCAGCTCCGATTCCTAGGAAATAGGCGAGAAAGAGAACAGTTACGGCAAGAAAAATATAGCCTTTGGTTTTTTGTTTGTTATAAATTTGCCCAAGACCCGGGATCAAAGAGAGCCACATAGCCTTTTTAGGGTTTTGTTCTGTAGTCATTCAAATCTCCTTATAATGTCCTTGCTAGAGAGCAAGAAGACAAGTCAGACAGTAAGTTGTGTTTGAAAATTGAACATAAGAGGTTGGGACTTTGTCTCCAACCTCTTACTCACACCTAAAAACTGTCTTATTTGCTACCGAATTTTTGTTCGATGGTTTCTTTAATCAATTTCACTGCATCGTCAGCAGATGCTTTTGCAGATTTTTTACCACTTACAGCATCGAAAAGCATAGTAGCAGCTGGATCCCAAACAGCACTCATTTCTGAGATATTTGGCATTGGTTGAGCGTTCTTGAATTGATCAACAACGGCAGTTGTCAATTCATCGTTTTTGCTAACCGCATATTTACGAGCTTCTGTGTTGGCAGGAACTTCATTGGTCTTGTCAAACAAAGCTTTTTGTTGATCAGTACTTGTCAAGAAGTCAATGAATTTTTGAGCGCCATCAAGGTTTTTCGCACCTGCAGGTATAACCCAAGCTTTACCACCACCAAAGGCAGAGTATTGTTTTCCGTTTGGAAGAGTTGGAATCGTTGCGACACCATAGTTTACTTTAGCTTCTTTCAATGAAGCAGCTTTCCAAGGACCATCGATGATAGCAGCTGTTTTACCTTCTTGGAATTGTGTTTGGATGAAGTTAGCAGCACCTTTTGTATCTTGCAAACCTTTTGGCCATTTAGCATACCAAGTTTTTGCATATTCGATACCATCGATAGAACCTTGGTTGTTCAATCCAATATCTTTAGGATCTGTACCGTCTTTACCAAACACATAACCGCCGTTACCTGAAAGTAAACCGTAAGTGTAGTAGAAGTTTGTCCAGTCAGCTAAGAAGGCAGTTGTTTTACCAGGTTCGCTAGCGAAGTCGTACTTGCTATCTTTTGCAAGATTTTCAAGATCACCAAATGTTTTTGGAGCTTCGCTTAAAAGATCTTTGTTATAGTAGAGAACCAATGTTTCGATGACAGCAGGTGCACCGTAAACTTTACCACCGTTTGTTACAAGAGCTTCAGTTGTTTTATCTGTATGGCTATCTTTGTTTAATGTCACTTCAGCCAATTGACCATCGCTACCAAGACCACCTACACGGTCGTATGGAGCCATCATTACGTCTGGAGCTTTTTTAGATTGGTTATCAAGAGAAAGGTTATCCAATCCACCAAGAGCATCACCAGTCTTGATGTTAATTTTTACGCCATTTTCTTTTTCAAAAGCTTTTGCAGCTTCTTCAACATAAGATTTGTAGCCTTTGTCTACATAGACGTTGATTTCTTTACTTGCCTCAGAAGAACCTGATGAGTTATTGCTACAAGCAGCAAGTAAGAAGCCGGCAAAACCAACTGTACCAAGTACAGCAGCACTACGTAAAATTGTACGTTTCATGATTTATTCCTCCTAAAGAATAAAAAAAGATAATAATTAGAAACCGTTTTAGACAAACGTTTTCCTAAAACGACTTAAGTATATCACAAGGCGAAAACGTTTGCAAGTGATTTTGAGAAAATTTTTTAAAAATATTTTAATTCTAAACTTTCTTCTATAAAAACCGCTAATTCATTGACATTGCTAATAATAAATACTAAACTAGTGATAAGGGGCTTTTTTAAAAAAGATATAAAGTTTTTTAAGAAACCCCTTGCAGAAAATATGGAAAAAGTTTATAATGACATGGTACGCAAACGTTTTCGCAAAAATTGCGTAAACTGAGTTGCGCCTGTTCGATTTTAACAAAGAGTAGAGCCGCTTGAGAGCTGGATACGACTCTGCAACGATACCCATACCGTGCACCGAATCGCAGGCTTCAAAGAAATAAAAAGAGGTGGTAACCCATGAAAAAACGTCAAAGTGGTGTTTTGATGCACATTTCTTCCCTTCCTGGACAATACGGAATCGGATCATTCGGACAATCAGCATATGATTTTGTTGATTTCCTCGTTCGGACCAAGCAACGTTACTGGCAAATCTTGCCGCTTGGTACAACTAGTTATGGAGATTCTCCATACCAATCTTTCTCAGCTTTTGCTGGGAACACTCATTTTATTGATTTCGATCTTTTGATCGAGCAAGGTTTGTTAACAGAAGCAGACCTTAAAGGAGTGGACTTTGGTCAAGATCCTACTCAAGTGGATTATGCAAAGGTTTTTGAACAACGTCGTCCCTTGCTTGAAAAAGCAGTTGCGAATTTCTTAAAATCAAGTGATCAAAAAGAATTCCAACAATTTTGTGAAGCCAATGCTTCTTGGTTGGAGCTCTTCGCAGAATACATGGCTATTAAAGAACACTTTGATTTGAAAGCTTGGACAGAGTGGCCAGATGCAGCTATTCGTGCGCGTGAGCCAAAAGCTTTGGCTAAATACCGTGAAGAATTGGCTGATAAATTGACTTACCATCGTGTAACTCAATTCTTCTTCTTCCAACAATGGTTGGCCTTGAAAGCTTATGCCAACGACCACCACATTGAAATTGTGGGAGATATGCCAATCTATGTAGCGGAAGATTCAAGTGACATGTGGGCTAATCCTCATCTCTTCAAAACAGATGAAAACGGAAAAGCAACTTGCATTGCAGGATGCCCGCCAGATGAGTTCTCAGCAACTGGTCAACTTTGGGGGAACCCAATCTATGACTGGGAAGCAATGGACAAAGATGGCTACCAATGGTGGATTGAACGCTTGCGTGAAAGCTTCAAGATCTATGACATCGTTCGGATCGACCACTTCCGTGGTTTCGAATCATACTGGGAAATCCCTGCTGGTTCTGAAACTGCAGCACCAGGTAAATGGGTCAAAGGTCCTGGCTACAAACTCTTTGCAGCCGTGAAGGAAGAGCTCGGTGATTTGAACATCATCGCTGAGGACCTTGGCTTTATGACGGATGAAGTTATTGAGCTTCGCGAACGTACTGGCTTCCCAGGAATGAAGATTCTTCAATTCGCCTTCAATCCTGACGATGAAAGTATCGATAGCCCTCACTTGGCACCAAACAACTCTGTGATGTACACTGGAACACATGATAACAACACAGTTCTTGGATGGTACCGCAATGAAATCGACGATCCAACTCGTGAGTACCTTGCTCGTTATACCAACCGGAAAGAGTACGAATCTGTACCGCATGCTATGCTTCGCACCGTCTTTGCTTCCGTCAGCTTCATGGCGATTGCTACGATGCAAGACTTGCTTGAGTTAGATGGCTCAGCTCGGATGAACTTCCCATCTACTCTCGGTGGTAACTGGTCATGGCGAATGACAGCGGATCAATTGACTCCAGCTGTCGAGCAAGAATTGCTTGATTTCACTACGATCTATCGTCGTGAAAACAAAGACTTGAAAAAAGAAGTTAAGAAAGCAAAAAAATAATCTTTCCCCCCTATTAAAATTGTTGAAACAAAGGAGACTCCCAACATGGAATCATTACAAAAATATGTGATTGATCATCATCAAAAAACAATTGCAGAATGTTCAAATGAAGAATTGTACATTGCTTTGCTGAATTACACCAAGCAAGCAAGTGCTCAAAAGAAATTAAATACTGGTAAGAAAAAAGTATACTACATCTCAGCTGAGTTCTTGATCGGTAAACTCTTATCTAATAACTTGATCAACTTGGGTCTTTACGATGACGTCAAAAAAGAATTGGCTGATGCTGGTAAAGACTTGATCGAAGTCGAAGAAGTAGAATTGGAACCATCACTCGGTAATGGTGGTTTGGGACGTTTGGCAGCCTGCTTTATCGACTCTATCTCTACTCTTGGATTGAACGGAGACGGAATCGGATTGAACTACCACTTTGGTTTGTTCCAACAAGTCCTTAAAAACAACCAACAAGAGACCATTCCAAACGCATGGTTGACTGATCAAAGCTGGCTCGTTCGTTCAAGCCGTAGCTACCAAGTGCCATTTGCACACTTTACATTGACATCTACCCTCTATGATATCGATGTTCCTGGTTACAAGATCGACACCAAGAACCGTTTGCGTTTGTTTGACTTAGATTCAGTTGATTCTTCTATTATCGAAGAGGGAATCGAATTTGACAAGACAGATATCGCTCGTAACTTGACTCTTTTCCTTTACCCAGACGATAGTGACAAACAAGGGGAATTGCTCCGTATCTTCCAACAATATTTCATGGTTTCAAACGGTGCACAATTGATCATCGATGAAGCCATCGAAAAAGGAAGCAACTTGCACGACCTTGCTGACTACGCAGTTGTCCAAATCAACGATACTCACCCATCAATGGTGATTCCTGAATTGATCCGTCTTTTGACTGAACGTGGTATCGAACTTGATGAAGCAATCTCTATCGTTCGTAGCATGACTGCTTACACTAACCACACCATCCTTGCGGAAGCCCTTGAAAAATGGCCACTTGAATTCTTGCAAGAAGTGGTTCCTCACTTGGTACCAATCATCGAAGAATTGGATCGTCGTGTCAAAGCAGAATACAAAGATCCAGCAGTTCAAATCATTGATGAAAACGACCGTGTCCACATGGCCCACATGGATATCCACTATGGATTTAGCGTAAACGGGGTAGCAGCACTTCACACAGAAATCTTGAAGAATTCTGAGTTGAAAGCCTTCTACGACATTTACCCTGAAAAATTCAACAACAAAACAAACGGTATCACATTCCGTCGTTGGCTCATGCATGCTAACCCAACCTTGTCACACTACTTGGATGATATCCTCGGACGTGACTGGCACCATGACGCATCTAAATTGGAAGACCTTCTTTCTTATGAAGATAAAGATGCAGTCAAAGCAAAATTGGAAAACATCAAGTCTCACAACAAACGCAAATTGGCTCGTTTCTTAAAAGACCATCAAGGTGTGGAAATCAATCCAAATTCTATCTTTGATACCCAAATCAAACGTCTTCACGAATACAAACGTCAACAAATGAACGCTTTGTATGTGATCCACAAATACTTGGACATTAAAGCTGGAAATATCCCTGCTCGTCCAATCACTGTTCTATTTGGTGGTAAAGCAGCTCCTGCTTACACCATTGCACAAGATATTATCCACTTGATCCTTTGCTTGTCTGAAGTGATTGCAAACGATCCAGCAGTAGCTCCACACTTGCAAGTTGTTATGGTAGAAAACTACAACGTAACTGCTGCAAGCTACTTGATCCCAGCTAGCGATATTTCTGAGCAAATCTCTCTTGCTTCGAAAGAAGCTTCAGGTACTGGTAACATGAAATTCATGTTGAATGGTGCATTGACACTTGGTACGATGGATGGAGCCAACGTGGAAATCGCTGAATTGGTTGGACGTGACAACATCTACATCTTCGGTGAAGATTCAGAAACTGTAATCGATCTATATGAGAAATCAGCATACAAATCAGCAGATTTCTATGAACGTGAAGCTATCAAACCATTGGTAGACTTCATTATCAGCGATGCCGTTCTTGCAGTTGGTAACAAGGAACGCTTGACTCGTCTTCACAAGGAATTGATCAACAAAGACTGGTTCATGACTCTTCTTGACTTGGAAGACTACATTGTAACCAAAGAACGCATGTTGGCTGACTACGAAGACCGTGATGCATGGTTGGATCAAGTTATCGTAAACATTGCTAAAGCAGGATTCTTCTCATCTGACCGTACGATCGCTCAGTACAATGAAGATATCTGGCACTTAAACTAATGATTAGTTGTTAGACCAAGGTCCATAAGACCTTGGTCTTTTTCATTACTTCTTATTTTGGAAAAGAAATGGAGCTAGTTTAGGGGATGGACACTCTGCAAAAAGTGTTGTTTTTTTGAATTTTGCCACCCCTAAAGGGAAAAAATTACATAAATTTTTATTTCAGTCTTCAAATCTAATTTATTGGTATAAAAAAATACTTCCCCTAAAAAAGCCTTCCGGTGAAATTTATAAAAAGAGAAACCGGGATGAAAATCCTTGAAAATAAAGGATTTTTCACAGGTGCTTACATATATTTTCAACTAAAAGATGAGGAAGGTCCGGAAGGTTTGGCGTTTCAAGTTGTTATATCTTTAAAGTAAAATAAAAAATTAAATAGACAAATATTTAAAAATGGTTGATTGTGATACAATAGAGTTAACTGGCAGTAGCATATTTTTGCCTCTACAGTGAGATTTTTTTAAACATAAACAAAAAGGAGAGTTTTGAAAATGAAAAGCTATCGTGAACATGTTTCGAAGCAGGAAAAATTTTCAATTCGTAAGTTATCAGTCGGTGTTGTTTCATTGGCTATCGCTGGATTAGCTACTGTTAATACCTACGGAGCAGAAGTGAAAGCAGATGAGGCAACAGCGCCTGCAACTGAAGCGACTACTACGGATACAGCAACAAGCGATGCAGCTGTTGCAACAAGTTCTAAGTTGACATCTACAACTGTGACAGAAGGAAATAAAATAGTTACGACTACTTATGTAGAATCACCGGAACTTGAAAAAGCAAAAGCTGATGCAGCTACAGAAGGTGTAACCGTTACAGAAGAAGCTGAAAAAGTCCAACCATCTATCACAGCAGCAGAAGCAGATAATAAAGCTCAAACAGCTGAAATCAACACAGTCGTTGAAAACTACAAAAAGGCCAAAGCTGAGTATGAAGCAAAATCTCAAGAAATCACATTGATTGAAAAGAGAAATGCGGAAGCAGAAGCAGATTATCAAAAGAAAGTAGCAGAGTACAATCAGCAAAAGGCAGCTTATGATAAAGCTTTAGAAGAGTACAATGCTAAAAAGGCAGCTTATGATGCCAAAGTAGTAGAAAAAGCAGCAGCGGATAAGGCTAATGCAGAAGCAAAAGCTAAGTATGATGCAGAAATGGCTGTTTACAATACAGCGAAAGCGCAATACGATAAAGATTTACAAGAATACCAAACTAAGAAAGCGCAATACGATAAAGATAAAGCAGCTTATGATCAATTGGTAGCGAAGAAGGCAGAAGAAGATGCTGCTAAGGCTCAATACGAAGCTGATCTTGCAAAATACAATGTAGAAAAAGTACAGTACGAAAATGATTATATTGCTTATCAAAAGAAATTAGCTGAATACGAAGTTGCCAAAAAACAATATACGGACGCGAAACAAGCATACGACAAATATATGACAGACAATGCGTATGCTGACCTTAAAAATGTTTCAACTGTTCAAGATTTGACCTTCCAACGTGAAGGTGGTGCAACTCACACCATTGACGGCATCAGCACTTATCTTACTCGTGATGCTCAAGCTCGTTTAAATACAAGCAATGTCCATCAATATGATTCTAATAAATTGGAAGCTTCAGATATTGTAGCAACTAGTCCTTGGGCCAATAATGAAACTGAGTACATTCAAGTGAAAGAAGGCGATAAATTTGTCGTTACTTATGATAACTTGAATCAGTCCAGCATGCGTGAAAATACGGATATGCATCCAATCAAACGTGTGATTTACCGTTATGAGATTTTAAGTCTTCCATCAAATGATGGCAAAGGGATTGCAGCAGTCAACGCAGATCCAACGGTAACCATGACAGTGGGTGCTTCAACAGACCAAGACAAACCTGTTAAGGTTGCTGTCGATGTTGAATTCTATGATGGTGATGGCAATAAATTTGATTTGACTCAACGCAATGCCATTGTCGCTTTGAACTCGCTCAACCACTGGACAGGTGCTTCCTATGTCGATAGTGGAGACAAACCTCGTGCCCTTACAGTAGAAGCCAAAGATAAAGATGGCAACACTGTTCGTGGAACTTGGGATCCATATGCAGATGGTTCATCCATGAGCATTGAAAACAATGAAGTGAAGGTTAAAACAGGAAAAGCAGACTTTGGTACTGCAACTGTTTCCATTTCAGCAGACAACCCTCTCAAAATTGTGACTCAGAAATATGGTTATGTTAAAGATGACACAGGTAAATGGGTTCCTGGTACGACACCTGAGAAGGAAGAAGTAACGGATGCGTTAACTGTAAATGCTTCGGGTTCAGGAAGTGTTCATTCTATTGGTACAGAAGAATTTACCTTTGAAGGTAAGGATGATGTTATCGGATCATACAAAGTAGATGCAACTACAGGTCAAATTACGTTCACGCCTAAGAAGAAATTTGAAAACGTGGAACACCAAGAGTCTGTAAATGTTGGAAATAATAAATTTATTCCAATTCCAAACTCAAGTGTTTCTTATGATGCTGCTACTAAAGAAGTGACTTCCTTTAAAGATAACCAATATATTGAACATGGCTCTGTCTTTAACGGTGAATCTTCAACAACTCTTGAAGGTTGGGATAATCCATCTTCTCCATACCTCTATTATGGTGGAGCAGGCTTGAAGATGTCAGATGGACACTTAGTCTTTACGGCTAATGGTGCCAATGCGGCTGGTCAACCAACGGTTTATTGGTTTGCCATCAACTCAAATGTAGGTCTTCCTAAAGAGCCAGGAGAAAAACCGAAAGAGCCAACAAAACCAACAGAACCAAAGGCTCCAACTCCACCAACACCAACAGTTGTGGAAGTGCCAGCAGAGCCAAGTAAACCTGAAGAACCTAAATCACCAACTCCGCCAACAGCACCTAACTACACTGTGATTACGGTCGATGTGGAGGAACCAAAATCACCAACTCCACCAACAGAGCCAACCCCACCGACTCCTGAAGTTGTTCCAAATACGAATCCGGTGAAACCGGAAGCTGAAGTGAAATGGCATAAGAATAAAGTGGTAACGGAAACAGATATTCCAACCCCACCAACGCCAGTTCCTCCAACTCCACCAACACCATATAACCCACCAACACCAATTGTTCCACCTACACCAATCGTTCCACCAACTCCAGAGGTTCCAACCGAACCAACTCCTGAAGTTCCGGAACAGCCTGTACAACCTGCGCAACCACAAACACCTGCGCTTCCAAATACAGGTACAGAAAGCTCAACTGCAGCTGTTCTTGCAGGTGCGATGGCTGGATTGCTTGGATTGGGTCTTGCACGCAAGAAAAAAGAAGATTAATTCTTCGTTCTTTCGTCCATTCATCTAAATAAAGAAAGTCAGAAGGCAAGTCCTTCTGGCTTTTTTGATGGGAGTGATGACCAAATAGTTGAGAAATAGAACAGAATAGTTTTTGGATAAGGAGAGGAAATGGCTTTTATAGACCAAATCGTGTCGAAATGAAGCAGAATAGAAATGGATGACACAAGAAGAAGAGAATGAGGTATACTGGTGGTGTTCGAATGAAAGTTTATAGGACTCCGTTATATCTCTAATCATTCCAATGATACAGTTGTGATGTCTTTTTCATCTTTTGCACACATTATTTTCCAAATGAATTTCATTTGAACGTATCAGTGATCAGGCAAGTGCTTCCACTGTTTTGAGGCGCTTGCCTTTCTATCTGTATCGCGATATAATAGGGTGTAAGAAATGAAAAGGAGTTTGTATGAAAAAGAAACCTATCTATCTTTACATCCTGTTATTTTTCTCTACGGTTGGAACCCTGACTTCAGCTGTCTCAACCTTTGGAGCTTCAAAGAGTTTTGAGCTGACAGATGATTTTGCGAAACAACTTGGTTTAACAACGGCTCAAGACAAGGCGGACTATGTGACATATTATGAGAAATCAGCCCAACTCAATCAGTCTCCACTAACCTTTTTATTTGTTTCCCTGATTCTGATTGCCTTACTGGCAACTTTCTATTTCCTCTTTATGAAGCAGGATCTGTTAACAGCCCATTATACTTACATGGGGCAGATTTTATTAAGTCAAGCCTTCTCTTGCTATAATTATTTTGCAGGGCGTCCGCTATTGGCTAGTTTTTCAAACCCGTCCCTTCGTCAACGATATCTAGCATCTTCGTCCATTGCTTTGTTGCTCTTGACTGCTTTATCTCTTCTCTTCCTTGGAATTGTTTTGTATAAAACCTTGCGTTTGAGAAAAGCTCAAGCTACGGCATAATAGATAAGTTTGAATGGAGCTCTCTTAGAGGATAAGAGAGCTTCTTGATTGGAGAAAAAAGATGAAAGTATCCTTTGTTTATATTAGTCTGAGTGGGAATACAGAGAGTTTTGTCCGCCGCTTAAGTGACTATTTGCTGGAAGCCCATCCCGGACTTGAAATCGAGAAAGTGCATGTGAAAGACATGGTCAAAGAGGGCCAGTCCTTCTTTGAAATGACCAATCCTTTTATCACTTTTTTGCCTACCTATTTGGAGGGTGGAAATGGTGTTGACAATGGCGATGTGGAAATTTTGACGACAGATGTTGCGGATTTTATTGCTTATGGAGACAATGCCAGCAAGTGCTTAGGAGTGGTTGGATCAGGCAATCGGAATTTTAACAATCAATATTGTTTAACCGCTAAGCAATACAGCCAACGCTTTGGTTTCCCCATGTTAGCCGATTTTGAAATGCGGGGGATGTTGGGAGATATTAAAAAAGTAGCCGCCATTGTAGAAGATTTGTATCATCTTTAAAATAAAGAGAGTGGGACAGAAATCGGTAATTCGTTAGAATTCGATTTCGTCGTCCCACCTCCGCACAGTTGAGTAGGGCTGTAAAAGCTGATGAAATCAGCGTAGTAGAGGCCACTCAACCACTGCGTCTTGCTCGACAATCCAAAAATAATTGAGAGGCTAGGACTTTTGTCCCAGCCTCTTATTTGTTGCGACTGAATAGAAGAGGAGTCACATTTTATATGACTCCTCTTCTATGGCTTATTTTAATTTTTCTGTGATTTCTTTAGCAAGTAGGAGCCCCAATCGATAGTCTTTGTTGATGGCATGGATGACATCGTTGATATTGTCGGTCTCTTGGATTTTTTCCTTGATGCTATCTTTGAAAGCTTGATCTTTCAAGAGTTGCTCTTGTAAGAGCCGTTGTAGTTTTTCTCTCTCGTACTTGTTAAATAAAAAGAGGACCACTAAACTGATGAAAATTAAGATGTAAACGGTTTGATTCATAGATTTCTCCTGTATATAAAGGATCTGAAAATGTAGAGAATGAAAGGCATTGGACATGAGAAAAGGAGTGAGAAAGAACTAAATTGAATCGCATTTAGTTTCTCCTCTCACTCCCATAAGAGATGTTCTACGTATCCATCATAGATAAGAAATTACATTTTCTCAGGTGCATCGACACCAAGTAAGCGAAGGGCTTCTTTTAAGACTACTGCTGTTGAGTAGCTAAGAGCAAGACGGCTTTCGCGTTCTGGACTTTCATCCAAGATACGAGTGTGCGCATAGTATTTGTTGAAGGCTTGAGCCAAGTTGATAGCATATTTTGCGATCAAGGATGGATCATAGTTTTCAGCAGCACGTTTCACCACACGAGAGAAGTCTTGGAGAAGCTTGATGATTTCCCAGCTTTCAGGATCGCTCAAGCTGTATGTCGCATCTGTAGATGGTGTGAAGTTGGCTTTGCGAAGGATGGATTGGATACGAGCGTAAGCGTATTGAACGTAAGGTCCAGTTTCTCCTTCAAAGGATACCATGGCTTCGAGGTCGAAGTCATACCCATTGCGGCGGTCTGTCTTCAAGTCGTAGAATTTAACCGCACCAACACCGACTGCATGTGCCACTTCTTCCTTGTTTTCCAATTCAGGGTTCT
>OODN01000937.1_pt1 | contig 12654 bp, 10 predicted proteins | sample 1671651 | NCBI WGS metagenome assembly OODN01 (sample SAMN06348178, study PRJEB24527) | human gut metagenome | biome: human gut; feature: ankylosing spondylitis patient; material: feces | host: Homo sapiens | place: China | collected 2015-10 | reverse complement strand
TGTTTTTTCAGCAGCTTCATCAAGCATCGCTTGGCGGGCTTCATCATCGATAATGTGAATATCTCCGAACAGCGTGTAATCCACATTTTCAATACCGCAATAATTAAATAAACCATTAACCAAACAATGATTAAGGGATTTATCTACGCCAAATTCTTGGTATTGCGCCACGCTGCTACCAATAGTGATAAATTGCTGCATTGCTTTACCGTGAATAAGGCCTTTGGACTCACCATTCTCCGTTTTATAGGCAAAACCATGCGTGAGTACGCGGTCTAAATAGCCTTTTAGCATCGCCGGAAACCCCATCCACCACAACGGATAAACCATCGTAATCAAATCCGCTTGGCGAATAAAATCATGTTCCTGCTGGATTTCTGCTGGGATAATGCCTTTATTGGCCGATTGTAATTCTTCAAAGGAAATAATCGGGTTAAATTTCATGGTGTAAAGATCACGCAAATGGGTTTCAACACCAAGCTGTTGGCTTGCTTTTACAACGCGATCCACGATGGCGCGACCAAAACTTTTTTGGCTATTGGGATGCGCAAAAATAATCAAATGATTCATTCTGTTACCTTTTTAACTAACAATGTAATGCCATCAACGCGTTCTACCACCACAAGATCATTCACTGTTAAATGCTCACCTTGGATACGCCATGTGGTATCGCCAAAAGCACCGCGACCAATACCGTTAGAACCAATTTCTAACACCGTGCCTTTTTTACCTAACAGAGTATGATCCCGTTGATTTAAGGTTGTACGTGATTGATCCTGATTATCTTTGCTATGTTGGTATTTCCACCAAAGCAATGAGAGAATAATCGCTAAAATCGCATAAAAAACGGCTAACGCGGTTAAGGATAAACTTGGCACCAATGCCATTACGCCTGCCGTCACAATCGCGGCTAAGCCCCACCACAATAAAAATACGCCAGGTACGAGAGTTTCAGCGATTAATAATACAAAACCTAATACCAACCAATGCCATACTGACCAAGTTGTTAACCAATCTGCCATATCAACTCCTTGAGAGAAAAAGTGCGGTCATTTTTAACCGCACTTTAAGAAATTACGCTTTTTTGTCGCCTTTTAACAGTTCGGCAATACCCGCTACCGAGCCGATTAAATTGCCGGCTTCAAGCGGCATCATCACCACTTTGCTGTTCGGTGAACCACCGATTTGTTTTAAGGCTTCCGTGTATTTTTGGGCGATAAAGTAATTGATCGCTTTGGTATCACCACTAGCAATTGCTTCTGACACCATTTGAGTTGCTTTTGCTTCCGCTTCTGCTGCACGTTCACGCGCTTCTGCTTGTAAGAAGGCTTCTTGACGTTCCCCTTCCGCTTTCAGAATACGGGCTTGTTTTTCCCCTTCTGCACGTAGGATTTCCGCCTGACGAATACCTTCCGCTTCTAAGACTTCCGCACGTTTATTACGTTCTGCTTTCATTTGTGCGTTCATTGAATCAATCAATTCACGCGGTGGACGCACATCACGAATTTCAATACGGGTAACTTTAATCCCCCAAGGATTGGTCGCTTCATCCACAATTGCCAACAAACGACCGTTAATGGAGTCACGTTGGGAAAGCATTTCATCCAATTCCATCGAACCTAATACAGTACGAATGTTAGTCATGGTTAAATTGATAATCGCCTGTTCTAAATGATTCACCTCATAAGCCGCGCTACGGGCATCAATCACCTGAACGAAACAGACCGCATCAATGGATACGTTGGCGTTATCCTTAGAAATGACTTCTTGTGAGGGAATATCTAATACCTGTTCCATCATATTGATCTTACGGCCAACACGATCCACAAATGGTACAACGAAGTTTAAGCCCGGCATTAAGGTGTGGGTATAACGCCCAAAACGCTCAATCGTCCAGTTATAACCTTGCGGTACGGTTTTGAGTGCTGAAAAAAGTACGACGACGACTAATACAATAAAGACGATTGCGGCAATAGATAAGCCTTCCATAGATTGCTCCTTAATGATGAGGAAATATAAGAAAAGTCTATCAAATTAGACCGCACTTTGTACATAAATATATTTATCGTTTTCTCTTATAAATTCAAAAAGATGCGTAATGCAATTTGGGGCATCTAAATCTTGATGAGAGACAAATAAAAGTTGGGTTTCACTATTATTAACGAGTTGCTCAATAAAATGTTTTACTAACTTGCGATTTAATCCATCAAGCCCTTGAAAAGGCTCATCTAAAATTAAAACAGGTGGATGCTTCACCATCGCTCGTGTAATTAAAAGCAAACGTTGCTGTCCCCAAGAAAGTGAACGAAATGGCTTTTTTGCTAAATGAGTCAGATTTAAACGAGCTAACCATTGCATGGCTTTCAAACGAATTGCCTCTGGTACGTGTTGATAAATCCCAATACTGTCAAAAAAACCTGAAATGATCACATCTAGCACGGAACAATTCACACGATAATCTAAATGCAGTTGGCTGCTTACGTAACCAATTTTTTGTTTGATATCCCAAATGGTTTCGCCTGAACCACGTTGTTTACCAAAGATCACCACATGATTCGCAAAGGCTTGAGGATGATCACCTGTAATTAACGAAAGTAAGGTTGACTTCCCTGCTCCATTTGGTCCTTTAATCCACCAATTTTGATTTGGCTGAACAACCCAATTTAAATGATCCAAAATCACTTTATCGCCATACTGAACTGTAACATTTTTAAGTTCAAAGTGCGGTTGGTTTTCAGACAGTTTTAGTAATGGTGAGGCCGGCTCAGGCAACGCAACATCAACAGACTGTTCCGCATACACTAATTGTTGATAAATACTTTGTTGCTCAATGGATTGGCGTACACCTTCTAATACTAACTCTAAATTTTCCAACATAGCTAAATGAGTCGCTTCAGCCGGAATATCTGCCAAACGATTAACGATTAGAACGATAGCACATTCCTTTTTTAGTTCGTTCAACATCACCATCCAATCTTTTACTGATTGCTGATCTAGCCCTTCAAAAGGTTCATCTAAAATTAATAAATCGGGCTTTTGCAATAATGTTTGTGCCAATAAGACTTTTCGTGTTTCCCCAGTAGAAAGTTTGATAAAGAAACGATCTAAGAGATAAGTAATCCCTAATTTTTCTGCAATTTGTTCACAAAAAGTGAGTTCCGTGCTGCCATTTAAAATAGTTTCTCTTGCCGTTTTACCAAAAAAATCCGGATCGGTATCATCGTTGTTTAAATTCTTTAATGTAGACTCAAGAATTCCTCGTTGTTTTTCAAAAGAAAAGGATTGAACACGTTTGAAAGTATTATGATACTCCCCTTCCTGTAAAGGCAATTCATTTTGCAAAGCTAAAGCAAACGCTGATTTTCCACTCCCATTACTGCCCACCACAACCCAATATTGTCGTGGCTCAATCGCAAAGTGCGGTAAGTTTAAGGTCTGTTTTTGATGAAGTTCAAATTTTGCTTGCTGAATTAAAAGTGTCATTCTCTTTCCCTTAAAAACAAAAGGCGAGCAATTTGCCCGCCTTGTCAGATTCATTTAATTAGCCGTTTTTACGCTGTTCTTCCATACATACTGCCGCAGTAAATAATACGTCAGTTGAAGAGTTTAATGCGGTTTCTGTTGAATCTTGTAAGATACCAATCACGAAACCTACACCGATCATTTGTGCCGCGATGTCATCAGAAATACCGAATAAGCTACAAGCTAATGGAATTAATAATAATGAACCACCAGCCACACCAGAAGCACCACATGCACAAAGCGCCGCAACAATACTTAATAACACCGCACTGATGAAAGATACTTCGATGCCTAATGTATGAACAGCTGCTAAGGTTAATACAGTAATTGTAATCGCTGCCCCCGCCATGTTGATATTCGCACCTAATGGAATCGCCACAGAATAGGTTTCTTCATCAAGATTTAAGCGTTTTGCTAATTCAATGTTTACAGGAATGTTTGCTGCAGAGCTACGTGTAAAGAATGCCGTTACACCACTTTCGCGTACACAAGTCCAAACTAATGGATATGGATTACGACGAATTTTCCAATAAACGAGAATTGGATTAAGTACAAAGGCAGTAAATAGCATTGTACCGATTAACACGAATAATAAGTGAACATATCCACCTAACGCAGATAAGCCTTTGTCAGATAATGTTTCAGCCACTAAACCGAATACACCGAAAGGTGCAAATGAAATAATCACATGAACGATTTTAGAAATGCCTTCTGCAAAATCAGCTACCACTTGTTTAGTTGCATCTGATGCATGACGAAGAGCTAAACCTAAACCGATAGACCACGCTAAAACACCGATAAAGTTTGCTTTGAAAATCGCATTTAATGGGTTATCCACCACATTCAATACTAACGTTAACATGACTTGACCAACAGATTGAGGTGCTGAACTCGCATCCTCTTTTACTGCAAGAGCCACATCTGATGGGAATGCCATACTTGCAATTACCGCAGCAACAGCGGCTAAGAATGTACCTAAAAGATAAAGCATGACAATTTCTTTCATGTTGCTTTTAGAGCCCACTTTCTTATTAGCGAGTGCTGCCATAACAAGGAAGAAAATCAAAATTGGTGCAACAGCACGCAATGCTTTAACAAAGATTTGACCGAGCACTCCAAAGCTAGATGCAAGATCAATACCTGCTGAATTTTTTACACTCTCATTCACCAAGGCAACAAGGATCCCGAGTACCAAACCAACAGCAATTCGTTTTACCAAATTACCTTGGAACAAAAAATGAAATAAACGTGTTGTATTCATAATAGTTTTAAATGAAGATTAAGTTGAACTTCAGATCGTTACGATCCACCGAAACAAGATAAAGATAGCTCAAATTTTATTTAAAAGAAAATTTTTTCTTTATTATTTTGTTAAAAAATTGAACTTTTTTAGTAAGGAATGAATTTTTTCTAAAATTTTCGCCTATAAAAAAATTTTTTCTATGTCCTATTGACATACTGTATCTAATACCAGTATATTACAGCTGTATAAACAACCACTGATTAAAAACACACAAACTAAAAGGAACACAAGATGATGAACTACGCAAATACAGTTGCACAAAATGATATGACGTTTTCTTATCATCCTATGCCATTTTTCAATGATGTTGAAAGCAAATCGACATTTAATAAAAAATTAGATCTCAACCTTTATTGCATCAAACGTCCACAACAAACTTGTTTTATTCGTGTTACCAATCCGAATATGCTTGCTTGGGGAATTGAAATGGGCGATATGTTAGTGGTTGAAAAAAATGACAGCCTTTTCATTGGTGATCTTGTGGTATTAGAAAAACAAGATGAATTTCATATTTATGAATTTGCCGGCGTAAGCGGTAATGAATTTGTATTCATGGCATTAGATTCTAAAGTGGAAAATATTAAAACAACACAATGGACAAACCTTCCGTTAGTTGGCACGGTGACGAATACTATCCATCAAATGAAACCAAGAAGAGACTTAATGAAATTTGCGGCTTAAGCCAATAATCAGATAATCTAAATAAAAAAAGTGCGGTTAATTTTAACCGCACTTCTTGTTGAAATAAAATTGTCATTACATCACGCGACGAGATTGTGTATAAGTTCTTGACCAATAATCTTCATCCAATGAACTAATTGTTACACCTTGACTTGTACTTGCATGCATAAATTGGTTATTACCAATATAAACGCCAACATGATTGTTGCGACGGAAGAACACTAAATCACCTTTACGTAATTCATGTTTTTGGATTTGGCGACCTAAATAGCGTTGTTCTGAGGTTGAACGTGGAAGCTCCATGCCGTAAGCATCGAGAAAAGCAGTTTGCATAAATGCAGAGCAATCAATACCATGTTTTGAAGTGCCCCCCATTCTGTAACGAGTACCAACCCATTCGTTATAAACTTGAGCAAGCGCTTTATCACCAATTAAACCTGATTTAGGACGGTTAGTTCTTAATTTAGGGTAAACGCCCCCTTTTTTCCCATCTAAACCAGCAATCAAACCCGTTAACTCAGCATCATCACTTTCACTAATCATGCCGTTTTGTGCCTGCCCCGAGTTGTTAGAGCAGGCTGTTGTCAAAACAGCCAAACCTACAATAATCAAAATCTTCTTTAACATAGCTTTTAAATAATAAAAAAATATAAAAACAAAACTGCTCGGATTTTATCAAAAAGTCATTATGCCCGCCAGTTTTTATTGAATTTTTATGCAATTTTGTGAGTGAGATCTCAAAAAAAATAAGGACTACTCAATGAGTAGCCCTTAAAAGGATTAGAATTGATTATTTTTTCTTCGCTTTTGCATTTGGAAGATCGGTAATTGAACCTTCAAATACTTCAGCCGCAAGACCTACAGATTCATGAAGTGTCGGGTGAGCATGAATCGTTAATGCGATATCTTCTGCATCACAACCCATTTCGATCGCAAGACCGATTTCACCTAATAATTCACCACCGTTAGCACCTACGATAGCCCCACCAAGTACACGGTGAGTATCTTTATCGAAGATTAATTTGGTCATACCTTCTGCACATTCAGATGCAATCGCACGACCAGAAGCAGCCCAAGGGAATTTCGCGACTTCGTAATTTAAGCCTTCTTGTTTACATTCTTTCTCAGTTTTACCTACCCAAGCCACTTCTGGTTCAGTATAAGCAATAGAAGGAATGACTTTTGGATCGAAGTAATGTTTTTGTCCCGCAATCACTTCTGCTGCAACGTGACCTTCATGAACACCTTTATGTGCTAACATTGGTTGACCAACGATATCACCGATTGCGAAGATATGAGGCACATTGGTACGCATTTGCTTATCAACATGAATGAAACCACGTTCATCCACTTCAACACCTGCTTTACCTGCATCGATCAATTTACCGTTTGGTGTACGACCGATTGCCACTAACACTGCATCATAACGTTTAGTATCGTTACATGCTTTGCCTTCCATTGAAACATAGATACCATCGTCTTTTGCTTCAACTGCTGTCACTTTAGTTTCAAGCATTAACTTGAATTTTTTCTCAACTTGTTTGGTGTAGATTGCAACAACATCTTTATCTGCTGCTGGAATCACTTGGTCAAACATTTCAACCACTTCAACTTCAGAACCTAATGCATGATATACGGTACCCATCTCTAAACCGATGATACCACCACCCATGATTAACAGTTTTTTCGGTACTTCTTTTAATTTAAGTGCATCCGTTGAATCCCAAACACGTGGATCTTCATGTGGAATGAATGGTAATTGAATTGGGCGAGAACCTGCCGCGATAATCGCATTATCGAATTTAATTGTGGTTGGTTTACCATCACGATCACGTGCCACTAATGTGTGTGGATCGGTAAACGCCGCTAAACCTTCAACAACGGTGACTTTACGTTGTTTAGCCATGCCAGCAAGACCACCTGTTAATTTCGCTACAACTGCTTCTTTACCTGCGCGCACTTCATCTAAATCAATGCGAGGCTCTGCGAAATACACACCATTTTTGCTTGCGTGTTTTGCTTCTTCAATTACTTTAGCAACGTGAAGTAATGCTTTAGAAGGGATACAACCTACGTTTAAACATACCCCACCTAATGTTGAATAACGTTCAACAAGTACTGTTTCTAAACCTAAGTCCGCACAACGGAATGCCGCTGAATAACCTGCAGGACCAGCACCAAGTACCACAACTTGGGTTTTAATTTCTTTACTCATTTTTACCTCGTAAAAACGTTCAAATTTTTGACCGCACTTGCAGTCCTTTCTGTAAGATGTGAGCCTAATCACTCACATCTTACCATGTTAATTACATCACTAAGCGACGTAAGTCAGCTAATACGCCATTGATATAGCTTAAGAAACGAGCACCATCAGCACCATCGATCACGCGGTGGTCGAAAGATAATGATAATGGAAGCATTAAGCGTGGCTCAAATTCTTTACCATTCCAAACCGGTTGCATTTCTGATTTAGACACACCTAAAATTGCCACTTCAGGTGCATTTACGATTGGTGTAAAGTGAGTTGTACCAATACCGCCTAAGCTTGAAATAGTGAAACAACCACCTTGCATATCAGAACCTGAAAGTTTACCGTCACGTGCTTTTTTGGAGACTTCCATTAATTCACGAGAAAGTTCGATAATACCTTTTTTGTTCACATTTTTAAATACAGGTACAACAAGGCCGTTTGGTGTATCTACCGCTACGCCAATGTTGATGTATTTTTTAAGTGTTAATTTTTGACCGTCTTCAGAGATAGAGCTATTAAAACGTGGGAACGCTTCTAATGCTTTCGCTACCGCTTTCATAATGAACACAACTGGTGTAATTTTCACATCCAATTTTTGTTTTTCAACAATCTTGTTCTGTTCTTTACGGAATGCTTCTAAATCGGTGATATCGGTACGATCGAAGTGAGTAACATGTGGAATCATTACCCAGTTACGATGTAAGTTTGCACCAGAGATTTTGTTGATACGGCTTAATTCAACTTCTTCTACTTCACCAAATTTGCTGAAGTCAACTTTCGGCCATGGTAATAAACCTAAGCCTGCGCCGTTTGCCACACCATTACCCGCTGCTGCAGAAGATACAGTGCCTGTTTCAAACGCTTTAACAGCGGTTTTCACGTAAGCTTGGATATCTTCTTTTACTACGCGACCTTTACGACCCGTACCTTTTACGCGATCAAGGTTGATACCGTATTCACGTGCTAAACGGCGAATCACTGGAGTTGCGTGTGCATAGCCAGCGCTTGCTACAACTTGTTCTTGGCTTAAGCCAGATACATTACCTGATTGTGCTGCCGGCGCTGCTGCAGGTGCTGCTTGAGGAGCAGGAGCTGCTGCCGCTGGAGCTGCTGCTGGAGCAGGTGCTGCACCCGCCACTTCAAATTTCATAATTAATGAACCAGTTGAAACTTTATCACCTGATTTCACTAAAATTTCTTTTACCACACCCGCGAATGGAGCTGGTACTTCCATTGAGGCTTTATCGCCTTCAACGGTAATTAAAGATTGCTCTTCAGAAACGCTGTCGCCAACTGCAACCATGATTTCAGTTACGTTAACTTCATCACCACCAATATCAGGTACGTTCACTTCTTTAATGGCTGAAACTGTTGGTGCAGGTGCTGCAGCCTGTTGAACTGGCGCTGCGGCTGGTGCTGCACCCGCCACTTCAAATTTCATGATTAATTTGCCTGTAACAACTTTATCGCCTACGTTGATTAAAATTTCTTTTACCACGCCAGCAACAGGAGCAGGTACTTCCATTGACGCTTTATCACCTTCAACATTGATGATTGATTGATCAACTTCAACAGTATCACCAACTTTCACCATAATATCTGTTACGTTTACTTCGTCTGAGCCGATATCGGGTACATTAACTTCAACTACACTTGCAGCTGCTGGTGCGGCTGCCGGCGCTGGTGCTGCAGCGGCTGGAGCAGGTGCTGCCGCCTCCGCTGACTCTAAAACAAGCATTGGTGTGCCAGTTGTGACTTTATCACCCACTTTCACTAATACTTCTTTTACCACACCGGCTTCTGGTGCGGGTACTTCCATTGAAGCTTTATCACCTTCAACATTGATAATACTTTGATCAGCTGTAATGGTATCACCTACGTTCACCATCACTTCTGTTACGGTAACTTCATCACTACCGATATCAGGAATTTGAATTTGTTTTGACATGTTATCTTACCTTTAAAAAACGCAGTTAAAATCAACCGCACTTTATTTGTAGATGATCCTGTGCGTTTTGCGCACAGGATGTTTTTATTAAGCGTAAAGCGGGTTTAAAACTTCAGTTTTTAAACCAAATTTCGCGATTGCATCAGCCACGACTTTCGCATCAAATTTGCCTTGTTTTGCAAGCTCATGTAATGCTGCAACCACAACATAACGCGCATCCACTTCAAAGTGTTCACGTAAGTTTGCACGGCTGTCTGAACGACCGAAACCATCAGTACCTAATACGTGATAGCTTTGTGCAGGAATAAATGCACGAACTTGTTCTGCAAATAATTTCATGTAGTCAGTTGCCGCAACAGCCGGTGCATCATTCATGACTTGTGCAATGTAAGGTACACGTTGTTTTTCAGTTGGATGTAACATATTCCAACGTACTGCATCCGCACCTTCACGAGCCACTTCAGTGAATGAAGGCACGCTATATACATCTGAGCTTACACCATATTCATTTGCAAGAATTTGTGCCGCTTCACGAACATGACGGAAGATCGCACCAGAACCTAATAATTGAACATGACCTTTGTTGTCTTTCGCTTCAACGGTTTCAAATTTATAAAGACCTTTACGAATACCTTCTTCTGCGCCTTTTGGCATTGCTGGTTGTTCGTAAGTTTCGTTTAATGTGGTGATGTAGTAGAACACATCTTCTTGTTTTTCACCGTACATACGATTGATACCGTCTTGTAGGATAACTGCCACTTCATAAACATAAGCTGGGTCATAAGACACACAGTTAGGAATAACAAGAGATTGAATATGGCTATGACCATCTTCGTGTTGTAAGCCTTCACCATTTAATGTTGTACGGCCAGAAGTACCACCGATCATGAAACCACGCGCTAATTGGTCACCTGCTGCCCACATTAAGTCACCCACACGTTGGAAACCAAACATTGAGTAGTAGATGAAGAATGGAATCATCGGAAGATTATTGACAGAGTATGAGTTTGCTGCCGCTAACCAAGATGATGCTGCACCTAATTCATTGATCCCTTCTTGTAATACTTGACCATCTTTTGCTTCACGGTAGTAAGCCACTAAATCACGGTCAGAAGGCACATAGTTTTGACCATGTGGATTGTAAATACCGATTTGACGGAATAAACCTTCCATACCGAAAGTACGCGCTTCGTCGGCAACAATTGGCACAATTTGTTTACCAATATTTTTATCTTTTAATAAGGTATTCAAGAAACGCACGAATGCCATTGTAGTTGAAATTGGACGCGCTTGAGCTTCCAATAATGGGGCGAATTCTTCTAAAGCTGGCACTTTAAATTCAGTGGTGAATTTTGGTAAACGTTTTGGTAAGTAACCGTTTAACGCTTTACGTCTGCCGTGAAGATAATTGTACTCTTCCGAACCTTCTGGGAAGGTGATATACGGATAGTTAGGGATATCTTCATCTTTAATATCTAAGTGGAAATGATCACGGAAGTATTTAAGACTTTCGATCGACATTTTTTTAGATTGGTGAGCCGTATTTTTACTTTCTGCTTCAGGAATTTTATAACCTTTAACCATGTGTGCAAGGATTACTACAGGTTTACCTGCTGTTTGCGCTTTATGGAATGCCGCATAAAGTTTTTCAGAATCGTGACCACCACGTCTTAATGCCCAGATTTCATCATCTGTCATATCCGCTACTAATGCAGCAGTTTCTGGATAACGACCAAAGAAGTGTTCACGAACATAAGCACCATCTTTAGATTTGAAGGTTAAATAGTCGCCATCGAGCACTTCCATCATCAATTGAGTTAACTTACCTGAGGTGTCTTTGGCAAATAATTTGTCCCAGTTAGAGCCCCACATGACTTTGATCACTTCCCAACCAGCACCAGCAAATAAACCTTCTAATTCTTGAACAATTTTGCCGTTACCCGTTACAGGACCATCTAAACGTTGCAAGTTACAGCTTACGACGAAGATTAAGTTATCTAATCCTTCACGTGCGGCGAATGTTAAATCACCTTTTGCTTCGATTTCATCCATCTCACCGTCACCAAGGAAAGCATACACTTTTTGATCTTTGGTGTCTTTTAAACCACGGTTATCTAAGTATTTTAAGAAACGAGCAGTACGGATTGCATTTACTGGACCTAAACCCATAGATACTGTGGAGAATTGCCAGAATTCAGGCATTAATTTCGGGTGAGGATAAGAAGAAAGACCTTTACCTGGTTCACATTCCTGACGGAAGTTATTCATTTGTTCTTCAGTAATACGGCCTTCAACAAATGCACGCGCATACATACCTGGCGCTGCATGGCCTTGGAAGAAGACTAAGTCACCGCCGTTTTTATCCGTCGCTGCTTTGAAGAAGTGGTTAAAACAGACTTCATACATGCTTGCTGCAGATTGATAAGTTGAAATGTGACCACCTAATTCAAGATCTTTTTTCTGACCACGTAATACCGCCATGATCGCATTCCAACGTACAGCACTACGAATACGACGCTCAATAGCTTTATCACCTGGGTATGCTGGCTGTTCAGAAACAGGGATGGTATTAACATAAGGGGTTGTTACGCCACCTTTTGCAATATTCACACCACCATTACGTGCCTGATCAATCACTTGATTGATGATGTAATGCGCACGCTCTGCGCCTTCAGCACGAATTAATGAATCAACAGCTGACAACCAATCTTGTGTTTCAATTGGGTCAATATCGTTTACTAAGGTATTTGACATAGTCTTTCCTTATTTTACTGAGTGAAAATAAAGTTTGGTCATCACCAAACACGAAAATCTAGCTTGTTAATCAATGTTACAAACATTTAACAAATCTTGTAAATTTTAGAAGATTTTTTGTAAGAAAGATAGTAGATTTTGACTGTTCTCAAGGATTTCTTCGTGTTATTGCAATACTCTTCACGAAAAGTGCGA
>OODN01000920.1_pt1 | contig 12927 bp, 8 predicted proteins | sample 1671651 | NCBI WGS metagenome assembly OODN01 (sample SAMN06348178, study PRJEB24527) | human gut metagenome | biome: human gut; feature: ankylosing spondylitis patient; material: feces | host: Homo sapiens | place: China | collected 2015-10 | reverse complement strand
TATCGTAGTTATCCTCGCTATCTTTTTGGTGACTAAATTTAACAGCCATGAATCAGCACGTGTTAGTACAAGTAGCAGTTCAGTCCAAACGGTTAAGAAGTCATCTTCAAGCTCGAGTAAGGTCGTTAAGAAGGATAAGAAATCAACTAAATCATCATCTTCAGCAGTCACAAATGAAGAAAATGATAATCAGGATTCAGTAGTAGCACCTAAAGCTTCTTCTCAAGAACAAGCTCAAGCAGGCGCTACAGATGGTGGACAAGTGGCTGAAGCAACAGCTGGAACAGACAAGGTTAAATCTGAAAAGAACACAAATAATAGTCAATCATCGCTTGACTTTGGTGCCCTTGACAATGGTGATATTAGCTCTCTTGTGGGAACTTGGACTAACGCGAATGGTGAATCAGTTACAATTAATGCTGATGGTACAATTATTAAAAACTCAACAGGTTATACTGCTCAATTGAAGCCTCAAAGAGTTTCAGATAATATTTTTTATGCAGGAGTATTCTCAGATACAAGCTCAGCTGCATTGAGAGCGATTTCTGGAGGTAGTAACGGCTCTGATTACCTTGTTATTGGTCAGGACCAAACTGCTGAAGGTGTCCCTTATTATCGTAACTAGTACGAAAAAGATTGCTATTTATGAACTGCACCCCAAAAGTTAGACAGATAAAATCTAACTTTGTGGGGTGTTTTTTTAGTTGATTGAAGCAAAAAAATGTTACAAATTATTGTTTTTTTGTAATAAAACTGTAAAATAGGTAAAGAGAACAAAAAATCTCATTTTGAATAAATAAGAGAGATTCGTTTATTAAAGAAATGCTCTAACTTAGAATTTCTCTTAAGATTATGCTAAAGGAAGTTATGCCATGCTTAACATCTATGTTTTAGAGGATTATTTTATCCAACAAAATCGTATTGAAGAGGTTATTCATACGATTCTTAAGAAAAATAACATTAAAGTAGGCGACTTTGAGGTTTTTGACAAACCCAATCAACTATTAGAGTCTATTACCGAGCGAGGGTCTCATCAGCTCTTTTTCTTGGATATTCAGATTAAAGATGATACTAAAAAAGGTTTGGAAGTGGCTAAGCAGATTCGCAAGAATGATCCCTATGCCAATATTGTTTTCTTCACGACCCATTCAGAGTATCTTCCCTTAACTTTTCAATACCAACTGGCAGCTCTAGACTTTATTGATAAGTCTTTGGAGGGTGAGGACTTTCAAAAGCGTGTGGAAAGTATTATCTTATTAACCTGCAAAAAGATACAGAGTCAGAATCCAGAAGACGCTTTTCGGATTGAGAATGCTAAGACTGTTATTCAGGTTCCTTTTCATGATATCTTGTACTTTGAGACGTCAGATATTGTTCATAAGGTTATCCTTTATACTAAAGAGGAGCAGATTGAGTTTTATGGCAGTCTCTCTCAAATTGAAAAGAGTGACCCTAGACTGTTTAAATGCCACAAATCTTTCCTTATCAATCCAGAAAATATCATCAAATTAGATAAAAGTACGGGGACAGTCTATTTTGAAAATGGTGGCGTTTGCTATGTTTCAAAGTTGAAACTAAAGAAATTACTTGAGAGAATTAGCCTATGACAGCGATTAATTTTGTGTTGGATAATCTAGACTTTTTAGCGGAGATTATCCTCTTTATTCTCATTTATCAATACATTACCTCCGAGAAGATAAAGCTAAGATGGTATATCATCATCCCCTTGATTATCCGATTTTTGTTTGTGCTTTCTCCAGTCCTATCCTATGTTTTAGGGCATGCCTTCTTGGTTGTTTATTCCCTCTACAGAAATCGTTATGGCAATAGGTTATTAGATATTTTCTATGGCTTGTTTCCAATCGTCATAGAAAGTCTTGTTCACAATCTTATTATTTATGGGATTGCCTTAGTCATCAATCGACATTATCTGATTGTACTTAACCATTTCCATTTAAACCTTGTCATTGAGTTGCTAGTCTTTCCTGTGTTTTGGTTAATCATTAAGACCTTAAAAGTGGATTTCAAAGCATTGAACTATGGTTTTAGAAAGTCATTTTCAAAGTACTTTTTATTGCTTATAGATATATCAATGTTATCTTATGCCCCCCTTCTCCAATATATTACCTTTTTTGTGCAACAGAGCCCTGGAGGAAGAGATTGGCATGTTTATCTCGTGGTGACCTATGCTTTACTCTTTCTTGCGACCCTTGTTTACATTAATGCGACTTTCAGCGAAAGACTAAAAGAAGAAGTCCTACTCCAAAAAGATAGGCAAATGAGTGATTTGGCTCATTATAGTCAACAAATCGAGCAACTCTATACGGATCTTCGTCGCTTCAGGCACGATTACCTAAATGTCTTGTCTAGTATCAAATATGGCATTGACTCCAAGGATATGGCTATTATTTCCGATATCTACGATAACATCCTTGAAAAAACAAAGACTCGGATTGAGGGAAAACAGTACGAAATTGCCAACTTGATTAATATTAAAGATGAAGCCGTTAAAGGTGTCTTGGCTAGTAAAATCTTGGAAGCACAAGGTCAGTCCATTACCATTCACCTTGAGGTCAGTGATATCTTTGAAGTATCGAGGATGGAATTATTGGATTTCATAACGGTGCTGTCCATCTTCTTGGATAATGCTATTGAAGCTAGTCTGGATAACAGTGCTAAAGAAGTGAACATTGCTCTTATCAGTGGAGAGACAAAGGTGGTAATAGTAGAGAATACCATTGCTCAAGAATCTATCAATACAGTCGGTATCTTTAAACTTGGCCGCTCAAGTAAAGGAGAGGGACGTGGTATAGGTCTGTCCACTGTTCGAGAGATTTTAGGGAAGTATCCTAATTGTTCTTTGTCAACACAATCTAAAGACTATCGTTTTAAACAGACACTAAAAATAGAAGATGTGGTTTGATTATGACGAAAAAACCACCGTTTATGACTTCAATGAAAAATTTAGCTGTCTATATATTATAATAACCTAGTAAATTATCAGAAAAGGAACATCACTCATGAAAAATACAAGCAAACTTATTGGTATCCTATCAGCTCTTATTGTAGTTATCCTCGCTGTCTTCTTAGTGACTAAGTTTAATAGTCATGAGTCGGCGCGTGTTAGCACAAGTAGTAGCCCAGCCAAAACGGTTAAGAAGTCATCTGTAAGCTCAAGTAAAGCTGTTAAGAAGGATAAGAAAGCAGCTCAATCATCATCTTCAGCAGTTTCAAGTAAAGAAAATGACAACCAGGCTTCAGCAGTAGTACCTAAAGCTTCTTCTCAAGAACAAGCTCAAGCAGGCACTACAGATGGTGGACAAGTGGCTGAAGCAACAACACCAGCTTCTCAAGTTGAAGGGGGTCGAGGTGCTTGGACAGCTACTTCTGGAACATTGACACTTGATGAGGAAACGCCTGTTTATGCTGCGCCAGATAAAGACAGTGGAGCCGTTTCTAAACTTCCTGCAGGGGATGTTGATTGGGACAAATATGAAATTTTACCTGATGGAAACTGGTATAGTTTTGTTAAGGATGGTCAACGATACTACATTTCATATTCAGATGTAGGACATTGATAAAAGGTTCAAAAATGAAACATGATGGCCTTTAAAGCTGTCGTGTTTTTACTTTATTTTCCATTTTTTTGGAAAAACAACGAATATATAAGTATAATCAGTCATTTTCCGATTATGACAAAAATTGGACAGTTTATGATTTAGGTGTGAACAAGTCAAATAAATTTGGTATACTAATGGACAAGTGAGAAATATTAAGTAACATTCTGTAAAATGCTTGTAATATTTGTCACCTAGTGTTACAATCAATCGGTAACAACAATTGGATAGAGAGAAATAATAATATGAAACGAGAAAAATTTTTACACGAACAACAACGTTTTTCCATTCGTAAATATTCATTTGGGGCAGCATCAGTTCTTTTAGGAGCTAGTTTGGTCTTTGCGGGTCAAGCTTTGGCTGATGAGCATCATGAGGTTTCAACACCTTCAAATGCTTCTTTGTTTGCTACCTCAGATAGTGATGCTGTGACCGCAGCTGATATTTTCAGTGGTGTAGCAACAGATGGGGTAGCGTCAAGTGAGAAAGCTAGTCAAGTTTCAACAACTAGCCAAACCGCTAGTGAAACTGCTACTAGCGAGGCTACAAGTGAAGTGAGTACTAGTACCTCACAAGCAACAGATAAAACTTCTGAATCAACAGCTGCCAGCTCAGAAGCAACAAGTGCTATAAATGCTCCATCTGAAAAAGCCACTAACCTTGATGTATCTGCCTTAACGAGAGCAGCTGTCAATACTAGTTTGGTGAGCCAACCAGCTACAACTACAGACAGCGACCTTCCAAGCCAAGGAACTTATGTCTACAAGGAACGTACAGAGGTTAAGAATCAACCTAAGGTTTCTGCTAAGGCTGAATTTTATGTAAATCCAGGGGATAGCGTCCTTTACGATCAAGTCGTGACAGCTGATGGCTACCAATGGATTAGCTACAAATCATACTCTGGTGTGCGTCGTTATGCGCCAGTGAAACCAGTGGCAGCTGGTAGTGGTAACGGTAATAGTGGTAATGGGGATGGCAAACCTTCTAATGGCGCGCAAGCCACAACAGGTGCTTTGGATATCCCAGCGACAGGAACTTACTACTTTACACGTGACACAGATATTAAGAAAGAACCAAAAGCAGACCTCAAACCTACTTTTGTTTTCAGTAAGGGTGACCATGTTATCTATGACAAAGTTTTGACTGCGGATAATCACCAATGGATTTCTTACCTTGGGTATGACTATGTTCGCTATTATGCCGATATTGCGACTTTGACACCTGCCAAAGCTGAAACACCAGCTGCTAAACCAACAGAGACTAATCAAGCAAAACCAGAAGTTACTGGTGCTGAAAAGCTTCCAGCAAGTGGTACTTATGATGTGACACGTAGCTTGAATGTCAAAAACGAACCTAAAGCTTCTGCAGAAACGCTTTATACCTTGGAAAAAGGCTACAAAGTTAACTACGACAAGGTATTGACTGCGGATAACCATCAATGGATTTCTTACATCAGTTACAGTGGTACACGTCGTTATGTGGATATTGCGACTTTGAAAACTACTGAGTCTAAACCACAAGAAAACCGTGTTTCTGGTAACCTTACTATCAACAACCAAACTTCTAATGGTTTCGATGTAGTCGTAACCAATGTTTCAGGTGGTGGCAAAGAAGTTAAAGAAGTCCGTGTCCCAATTTGGTCAGATAAAGATGGTCAAGATGACCTCACTTGGTATCATGCTGATAAACAGTCAGATGGTAGCTACAAGGTTCATGTAGATAAAGCCAGCCACAAGGGCGATGCTGGTACCTATTCTGTCCATCTTTACTATATGTTGGATGGTAAGCGAACTTATATTACCGAAACTACAGCCAAAGTCCCTGAAACTCAAGTAACAGGAAAATTGACGATTACCAACCAAACCTCTAATGGCTTTGATGTTGTCGTTACCAATGTTTCAGGTGGTGGCAAGGCAGTCCAAGAAGTTCGTGTTCCAATTTGGTCAAATAAAGATGGTCAAGATGACCTCACTTGGTATCATGCTGATAAACAGTCAGATGGTAGCTACAAGGTTCATGTAGATAAAGCCAGCCACAAGGGTGATGCTGGTACCTATTCTGTCCATCTTTACTATATGTTGGATGGTAAACGAACTTATGTTACTGAAACTACAGCCACAGTCCCTGAATCTCAAGTAACAGGGGAATTGACGATTACCAACCAAACGTCTAATGGATTTGATGTTGTCGTTACCAATGTTTCAGGTGGCGGCAAGGCAGTCCAAGAAGTTCGTGTTCCAATCTGGTCAGATAAGAATGGCCAAGACGACCTTACTTGGTATCATGCCGACAAACAATCAGACGGTAGCTACAAGGTTCATGTAGATACAGCCAGCCATAAGGGTGATGCTGGTACCTATTTTGTGCATCTTTACTATATGTTGAATGGTAAGAGAACCTATATCACAGAAACCAAAGCTACAGTGCCTCAAGCTACGGAATCCCATGTGACAGGGAAATTGACTATCAGCAACCAAACGTCTAATGGCTTCGATGTTGTGGTTACCAATGTTTCAGGTGGTGGCAAAGAAGTTAAAGAAGTGCGTGTCCCAATCTGGTCAGATAAGAATGGCCAAGACGACCTTACTTGGTATCATGCCGACAAACAATCAGACGGTAGCTACAAGGTTCATGTAGACACAGCTAGCCATAAGGGTGATGCGGGTGCTTATTCTGTGCATCTTTATTATATGTTGGATGGTAAGAGAACCTATATCACAGAAACTACAGCTACAGTCCCTCAAATCACTGAAACTCAAGTGACAGGGAAATTGACTAATAACGGTTCTTACTACAGTGTTCGTGGTAAATACGATGATATTATCATTGTCAATAAGAAGCATGGTCTTTCTAAGGACTACAATCCAGGTGAAAATCCTACAGCTAAGGCAGCTTTTGTTCGACTTCGTGATGATATGATTAATCAAGGGTTGAATGTTGGACGTTCATACAGTGGTTTCCGTTCTTATGATTATCAAAAGACTCTTTACGACAACTACGTAAGCCGTGATGGTCAAGCAGCTGCGGACCGTTACTCAGCTCGTCCTGGATATAGCGAACACCAAACTGGTTTGGTCTTTGACTTGACTGATAAATCAGGTAACTTGCTTGAGGATGCACGAGCTAGTCAATGGCTTAAAGACAATGCACATAACTATGGCTTTATCGTGCGTTTCCAAGCAGGTAAAGAAGCTTCAACTGGCTACATGCCAGAAGCATGGCACATCCGCTATGTGGGTAAAGAAGCTAAAGACATCCACGATTCAGGTTTGAGTTTGGAAGAATACTTCGGTATCGAAGGTGGCGATTATGCTGCTAGCAGCAAACCTGCTGAAAGTAAATCAGCCACTACAGGTGCTATCAACCTTCCAGCGACAGGAACTTATACCTTTACAGGTCGTGCGTCAATCAAGGCAGAAGCTAAGGTTTCAAGCCCAGAGTTGGCCTACTATGACAAGGGTATGAGTGTAAACTACGATAAGGTTCTGACAGCCGATGGTCGTCAATGGCTTTCATACGTGACCGCAAGTGGTGCTCGTCGTTATGTTGACATTGCAGCAGCCAAGACAGAGGCTAAGCCAGAAACAAAACCAGAAACAAAACCAGTTGCGAAACCAGCGGATAAACCAAGTCTCCCAGCGACAGGAACTTATACCTTCACAGATCGTGCGTCAATCAAGGCAGAAGCTAGAGTTTCAAGCCCAGAATTGGCCTACTATGACAAGGGCATGACTGTTAACTATGATAAGGTTCTGACAGCCGATGGCCGTCAATGGCTTTCATATGTGACAACAAGTGGTGCTCGTCGTTATGTTGATATTGCAGCAGCCAAAGAAGAGGCTAAGCCAGAAGTCAAACCAGTTGCTAAGCCAGCGGATAAACCAAGTCTCCCAGAATCAGGCACTTATACCTTTACAGGTCGTGCGTCAATTAAGGCAGAAGCTAAGGTTTCAAGCCCAGAGTTGGCCTATTATGACAAAGGCATGAGTGTAAACTACGATAAGGTTCTCACAGCCGATGGTCACACATGGCTTTCATATGTGACAACAAGTGGTGCTCGTCGTTACGTTGATATTGCAGCGGCTAAGCCAGAAGCAATTCAACCAGCCGCAAAACCAAGTCTCCCAGAGTCAGGTCGTTATACCTTCACAGGTCGTGCGTCAATCAAGGCAGAAGCTAAGGTTTCAAGTCCAGAGTTGGCCTACTATGACAAAGGCATGAGTGTTAACTATGACAAAGTTTTGACAGCAGATGGTCACACATGGCTCTCATACATGACAGTGAGCGGTGCTCGTCGTTATGTTGATATTGCTTAATGAAGTAATGAATCAGGTTGGACAATGTGTCCAGCCTTTTTTGATAGCCTTTCTTTATCATGAGATTGAATTTTTCAATTTTTGTGACGTCTTTTGGAGTGCTATAATGGTTAATATAGAATCGAGGTTACTATGAAAATCGCATTGGTACAGATGAATGTTGCCCACGGACAGTCTGTGGAAAATAAAAAACACGTGAAAGAGATGTTGGAAAGGGCGCTTGATGACAATCCCGATGTCATTGTGCTTCCTGAAATGTGGAATACAGGCTATGCTTTAGATGAACTGAATGGGCTTGCAGACAAGGAAGGTTTGGACTCTCAAGAACTCTTGTCTCATTTTGCTAGGAAACATGCTGTGGCTATTATCGGAGGGTCCGTTGCTATTGAGAAGGACGGCAAATTCTACAACACGACCTACGTCTACAATAAGTCTGGGGACCTAATCAATACCTATAGCAAGGTCCATCTCTTTGGCCTCATGGCAGAGGACCAGTACATGTCTGCTGGGTCTTCGGAGTCTGTATTTGAGCTTGATGCTGTGACAGCTGCTAGTGTCATTTGTTATGATATTCGTTTTCCTGAATGGGTGCGAACACAGATGGCACAAGGGGCCAAGGTACTTTTTGTGGTAGCGCAGTGGCCAGAACCTCGTGTGCAGCAATGGGAGATTTTGTTAAAGGCGCGTGCGGTTGAAAATCAAGCTTTTGTAGTTGCTGTTAATCGTGTCGGAACAGGACCAGACGATGTCTTTTCAGGGCATTCTATGGTTATCGATCCACTTGGAAATGTGGTCTTAGAATCCAAGGAGCATGAGGAGGGCATTTTTACGGCCGATATTAATCTTGAAGAGGTAGATAAGGTTCGAGGTCAGATTCCTGTTTTTGAGGATCGTCGCACGGACTTGTATCATTAAGGAGCGTTTATGTTATTTGAAGAATCGGACTTATTGAAGGCATTGCCAGAACAGTTTTTTGCAGGTTTGGTTGCTAAGGTTAATGCCAAGGTGGCGGAAGGAGCAGATGTTATCAATCTCGGTCAAGGCAATCCCGACCAACCGACCTATGACCATATTGTTGAGGCGCTGTGTCTTTCAGCGAAAAATCCTGCTAGCCATAAGTATTCACAGTTTCGAGGCAATCGTCCCTTTAAGGAAGCAGCTGCTAGTTTTTACAAGAAACATTATGGGGTCGATTTGGATTCCGAGCGTGAGATTTGTGTCATGGGTGGAGCTAAAATTGGACTAGTGGAATTGCCTCTAGCTTTGATGAATCCTGGCGACCTCTTGCTCTTGCCTGACCCAGGTTATCCAGATTACTTGTCAGGAGTGAGTTTAGGCCGTGTGACCTATGAAACCTTTCCTTTGACGGCTGAAAATGATTTCTTGCCAGATTTGGATGCCATTCCTGAGGAGACAGCTCGCCGAGCTAAGTTTATCTATATCAATTATCCGAATAATCCGACGGGGGCTGTGGCGACTAAGGCCTTTTATGAAAAGTTAGTTGCTTGGGCTAAGACCTACGAAGTAGGAGTGGTGAGTGATTTGGCTTACGGAGCTTTGGGTTATCAGGGCTATGAGAATCCTAGCTTTTTATCAACGCCTGGTGCTAAAGATGTGGGCATTGAGTTCTATACTTTCTCGAAAACCTTCAATATGGCTGGTTGGCGTTTGGCCTTTGCAGCTGGGAATGACCAGATGATTGAAGCCTTAAATCTGATTCAAGACCATCTTTTTGTGGGAATCTTTCCTGCCTTGCAGGAGGCTGGGATTGCAGCCCTCTTAAATCCTAATTCTGAGGAGGCTGTTGCTCAACTTAATGCGACTTATGATAGCCGTCGAGATGCTTTTGTCCAGGCAGCTGCTAAGATTGGCTGGCAGGCCTTCCCATCCAGAGGTTCTTTCTATGCTTGGATGCCTGTGCCAGAGGGTTACACCAGTGAGAGTTTTGCGGATCTTTTGCTTGAGAAGGCCCATGTTGCTGTGGCACCAGGTAAAGGATTTGGTCCTGCGGGTGATGCTTATGTTCGCATTGGGCTTTTGGTAGAGCCAGAGCGTCTAGTCGAAGCAGTCAATCGTATTGCCAACTTGCATTTATTTAATAACTAGATAGTAATCGTGAAAACAAGTAGTTGAAAAAGACTGCTTGTTTTTTCATATTAATTCCATGTTTCTCTTGACAAATGAATAAAAATACAATAAACTAGTTACATATTTATACAAAAGGAGTGCATAAATGAAAGTTTCAATCGTTGGTATCACTGGTTATAGTGGTTTAGAGTTAGTTAAAATTTTGAATAATCATAAAAAAGTGGAACTTGTTTCTATTCACGCAACCAAGGAAGTGGGCCGACGATTGTCTGATGTGTATCCCTATCTGACAGGTGTTTGTGACTTAGATATTGAAGCTTATGATGCGGAAAAGATTATTAAAAAGGCGGATTTGGTCTTCTTTGCCACACCTTCAGGAGTTGCTAGTTCGCTTGCAGAGGAATTTGTTCAAGCTGATTTTCCTGTTATTGATTTATCTGGGGATCATCGCTTGCCGGCAGATGTTTATCAAGAATGGTATAAAAAATCACCTGCCAAGCAGAGTGTGTTGAATAAATTTACATATGCATTATCAGAATATACAGATGTGAAGGATAAGAAATTTATTGCCAATCCTGGATGCTATGCAACAGCGACGGAGTTGGCCCTGATTCCTTTGGTTGCTTCTGGTCTGATTGAGACGGATAGTGTCATTGTGGATGCCAAGTCTGGTTTAACTGGTGCGGGTAAGGCTTTGAGTGAGTCTAGTCATTTTGTCAATGTTCATGATAATTACGTGACTTATAAACTCAATCATCATCAGCATATTCCTGAGATTGTTCAAACCTTGCAGACCTTTAATCCGGAAATGCCTGAGATTCAGTTTTCAACGTCGCTTTTACCAGTTAATCGCGGAATCATGGCTACGGTTTATTGTAAGTTGAAGAAGGACGTGACTGTAGCTGATGTGGCTTCAGCATTCACAAAGGCTTATAGCGATAAACCCTTTGTACGTGTTCAAGACAGCTTGCCAGAACTGCACAACGTTATCGGATCGAATTTTACAGATATTGGCTTTGCCTATAATGAAAAAACCAATGTTCTGACAGTTATTTCGGTTATTGATAATCTGCTTAAAGGAGCAGCTGGACAGGCAGTGCAAAATCTCAACCTCATGCAGGGGTGGGATGAGACGGAAGGTTTGCTTATGACACCGTCATACTTGTAGATGTAAGCATAGAGTTAGGAGAAAAAATATGAAAGTCATAGATGGAACAATTGCTAGTCCGCTGGGATTCTCAGCAGATGGGCTACATGCAGGATTTAAAAAGAGAAAAATGGATTTTGGTTGGATTGTCTCTGAAAAACCAGCCAGTGTGGCAGGTGTTTACACGACCAATAAGGTGATTGCAGCTCCTCTAATTGTGACCAAGACCTCAGTTAAAAAGGCTGGAAAGATGAAGGCTGTCGTTGTTAACTCAGGTGTAGCCAATTCTTGTACAGGGACTCAAGGTTTGGAGGATGCTTACACCATGCAGGAGTGGACCGCTGAAAAGCTAGGTGTTGAACCAGAGTTGGTTGGTGTAGCTTCTACAGGGATTATCGGTGAGTTGCTACCAATGGATACGCTGAAAAATGGTCTTTCCAAGATAGTGGTTAATGGGAATGCTGATGATTTCGCCAAGGCTATTTTGACGACTGATACAGCGACTAAGACTATTGCTGTGACGGAGACCTTTGGACGTGATGTGGTCACTATGGCTGGTGTCGCTAAGGGCTCAGGCATGATTCACCCTAATATGGCGACCATGCTAGGATTTATCACTTGTGATGCTAATATTTCTAGTGACACTCTTCAATTGGCCTTGAGCCAAAATGTGGAAAAGACCTTTAATCAGATTACAGTTGACGGAGATACTTCAACCAATGATATGGTTCTTGTCATGTCCAATGGTTGTACACTTAACGAAGAGATTCTGCCAGATACACCAGAGTTTGATAAATTTTCGAAGATGTTGAATTTCGTGATGCAAGAGTTGGCTAAGAAAATTGCCAAGGACGGTGAAGGTGCCAATAAACTCATCCAAGTTGATGTGGTTAATGCCCCTAATGCTCTTGATGCACGTATGATGGCAAAATCTGTTGTCGGTTCAAGCCTAGTTAAAACAGCTATCTTTGGTGAAGATCCTAACTGGGGACGTATTTTAGCTGCTGTTGGCTATGCTGGTGTGGATGTTCCTGTAGATAATGTTGATATTATGATTGGCGGTCTGCCAGTTATGTTGGCCTCTAGTCCTGTTTCCTTTGATGATGAAGAAATGAAAGACATTATGCATGATGATGAAGTTACTATAACGGTAGATCTTCATGCTGGTCATGAAAAAGGAACTGCATGGGGGTGTGATCTTTCCTACGATTACGTTAAGATTAATGCCCTCTACCATACTTAAGTTATCTATGATAAAGGAGTTAACTGATGACTACTGAATATATTGTAATCAAGATTGGTGGAGTAGCCAGTAAGCAGCTAACTCCTGAGATATTGGCTAAACTGTCCGAATGGCAGCAGGCTGGTCAAAAAATAGTTATCGTTCATGGGGGCGGTTTTGCCATTAATCAGCTGATGGAGGAGAATCATATTCCAATTCACAAGGTCAATGGTCTTCGTGTGACGGGTCAGTCAGATATGGCCTTGATCAAAGAAGCTTTGGTTGACATAGTTGGGAAAAACTTAGCGGATGAGCTGACAACTGCAGGTTTGCCAGCCTATCAGCTTGTAGATGAATTGCCAGACCTTGTCCATGCTGATTTCTTAGATCAAGAGACCTATGGTTTTGTGGGTGAAGTCAAAAACATCACTAATCAAACCCTAGTGAGCCTCCTATCTCAAGGCAAACTTCCCTTGATTCCGAGTCTAGGCTATAGTGAGCAGGGGGATTTGCTCAATATTAATGCCGATTACCTTG
>OODN01000919.1_pt1 | contig 12947 bp, 14 predicted proteins | sample 1671651 | NCBI WGS metagenome assembly OODN01 (sample SAMN06348178, study PRJEB24527) | human gut metagenome | biome: human gut; feature: ankylosing spondylitis patient; material: feces | host: Homo sapiens | place: China | collected 2015-10 | reverse complement strand
CCATGTCCGGTTTCTCTTCAAGTTAACTATATGAAAAATAAAAAAAGAGGTCTTCTGTGAACCGGACATGCACAAAAAATAGACATGTAAGCCGGACATGACCGGTTTTGTTGTGATTGTGAAGTGAGAGTTTTTGCGAGGTGAGGAGTGGCTACGCAGACTGAAGTTGCCAGGCATTTAAGTCTGACCGATCGCCAGCTTCGCAGATTGCAGAAATTGCCGGGTGCCCCGATATCGAATAAGCGAGGGCAACTGGATCTGGATGCCTGGCGCGATTTTTACATATCGTATCTGAGAAGAAGTAAAAACGATGTGCCTGATGGCGATAGCGAAGACGACTATGAGGAGAAATTGCTTATTGCCAGATGGGAACTGACAGCAGAACAGGCTGTTACACAGCAGTTAAAAAATGAGGTGTCAAAAGGAAAACTTATTGATACCGGGTTCTGTATTTTTGCTCTCAGCAAGCTGGCAATGGCGTTATCCAGTACGCTTGATTCCATCCCTTTATCCATGCAGCGACAGTTTCCTGATTTAACACCGCGCCATCTTGACCATCTGAAAACCCTTATTGCGAAGGGGGCAAATCAGTGTGCGCGGGCGGGGGATAAATTACCGGATTTACTCGATGAATATATCAGAGCAACAACTGAATAATATGATGAGTGCTGTCACAACAGCATTACAGCCCCTGATAAGGGCATTGCCGGTGACGCCAGTTGAATGGGCTGATCAAAATTATTATCTGCCTAAAGAATCTTCATATGGTGAGGGAGAATGGAAAACGCTGCCGTTCCAGATCGCCATCATGAACAGCATGGGGAATGATCAGATCCGGACTGTTAATCTGATTAAATCTGCCCGTGTTGGCTATACAAAGATGTTGCTGGGGGTGGTCGGGTATTTTATTGAGCATAAATCCCGAAACAGTCTGCTTTTTCAGCCCACGGATTCTGCCGCTGAAGATTTTATGAAGTCTCACGTGGAGGCGACGATTCGGGATGTGCCATGTCTGAAAGACCTTTCTCCATGGCTGGGGCGTAAACATCGTGACAATACTCTCACGCTGAAACGCTTTTCATCGGGTGTGGGCTTCTGGTGCCTGGGCGGCGCTGCCGCCAAAAACTACCGTGAAAAATCCGTGGACGTGGTCTGCTATGACGAACTTTCCTCGTTCGAACCGGATGTCGAAAAAGAGGGTTCGCCAACCCTGCTTGGGGATAAACGTATTGAGGGCTCTGTATGGCCCAAATCCATTCGCGGCTCGACGCCTAAAATCAAAGGCACCTGCCAGATCGAAAAAGCGGCCAACGAGTCGGCGCATTTCATGCGTTTTTATGTGCCCTGCCCACACTGTGGGGAGGAGCAGTATCTGAAATTTGGCGATGAATCCACGCCTTTTGGCCTTAAATGGGAGAAGGACAGCCCCGAAAGCGTTTTCTACCTCTGTGAACATCATGGCTGCGTGATCCATCAGTCTGAGCTTGACCAGAGCAACGGGCGGTGGATCTGTGAAAACACGGGGATGTGGACCCGTGACGGTCTGACGTTTTTCAGCGCCGCGGATAATGAAATTCCGCCGCCGCGCTCCATCACGTTCCATATCTGGACAGCGTACAGTCCGTTCACCACCTGGGTACAGATAGTCTATGACTGGCTGGATGCACTGAAAGATCCCAACGGCCTGAAAACCTTTGTGAACACCACGCTGGGCGAGACCTGGGAAGAGGCCGTGGGCGAAAAACTCGATCACCAGGTACTGATGGATAAGGTCGTGCATTACACGGCGGCGGTGCCTGCCCGGGTGGTTTATCTGACGGCGGGCATTGACTCGCAGCGAAACCGTTTTGAGATGTATGTCTGGGGATGGGCACCGGGAGAGGAAGCTTTTCTGGTGGATAAAATCATCATTATGGGGCGTCCTGATGAGGAAGAGACGCTGTTACGTGTGGATGCGGCGATCAACAAAAAATACCGCCATGCGGATGGCACCGAAATGACCATTTCCCGTGTCTGCTGGGACACCGGGGGGATCGATGGTGAAATCGTCTACCAGAGGTCAAAAAAACACGGTGTTTTCCGTGTGCTGCCGGTAAAAGGCGCGTCTGTCTATGGCAAGCCGGTGATCACCATGCCGAAAACCCGCAATCAGCGGGGCGTTTATCTGTGTGAAGTGGGGACGGACACCGCAAAAGAAATTCTCTATGCCCGTATGAAAGCCGAGCCCACGCCTGCGGATGAAGCCACGTCGTATGCCATCCGTTTTCCTGATGATCCGGAGATTTTTTCGCAGACAGAGGCGCAGCAACTGGTCGCGGAAGAGCTTGTGGAGAAGTGGGAAAAAGGAAAGATGCGTCTGCTGTGGGATAACAAAAAGCGGCGTAACGAAGCGCTGGACTGCCTGGTGTATGCCTACGCGGCATTACGTGTGTCCGTGCAACGCTGGCAGCTTGATCTGGCTGTACTGGCAAAATCCCGGGAAGAAGAGACGACCCGGCCAACCCTTAAAGAACTGGCAGCGAAGCTGTCCGGAGGAGTGAATGGTTACAGTCGCTGAACTGCAGGCGCTGCGTCAGGCGCGCCTTGATTTATTAACCGGTAAACGGGTGGTGTCTGTCCAGAAAGATGGACGAAGAATTGAATATACGGCGGCCTCTCTGGATGAGCTTAACCGGGCGATCAATGATGCGGAGTTGGTACTGGGGACAACCCGCCGTCGCCGTCGTCCGCTGGGAGTGAGGTTATGAAACGAACGCCTGTCCTGATTGATGTGAACGGCGTTCCGCTTCGTGAGAGTCTCAGCTACAACGGGGGCGGCGCAGGATTTGGCGGGCAAATGGCGGAGTGGTTGCCACCGGCGCAGAGTGCCGATGCAGCCCTGCTGCCTGCGTTGCGTCTGGGGAATGCCCGGGCAGATGATCTGGTGCGCAATAACGGGATAGCGGCTAATGCGGTGGCCCTGCATAAGGATCATATTGTCGGGCATATGTTTCTGATCAGCTACCGTCCGAACTGGCGCTGGCTGGGGATGCGGGAGACTGCGGCAAAAAGTTTTGTCGATGAGGTGGAGGCGGCCTGGTCGGAATACGCCGAAGGGATGTTTGGCGAGATCGACGTGGAAGGGAAACGCACGTTTACGGAATTTATCCGTGAAGGTGTGGGCGTTCATGCGTTTAACGGCGAAATCTTTGTGCAGCCGGTCTGGGATACGGAGAGCACGCAACTGTTTCGTACGCGTTTTAAAGCCGTGAGTCCGAAACGGGTGGACACGCCAGGACACGGTATGGGGAACCGTTTTCTGCGGGCCGGTGTGGAGGTCGATCGATATGGTCGTGCCGTTGCGTACCATATCTGTGAGGATGATTTTCCGTTCTCCGGGAGTGGACGATGGGAACGGATCCCGCGTGAACTTCCCACCGGGCGTCCGGCCATGCTGCATATTTTCGAGCCGGTGGAGGACGGGCAGACCCGTGGGGCTAATCAGTTTTACAGCGTCATGGAACGGCTGAAGATGCTCGATTCCCTGCAGGCAACACAGCTTCAGTCGGCCATAGTGAAGGCGATGTATGCAGCGACGATTGAAAGTGAACTTGATACCGAAAAGGCCTTTGAATATATCGCCGGTGCGCCGCAGGGGCAGAAGGATAATCCGCTTATTAATATTCTGGAGAAGTTCTCCACCTGGTATGACACGAATAGCGTGACGCTGGGCGGTGTCAAAATTCCGCACCTTTTCCCCGGTGATGATCTGAAACTTCAGACCGCGCAGGATTCAGACAATGGATTTTCGGCGCTTGAACAGGCGCTGCTGCGGTATATCGCCGCCGGTCTTGGCGTTTCCTACGAACAGTTGTCCCGTGATTACTCGAAGGTCAGTTATTCAAGTGCCCGCGCATCCGCCAATGAGTCGTGGCGCTATTTTATGGGGCGGCGAAAATTTATTGCGTCCCGGCTGGCCACGCAGATGTTTTCCTGCTGGCTGGAAGAGGCACTTCTTCGGGGGATTATTCGTCCGCCACGGGCACGTTTTGATTTTTATCAGGCGCGATCAGCCTGGTCACGGGCTGAGTGGATTGGAGCCGGAAGAATGGCCATTGACGGGCTCAAGGAGGTTCAGGAATCAGTGATGCGCATTGAGGCCGGACTGAGCACGTATGAGAAAGAGCTGGCGCTGATGGGCGAGGATTATCAGGACATTTTCCGCCAGCAGGTCAGGGAATCTGCAGAGCGGGAAAAAGCCGGACTCTCACGTCCGGTGTGGATAGCGCAGGCGTATCAGCAGCAGATAGCGGAGAGTCGCAGGCCGGAAGAGGAGACAACACCACGTGAGACGTAATCTTTCACACATTATTGCCGCAGCATTCAATGAACCGCTGCTTCTGGAGCCCGCCTATGCGCGGGTTTTCTTTTGCGCGCTCGGGCGCGAGATGGGGGCAGCAAGTCTTTCGGTACCACAACAGCAGGTACAGCTTGATGCACCCGGAATGCTGGCTGAAACGGACGAGTACATGGCCGGAGGTAAACGACCGGCCCGTGTTTACCGGGTGGTGAACGGTATTGCGGTACTGCCGGTGACCGGCACGCTGGTGCACCGGCTGGGGGGGATGCGGCCATTTTCCGGAATGACTGGCTATGACGGCATTGTCGCCTGTCTTCAGCAGGCAATGGCAGATAGCCAGGTGCGGGGCATACTGCTGGACATTGACAGTCCGGGCGGGCAGGCCGCCGGCGCGTTTGACTGCGCTGACATGATTTACCGCCTCCGGCAGCAGAAGCCGGTCTGGGCACTGTGTAATGACACGGCCTGTTCTGCAGCCATGCTGCTGGCGTCGGCCTGCTCCCGACGGCTGGTTACCCAGACATCCCGTATCGGCTCCATTGGCGTGATGATGAGCCATGTCAGCTATGCCGGTCATCTGGCGCAGGCCGGTGTGGATATCACGCTGATTTATGCCGGGGCGCACAAGGTGGATGGCAATCAGTTTGAAGCGTTGCCGGCAGAGGTTCGCCAGGACATGCAGCAGCGGATTGATGCGGCGCGCCGGATGTTTGCCGAAAAAGTGGCGATGTATACCGGTCTGTCTGTTGATGCCGTCACGGGAACAGAGGCTGCCGTTTTTGAAGGTCAGTCCGGCATTGAGGCCGGGCTGGCGGATGAATTAATCAATGCGTCGGATGCCATCAGTGTGATGGCCACGGCGCTGAACAGTAATGTCAGAGGAGGCACTATGCCGCAATTAACTGCAACGGAAGCCGCCGTGCAGGAGAACCAGCGAGTGATGGGGATCCTGACATGCCAGGAAGCGAAAGGACGTGAACAGCTTGCCACGATGCTGGCAGGGCAACAGGGCATGAGCGTTGAACAGGCCCGGGCGATTCTGGCCGCGGCGGCACCGCAGCAGCCGGTGGCATCCGCACAGAGTGAAGCCGATCGCATTATGGCGTGTGAAGAAGCGAACGGTCGTGAACAACTGGCGGCAACGCTGGCGGCGATGCCGGAGATGACGGTGGAAAAAGCCCGCCCGATCCTGGCTGCTTCACCGCAGGCGAATGCCGGGCCCTCACTTCGTGATCAGATCATGGCACTGGATGAGGCAAAAGGGGCTGAGGCGCAGGCTGAACAGCTGGCTGCCTGCCCGGGAATGACTGTGGAGAGCGCCCGGGCTGTGCTGGCTGCGGGATCAGGTAAGGCAGAACCGGTCTCTGCATCCACAACCGCCCTGTTTGAACATTTCATGGCGAACCATTCACCGGCTGCGGTCCAGGGGGGCGTGTCACAGGCGTCAGAAGACGGTGATGCGGACGTGAAAATGCTCATGGCCATGCCATGAAGTCAGTGCTGAACATCAATACGAGGTTTTAACAATATGGTGACGAAAACCATCACTGAACAGCGTGCGGAAGTACGTATTTTTGCCGGTAATGATCCGGCTCACACCGCCACAGGCAGCAGCGGGATTTCCTCGGCAACACCGGCACTGACACCCCTGATGCTGGATGGGGCCACCGGGAAACTGGTGGTCTGGGACGGACAGAAAGCCGGTAGTGCGGTTGGCATACTGGTACTGCCGCTTGAAGGCACAGAGGAGGTGCTGACCTATTACAAGTCGGGGACCTTTGCGACGGAGGCAATCCGCTGGCCTGAAAGTGTGGATGAACACAAAAAGGCCAACGCCTTTACCGGCAGTGCCCTGAGTCACGCGGCGCTGCCGTAACACGTTATCAGGCCACCGCGTTGGCCTGACTGATTTCTTAATGAAAGGAACTGATTTATGGGATTGTTTACGACCCGCCAGTTACTCGGTTATACCGAACAAAAAGTTAAATTCCGTGCGCTGTTTCTGGAGCTGTTTTTCCGCCGTACGGTGAATTTCCACACCGAAGAGGTGATGCTGGACAAAATTACCGGAAAAACGCCGGTGGCGGCCTATGTCTCCCCGATCGTTGAAGGAAAAGTGCTTCGCCATCGCGGTGGTGAAACCCGCGTGTTACGTCCGGGCTACGTCAAGCCCAAACACGAATTTAATTACCAGCAGGCGGTTGAGCGCCTTCCTGGTGAAGATCCGGCTCAGCTGAACGACCCGGCCTACCGTCGTCTGCGTATCATTACCGATAACCTCAAACAGGAAGAGCACGCCATTGTCCAGGTGGAAGAAATGCAGGCGGTGAATGCCGTGCTGTATGGCAAATACACCATGGAAGGGGATCAGTTTGATACTGTCGAGGTGGATTTCGGGCGCTCTGAAGGAAATAACATTGAGCAGGCTGACGGTAAAAAATGGTCTGAGCAGGACCGTGATACGTTTGATCCGACGCATGATATTGACCTCTACTGCGATCAGGCCAGCGGCCTTGTGAATATCGCCATTATGGACGGTACGGTCTGGCGTCTGCTGAATGGCTTTAAGCTGTTCCGCGAAAAACTGGATACCCGTCGCGGCTCAAATTCACAACTCGAAACGGCAGTGAAAGACCTGGGGGCGGTGGTGTCCTTCAAGGGGTATTACGGCGATCTGGCCATTGTGGTGGCGAAAACGTCTTATGTGGCAGAGGACGGTACCGAAAAACGTTATCTGCCGGAGGGCACACTGGTCCTGGGGAATACGGCAGCAGAGGGCATTCGTTGCTATGGTGCCATTCAGGATGCGCAGGCGTTGTCCGAAGGTGTGGTGGCCTCTTCCCGTTATCCGAAACACTGGCTGACTGTGGGCGATCCGGCCCGTGAATTCACCATGACGCAGTCCGCACCGCTGATGGTGCTGCCGGATCCGGATGAGTTTGTGGTGGTACAGGTGAAATAATCCGTGAGCGGGGGCGAAATGCCCCCGTGTCTTTTTTCACAGGAGGCTGAGATGGCAACAAAAGAAGAAAATCTGAATCGTCTTCGTCAACTGGCTGGCCTGCTGGGGCGCGAGGCGGATATGTCGGGGAGTGCTGCGGATATTGCTCAACGTGTGTCTGAGTGGGAAGAGGAGCTTGCTGTTTCCCCGGAGGGCATTATGCACTCTGATGAGAGCGGGGCTGATCAAAATCACACAGACGATGGTGAGCAGTTGCACAACACTGATGCTACGGATGATGTTAAAGCGGTCCGTGTGCGGAAATGCCTGCATGTGATGGGGTATTGCCCGGAGACAGGCCGTCCCGTTGAACTGACGTACCGGGGCATGCGTGTTATGGTGCCATCACCACTGGCGACAGCCATGATACAGCACGGAACGGCTGAGCATGCGTGATTTTCAGAATGCCTTTGATGCTGCCCTCGCCGGGGTGGACAGTACGATCGTTGAAGTGATGGGGATCCGTGCGCAGTTCACCTCCGGAGCACAACGTGGCGGCGAAGTTCAGGGGGTTTTTGACGATCCGGAGTCGCTGGGTTTTGCCGGTGGCGGGGTCCGTATTGAAGGAAGCAGCCCGTCATTATTTGTGCGGACGGATACGGTGCGTGCCGTGCGGCGTGGTGACACGCTGACCATTAACGGCGAGATGTTCTGGGTGGATCGTGTTTCTCCGGATGACGGGGGAAGCTGTTATCTCTGGCTCAACCGTGGGCAACCACCCGCTGTTAACCGGCGACGATAAACGCAGGGTGAAATTATGGCGATAAAAGGGCTTGATCAGGCGATTGATAATCTGAGCCGGGTTCGTAAAAACGCCATTCCGGCGGCTTCAGCAATGACGATTAACCGCGTGGCCACAACGGCGATTAATCAGTCTTCATCACAGGTTGCCCGGGAGACAAAGGTACGCCGGAAACTGGTTAAGGAACGGTCCAGACTGAAACGGGCGACGGTCAGAAATCCGAACGCAAAAATTATCGTTAACCGCGGTGATCTTCCAGTGATTAAGCTGGGGATCAGGATGCTGGGCCGTCGTCCGAACAGCATACTTAAAGCCGGTCAGCATCGGTATCAGCGGGCATTCATTCAGCGATTAAAAAACGGTCGCTGGCATGTCATGCAGCGTGTGGCCGGGAAAAACCGTTACCCTATTGATGTGGTGAAAATCCCGATGGCGGCCCCACTGAAACAGGCGTTTGATGAGAATGTTGACCGTATCCGGTGTGAACGCCTGCCCGGAGAACTGGCATCCGCGCTGAAACAACAACTGAGGATTGCGATAAAACGATGAAACACACTGACATTCGTGCCGCAGTGCTGGATGCACTCGAGCAGCATGAACACGGGGCGACGCTGTTTGATGGTCGCCCCGTTGTTTTTGACGAAGAGGATTTTCCTGCGATCGCGGTTTATCTGACGGATGCAGAGTATACCGGTGAAGAGCTGGATGCAGATACCTGGCGGGCCACGCTGCATATTGAGGTGTTTTTACCGGCACAGGTACCGGATTCAGAGCTTGATCAGTGGATGGAAAGCCGGATTTACCCGGCGATGACCGCGATCCCGGCACTGGCAGGACTGATTACCACGATGGTTACGCAGGGCTATGAGTATCGTCGTGATGACGATATGGCGTTATGGAGTTCTGCAGATCTGACTTATTCCATTACATACGAGATGTGAGGACGATATGGCAACACCAAATCCCCTTGAGCCGGTAAAAGGTGCCGGTACCACTCTGTGGGTTTACAACGGCAAGGCTGATGCTTATGCAAACCCGTTGTCAGACGATGGCTGGCAGCGACTGGCTAAGGTGAAGGATCTGACGCCGGGCGAGATGACGGCTGAACCCTACGATGATAACTACCTGGATGATGAAGACGCGGACTGGACCGCGACCGGGCAGGGACAGAAATCTGCAGGTGATACCAGTTTTACGCTGGCCTGGAAACCGGGAGAGGAAGGTCAGAAAGGGCTTATAGGCTGGTTTGAAAGCGGCGATGTCCGGGCCTATAAAATCCGTTTTCCGAATGGCACGGTGGATGTGTTTCGTGGCTGGGTCAGCAGTATCGGTAAGGCCGTGACGGCGAAAGAAGTGATCACCCGCACGGTGAAAGTCACTAACGTGGGTAAACCTTCTGTAGCGGAAGAACGCAGCAAAATTACGCCGGTCACTGCGATTAAGGTAACGCCGACAGGTACGGTTGAAAAAGGGAAAACAACCACCCTGACCGTTACTGTGGAACCGGAAAATGCAACGGATAAGACATTCAGGGCGATTTCCGCCGATCCATCAAAAGCCACCATTAGCGTGAAAGATATGACGATTACTGTGACGGGGGTTAAGGATGGAAAAGTCAGCATCCCTGTGATTTCCGGTAATGGTCAGTTTGCTGCGGTGGCTGAAATTACCGTTAATAATGTGCCGGGTGGCTAAAGAGCTGAGAGATAAGCGATGTTCCTGAAAACAGAACAATTTGAATATAACGGTGTATCCGTCACGCTTTCTGAGCTGTCTGCGCTGCAGCGTATTGAGCATCTTGCCCTCCTGAAACGGCGGGCAGAAGAGGCTGAAGCCAGCGGCAACCTGCAGGTGAGTGTGGAAGATCTTGTCAGAACCGGCGCGTTTCTGGTGGCGATGTCCCTGTGGCATAACCATCCACAGAAAACGCAGTCACCGTCAATGAATGAGGCCGTGATGAAGATAGAGCAGGAAGTGCTCACCACCTGGCCTGCCGATGCCATTGCCCGGGCGGAAGACGTGGTGTTGTGCCTGTCCGGGATGATCGAAGCTGTTCGTCCGGATACTGATATTACTGAAGTGGCGAAAAATAACACGCTGACTGATGATGATTTTTCTGCGGGAAAGTCTTCGACGGCGAGCTGAACTTTGCCCTCAGACTGGCGCGTGAGATGGGGAGACCCGACTGGCGCGCCATGCTTGCCGGGATGACATCCACCGAATATGCCGACTGGCACCGTTTTTACCGCACGCATTATTTTCAGGATACCCAGCTGGATATGCATTTTTCCGGGCTGACGTACGCTGTACTCAGCCTGTTTTTTTGCGATCCGGATATGCATCCCTCTGATTTCAGTCTGCTTGTCCCCCGGCATGAGGAAGAGCAGGTGGAGAGGCCGGATGAGGACAAAATGCTGATGCAGAAAGCGGCAGGACTTGCCGGAGGCGTCCGGTTCGGTGGGGACGGAGGGCGCGATATTTTATCGTCTGCGGATGTGGCGGATGTCATGGTGGATGATGCCGCATTAATGATGGCTTCAGCGGGGATTCCGGGAGGTGTGAGATATGTCCCAGCCGGTTGGTGATCTTGTTATTGACCTTAGTCTGGATGCTGTCCGTTTCGATGAGCAGATGAGCCGGGTAAGGCGTCATTTTTCAGGTCTGGATACCGACGCCAGAAAAACCGCCAGTGCTGTTGAACAGGGCCTGAGCCGCCAGGCGCTGGCTGCACAAAAAGCAGGGATTTCCGTCGGGCAGTATAAAGCGGCCATGCGAACCCTGCCCGCACAGTTTACGGATATCGCCACGCAGCTTGCCGGTGGTCAGAATCCCTGGCTGATCCTGCTGCAACAGGGCGGTCAGGTGAAGGACTCCTTCGGCGGGATGATCCCCATGTTCAGGGGGCTTGCCGGTGCGATCACCCTGCCGATGGTCGGGGTCACCTCGCTGGCGGTGGCGACAGGTGCGCTGGTGTACGCCTGGTACCAGGGAGATTCCACGCTTTCAGCGTTTAATAAAACCCTGGTTCTTTCCGGTAATCAGTCCGGACTGACTGCCGATCGCATGCTGACGCTCTCCAGAGCCGGACAGGCCGCAGGGCTGACGTTTAACCAGGCGAGTGAGTCACTGGCAGCCATGGTGAATGCCGGTGTGCGTGGTGGTGAACAGTTTGATGCCATCAACCAGAGTGTCGCGCGTTTTGCTTCTGCATCCGGTGTGGAGGTGGACAAGGTTGCAGAGGCTTTCGGAAAACTGACCACTGACCCGACGTCGGGGCTGATTGCGATGGCGAAGCAGTTCCATAACGTGACGGCGGAGCAGATTGCGTATGTTGCTCAGTTGCAGCGTTCCGGCGATGAAACCGGGGCATTGCAGGCGGCGAACGAGGCCGCAACGAAAGGGTTTGATGACCAGACCCGCCGCCTGAAAGAGAACATGGGCACGCTGGAGACCTGGGCAGACAGGACAGCGCGGGCATTCAAATCCATGTGGGATGCGGTGCTGGATATTGGTCGTCCTGATACCGCGCAGGAGATGCTGATTAAGGCAGAGGCTGCGTTTAAGAAAGCAGACGACATCTGGAATCTGCACAAGGATGATTATTTTGTTAACGATGAAGCGCGGGCGCGTTACTGGGATGATCGTGAAAAGGCCCGTCTTGCGCTTGAAGCCGCCCGAAAGAAGGCTGAGCAGCAGACTCAACAGGACAAAAATGCGCAGCAGCAGAGCGATACCGAAGCGTCACGGCTGAAATATACCGAAGAGGCGCAGAAGGCTTACGAACGGCTGCAGACGCCGCTGGAGAAATATACCGCCCGTCAGGAAGAACTGAACAAGGCACTGAAAGACGGGAAAATCCTGCAGGCGGATTACAACACGCTGATGGCGGCGGCGAAAAAGGATTATGAAGCGACGCTGAAAAAGCCGAAACAGTCCGGCGTGAAGGTGTCTGCGGGCGATCGTCAGGAAGACAGTGCTCATGCTGCCCTGCTGACGCTTCAGGCAGAACTCCGGACGCTGGAGAAGCATGCCGGAGCGAATGAGAAAATCAGCCAGCAGCGCCGGGATTTGTGGAAGGCGGAGAGTCAGTTCGCGGTACTGGAGGAGGCGGCGCAACGTCGCCAGCTGTCTGCACAGGAGAAATCCCTGCTGGCGCATAAAGATGAGACGCTGGAGTACAAACGCCAGCTGGCTGCACTTGGCGACAAGGTTACGTATCAGGAGCGCCTGAACGCGCTGGCGCAGCAGGCGGATAAATTCGCACAGCAGCAACGGGCAAAACGGGCCGCCATTGATGCGAAAAGCCGGGGGCTGACTGACCGGCAGGCAGAACGGGAAGCCACGGAACAGCGCCTGAAGGAACAGTATGGCGATAATCCGCTGGCGCTGAATAACGTCATGTCAGAGCAGAAAAAGACCTGGGCGGCTGAAGACCTGCTTCGCGGGAACTGGATGGCAGGCCTCAGGTCCGGCTGGAGTGAGTGGGAAGAGAGTGCCACGGACAGTATGTCGCAGGTAAAAAGTGCTGCCACGCAGACCTTTGATGGTATTGCACAGAATATGGCGGCGATGCTGACCGGCAGTGAACAAAACTGGCGCAGCTTCACCCGATCCGTGCTGTCCATGATGACAGAAATTCTGCTTAAGCAGGCAATGGTGGGGATTGTCGGGAGTATCGGCAGCGCTATTGGCGGGGCTGTTGGTGGTGGCGCATCCGCGTCAGGCGGTACAGCCATTCAGGCAGCTGCGGCGAAATTCCATTTTGCGACCGGAGGATTTACGGGAACCGGCGGCAAATATGAGCCAGCGGGGATTGTTCACCGTGGTGAATTTGTCTTCACGAAGGAGGCAACCAGCCGGATTGG
>OODN01000902.1_pt1 | contig 13090 bp, 14 predicted proteins | sample 1671651 | NCBI WGS metagenome assembly OODN01 (sample SAMN06348178, study PRJEB24527) | human gut metagenome | biome: human gut; feature: ankylosing spondylitis patient; material: feces | host: Homo sapiens | place: China | collected 2015-10 | reverse complement strand
CTAACGGCGGCCCCGCTGGTGGTGATGGTGGCCGTGGTGGTAGCATCATTTTAAAAGTTGATGAAGGATTACGGACTTTAATGGATTTCCGTTATCATCGAATTTTTAAAGCTAAAAACGGTGGTAATGGAATGAGTAAACAGATGACTGGTCCAAGTGCAGAAGATACAATTATTGCTGTTCCCCAAGGTACTACCGTTAGGGACCTTGATACCGGCGAGATTATTGGTGATCTTGTTGAAAAAGACCAAGAATTAGTAGTGGCTAAAGGTGGCCGTGGTGGTCGCGGCAACATTCACTTTGCTAGTGCTAAAAACCCTGCTCCTGAAATTGCTGAAAATGGTGAACCAGGAGAAGACCATTACTTAGAATTAGAATTAAAGATGCTTGCTGATGTCGGATTAATTGGTTTTCCTTCTGTTGGAAAGTCAACTTTATTATCAGTAGTAACCGGTGCTAAGCCTAAAATTGCTGCATATGAATTTACGACATTAACTCCTAATCTCGGAATGGTAATGCTACCAGATGGCCGTGATTTTGCGATGGCTGACATGCCTGGTTTAATTGAAGGAGCATCGAAGGGTATCGGTCTTGGATTGAAGTTCTTACGGCACATTGAACGTACCCGCGTTCTTCTTCACCTAGTGGATATGAGTAGTGAAGATCCTCATCAAGCAATTGAACGTTACCGGCAAATTAATAAGGAACTTGCTAATTACGATCCTGAATTATTAAAGCGACCACAAATTGTAGTTGCGACAAAGATGGATTTGCCAAATTCTGCCGATAACTTAGCTGCTTTTAAAGCTGATTTGGCAGCAGATAAGACTTTAGAAAAGCAGCCAGAGATTTTCCCTATTTCAGCGGTTACTCATCAAGGTGTCCAACAATTAATGCAATTAACGGCTGATCTCTTAGATAAGACACCCGCATTTGATAGTGAGAGTCATGATAAAGAATTGGTCGCTGAATATCGTGCTGCTGCTCCTGACAAGAAGGATGAGACGGACTTTACCATTACCAAGGATGAAGACGGCACCTGGGTATTGGGCGGTGAAAAACTTATTCGGTTATTTAAGATGACTGATTTAACTCATGAAGAAAGTCAATTACGCTTTGCTCGTCAACTTCGCCATATGGGGGTTGATGACGCGTTAAGAGCTAAAGGTGTACAAGATGGTGATCTTGTAAGAATTGAAAAATTTGTTTTTGAATTTATTCAATAAAATTATACGTAGCAAAGGTAGGAAAAATATAAATGCAACTTGAATTTTTAGGAACAGGCGCTGGTTCCCCAAGTAAGCAACGTAATGTAGCAAGTGTTGCATTGCGGTTGTTAGAAGAACGAAACGCAATTTGGTTATTTGATGTTGGAGAAGCTACTCAACATCAAATTCTCAATACGACAATTAGGCCACGAAAGATAGAAAAAATCTTTATTACTCACTTGCATGGTGATCATATCTTTGGTTTACCTGGTTTACTAAGTTCCCGCTCTTTTCAAGGAGGAACCGAACCATTGACGATCTATGGACCAATAGGAATAAAGCGGTATGTTCAGACTTCTTTGCAAGTAAGTGAGTCACGCCTCAGTTATCCTTTGCATTTTGTTGAAATAACAGATGACGGGGAACTATTTAATGATCATGGTTTTAGAGTGATTGCACGAAAGTTGGATCACAAAATTGCTTGTTTTGGATACCGGATTGAAGAAGCGGATCATCCAGGAGAATTACAAGTTGAAAAATTACGAGAACAAAAAGTACCATCTGGGCCAATTTACGGTCAACTAAAAGCTGGAAAAACGGTTACTCTTCCTGATGGTCGCGTATTAGATGGTCATGACTTTATTGGCACTCCTCAACCTGGACGAATTATTGCAATTTTAGGCGATACTAGACAAACAAAGAATGCAATTTTGTTAGCACAAAATGCGGATGTATTAGTGCATGAAAGTACTTTTGCTAAAGATGAGACGAAGATGGCATACAATTATTATCATTCAACCAGCAAACAAGCAGCTGAAATTGCAAAAAAAGCTGGTGTTAAAAAATTATTGTTAAATCATATTTCAGCACGATACACCGGTAAAGCAGCCTATCAATTGGCATATCAAGTTCGTAATATTATTCCTGATACTCGAGTTGTTAATGATTTTGATGTGATTGATATTCCGTTTAAAAAATGAAAAGAGATGGCAAAAAATGCTGAGAAGAGTAAAGACGTTACGTTTTCTGCGAAATGAAGTTGTATTAATTACTGGTGGTTCAAGTGGAATCGGCAAAGAGTTGGCTTTTGAGGCAGCTCGTCGTGGTGCAATTGTTGTTGTTGTTTCTCGTAACCTTGAGAAGTTGCAAGAGGTAGCCAAGAAATGTTTAATTTTATCTGGTCGGCCAGCATTTGCTTATCAATTGGATGTTACCGACCCTGATCAGATTGATGATGTGCTTTCGAAGGTTCAACATGAAGTAGGAGGAATCGATGTATTAATTAATTCTGCTGGGCTTGGTGACTTTATTCCCGTAGTTAAGGAATCTTACAGCTCAATGGAAAAAATGGTACATACGAACCTCTTAGCCTTAATGTATATTAGTCGGTGTGTAGCTAAACAAATGATGGATCAAGGGTATGGGGCCATTATTAATATGGGTTCATTAGCTGGTAAATTACCTACACCAAATAGCGCTGTATATTCAGCAACGAAGGCTGGGGTAATCCAGTTTGATAACGTTTTACGAATGGAAGTTGCTGATTATGGTGTCCAAGTGTTGACAGTTAATCCTGGCCCAATTGATACACCTTTCTTTGATAAAGCGGATAATAATTATACGTATCGGGCCCATTTACCAAAATGGATATTTATCTCTCCTGAAGACTTAGCTCGACGAATTTGGAATAATGTTGGGTATAAGACGAGGGAAATTAATGTTCCAGGATATGTGGCTTGTCTTGGCTGGGCTTACCAAGTTATTCCCGGTTTAGGTGACTGGGCAATTAAAAAATTTTTTGATTTCCAACAGGATAAGAAGAACTTATAATATGCTCCCTTATTTTCGAGAGATTACAGAATTTAATAGTCTTTTCAAAAAATGAAAGGGGTAAAATAAAAGAGACTGAGTTTATCCCAGCCTCTTGTTTAATTTTGGCGTTGAAATGGTGGTTAATTTTAAATGATTGATGCAAAATTTAAGTGGGAACTTGCCGATAATGCTTCCTCAGCAACTGTTGATAATCTTGAAAAAGAGTTAGGCATTTCTAGAATATTGGCAACCTTATTAGCTCAGCAAGGAATCGATTCAACCGAACAAGCAAAAAAATTCTTTGAACCATCGATAGAAGAGATCCATGATCCAACCTTATTGCATGATATGGATAAAGCAGTTGAGCGAATTGAGCAGGCAGTTGAAAAGCAAGAACAAATTACTATTTATGGTGATTATGATGCCGATGGAATTACTAGCACATCCTTAATGTATGAAACGTTATTATCTATCGGTGCCAATGTTAATTATTATGTCCCAAATCGGTTTACAGATGGATATGGGCCTAACATGGACGCTTACCAACGCCTTATTGATAATGGTACCCAGCTTTTTATTACGGTGGATAATGGCGTTAGCGGAAAAAATGTTATCGATAAGGTAATAGCAGCAGGAGTAGATGTTGTAATTACTGACCACCATGAGTTGCCTGCTGACTTGCCTAATGCGGTTGCGATCGTTCACCCTCGTTATCCTGGTAGTAATTATCCTTTTCCTGATTTGTCAGGCGTTGGTGTTGCATTTAAGGTGGCTTGGGCTTTAACTGGTGAGTTTCCTGTTGAAGAACTGGACTTAGTTGCAATTGGTGAAATAGCTGATGTAGTAAACGTTACGGACGAAAATCATGCGTTAATTTCCTATGGCATTCAGCAATTACGACAGGGGATGCGTCCAGGATTAGCGACTTTAATGAAATTAGCTGATATTAAAGCTAACAATCTAACTGATCAGGATATTGGATTTGGAATTGCACCACGGCTAAATGCGCTTGGCCGAATTGCTGATGCTAATGATGGAGTTAAATTACTGACGAGTTTAGATGAGAATGAATCACAAAAATTAGCTAAAGAGGTAGATCAGGCGAATAAAGAACGTCAGAACCTAGTTGCTGATATTATGAAAGAGGCAGAAAAACAAGCTAATAGTTCAGCTAACCAGCAGAAAAAGACCTTATTAATTGTTGGAAAAGGTTGGCATCAAGGCGTATTAGGAATTGTTGCCAGTCGGATTATGAATGAGACTGGGAAGCCAACAATTGTCGCATCAACTGATCAAAATAATCCGACCTTAATAAAAGGATCTGGTAGAAGCGTTGACAGTTTTAACCTGTTCAATGCCTTGGAGGCTCATCGTGAACTATTTACGACATTTGGCGGGCACCCTGCTGCTTGTGGTCTTTCTTTTGATTCGAAAAATATTGTACCTCTGCAAATAGCCTTGGAAGAAGAAGCAGTCAAACAAAAATTTGATCCAACGGTAAAGCAACCTCTTCCAATCGCAATGAAACTTGTACCAGCTGATGTTACCCAACAGTTATATAACGATATTCAACGGGTTGCTCCATTTGGTCCAGGAAATATGGAACCGGTTTTTGAATTAAATAACGTTAAAGTTGTCGATGTCAAAACAATGGGACAGGAACACCAGCATTTAAAATTTTCGATTGTAAGTGATAAAAAAAATCTAACAGTCGTCGCTTTTGGTCAAGGAAATTTGGCAACACTATTATCCGCGCCAACCGGACAAATTAATTTAGCCGTTAAAGTTAGTCTTAATGAGTGGCGTGGTAAAAAAAGTGTCCAATTGATGTTAGAAGATCTCCAAATTAATGGAACGGTAATTATTGATGAACGAACGAATAAACTAACTCCTCAGCTTTTTAGTTCTTCAAATTATTACATTGTAAGAGAGCCAAGATTGCGAGAAAATATTGCTCCCCATGTGGCTCCTGGCTATACTTTATCGATCGAAGAAGCAATTAAGACTGATTTTTCTGGTCAACAAGTAACGCTGGTTGACTGCCCATCTAGTGAAGAAATGCTAAAACGGATTTTTGCAGAGGATGAAGAAGAACCAGCAACTATTCGCTTATTACTGTATCAGCGAAAAAGTGCCTATTTAGCTGGACTGCCAACACGGAATGATTTTGCACAGCTTTATCGATTTATTTATAAGCAAAAAGAATTAAAATGGCCCATGCAAGCTAAAGCAGTTAGCAATCATTTAAAGATTAATATGGATCGATTAAATCTAATGATTCAAGTGTTTTCTGAAGCAGGATTTGTTACAATAAAAGATGATGTGTTAAAGTTTAATGAGCCAACTAATAAGACTGATTTAACGCAAACTAAACGTTATCAAAAACAATTAGCACAATATAAAGTTGAACAACAGTTGCTTTTTAATGATGCTGCAACGGTTGCTAACTGGTTATTGAAATATTTAAATTTAGAATAAGGAGACTATTTATCTCATGGCTTTAGACCTTTATAAATACGTAGCTAGTGTTCCTGATTATCCAGAAAAGGGTATTATCTTTCGAGATATTTTGCCATTAATGGCTGATGGGGCTGCCTTTAAGCAAGCTACTGACGAATTAGTTGATTATGCTAAGGATAAAAAGGTAGATATGGTAGTAGGACCAGAAGCGCGAGGCTTTATTGTTGGGTGTCCTATTGCTCGCGAACTGGGTGTTGGATTTGCTCCAGCACGTAAAAAGGGTAAGTTGCCAAGAAAAGCAATTAGTGCATCTTATGACTTAGAATACGGAACAGCTACCTTGCAAATGGAAGCCGATGCAATTAAACCGGGACAGCGGGTTCTTGTTGTGGATGATCTCTTAGCTACAGGTGGAACAATCTCTGCAACAATTGATATGGTCGAACAAATGGGTGGTATTGTTGTTGGCTGTGCATTCTTAATCGAATTAAAAGATCTTCATGGTCGCGATAAGCTTAAAGATTACGATATGAAGGCATTAATGGAATTTTAATTAGGAGGAGGCTGGGGATACTAGCCTTTTTTCTTTTTAAATTATAGTTGTATATATAAAATGAATGCGGGACAATAACATTACGTTGATAAAAAGGAGCCAGTTAATTTATGATTTTCTTAGTAATAATGGGAGCCCTATTTTTAATTTTGGGTGGTTTTTATCTTGCTAATTCATGGCAACAGTATCGCGAATGGAAAAGCGGGACAATCATTGTCGTATTGAGTATTATCGCAATTGTTTATGGTGTGATTAATTTACCTTATTTTCATCATAATAATTCTGCTAGCTCAAGCCAAAGTACTTCATCTTCACAAGTGGCGCGGTCCAGTAGCTTTTCATCATTTTCAAATGGATTAGCGATTGGCAATTCAAGTGCAAATGAAGCGCAACAAGAAAGTAAGACAATGGCTGTTTTGCGTCAAATGCAAAAGGGTTATTCAAAATTAGGTTCAGTTGATTATAACGAAGATAGTAAGACATTCCAGATCACGCCAACTGATGATAATACGGTTGAAGCATTGAAAGCTTTAGCGCAAGATCCAAGTCAGGCTGAACAAATGGGCTGGCCTAACTTAACTAAGTCGATTAAAAGCAATTCAGGGCAAGTAGAAAAAGCATTAGGTGAAGGATATTCAATTAGTATTATGAACCCAAGTGATTCTAGTAAGGCGTTGTATACGGCCAAAGATGGCAAAACTACATACGATATTGCTAATCAATAAAACTAAATAACCTAAGATTAGTTCAAGACAGATTGGGGCACTTAATAGGTGTCCTTTTTTGTGTAATAAAAAAGCTGATATATCAACGTTTTAACAACGATTGAATATCAGCAAAACTTTAGATAAAGGAGACAAGGGGTCTCCTAAATATCATAATATCGGTTTCTATAAACCTTGATATTAAAGGGTTTTAATTATGTCCAGTTAAAAATTGAGAACATTTTGAGAACATTATACTAAACCAGCTGCAAAGTTATCAGCTATTGATTGCTTTGGCTCACTGTCAACGTTAATATAAACTTCTAGGACAGTTTGCATTGTGTCGCCTAGTCTTTCTGCTATCGCTAGGGGCTTGTTACCGTTAGAAGCTAAGTGAGTAGCATGAGTGTGGCGTAATCCATGGAATGTAATTTTCTTCAAATTATTTCTAGTGATTAATTTGTTTAATGGTTTGTCTAATTCTGCACCTAAAATAATTTTGTTTTTATTGTAAGTAGAAAACATCAGCTGGCTTTTTTGCCGTGGGTCAAAACCTAACTTAGTTAAAATTTCTATTTGTTGCCGTTTCCACCTTTTGAGGTAGGAGGCGGTTTTTTTGTCTATTGATACCCAACGATAAGAGTTAGCAGTTTTTGGACTACCAAGGTAGGGGTGATTGGCGTTCTTGATTGCCTTATTAATATTAATAGCTCCACCATCTTTGGTAAATTTAACATCTTTCCAAGTCAACGCTTGAAGTTCGCCTTTTCTTATTCCTGTAAACAATGTCAACCATAGAAAAGCAAAAGCACGGGGGTTATTTTCTTCATAATCATCTCTTAAACATTTTATGAATTCCCGAATTTGCTTTTCATTATAGAAATTATTTTTACTGAACGTTTTATCTTTCTTCTTTCTAGGCTTTACCACGGAATTTATAGGGTTAATTGGAATAGCTCTTAACTGTACGGCGTAGTCTAACATTCGTTTAGTGTAGTTAAAAGGGTCACTCTTTACTAATTCTTCTTTCCATTTAGCAGCAACTTCAGTTAATAACTCAATGCTAAGATCAGCAACTTTATAGTTTCCAATGTGGGGTAGAATGTGATTTTTAATGATTTGTTTTGTTTTATGAATAGTGGAATCTTCTATTCCTGTCTGTTCATATACTGGCAACCATTTTTCTGATAGCTCTTTAACAGTCATATTATGATAATCCATTTGACCGTATTTTTTAAGCTCCACGGCTTTTTCTTGTTCCCACGCCACAGCGTCCGATTTTAATTTAAAACCTCTTTTACTGGTTGATTTACCATTAATGCGGTATTTAACATACCACGTACCATTTCTTTTATCTTTATATACTGACATCTTTATTTTCCTCCTACAATCGCACAGCTGGCTGGCAAGTGATTGTAGAGAAAACGAGTTTAATCGTTATTTTTATACTCATCTAAAAAATTGGTGAGCGTGTCTAAAGTATTCTTTTTTGTATTCAATTCTGGAAAACGTGGTTTTTCAGAAAGATAGTCATTCATAGTATCAATAAATCTAGTAAAAGATGTTATGAGTTTTTCATTACCAGAAAGATAAACCCTTTGCATTAATTCGATTAAGATAAGTAAAGGAGATTTTCCGTTACTAGTGGAAAAGGAATTTGTATCATCAACAGCAATAGTATAAATACTATTTAGAGCGTCTTTTAATTCGTTTTTTTCTTTATTCTTCTGTTTTTGTTTTACTCTAAAAACATTATTAATAATTCTTTCTTCGACTTTAAACCAATCAGTTTTATCTGCATGAACTGTTTGGCTTTTTAACTTCTCAAAAGCCGCAAGAAGATCTTTTTCGGAATTAATACCGGCTTCATCGTCTGTATACCCTAGTATATATGGTATAGAAACATCAAAGGCTTCTGCTAATTTATCCATAATATCGGGCTTTGGAACTCTTTTACCTGTTTCATATGCACTAACAGCTTGGCGAGTTACTCCAATTTTATTTGCTAGTTCAGATTGACTAAGCTTTCTTGCTTTTCGTAATTCTTCAATTCGATTTTTAGGCACTTTAACTCACTCCTTATGATTATAAGGATAACTTTCTTTTTAACAAAATGCAACGTTTCCGTTGACAGCAACAGTAATGTTGCGTTATTATAATTCATGAAGCAACAGCAACGTTGCTGTTGCTAAAGGAGGTGGAAGTGTGAGTACAGCAATTTTAGATCAGTTCATTGATCAATTAGCCGAAGCAGTAGTAGAAAAACTAGAAACTCGGAAGACCCAGAATGAGAAAGTTTATAACAGCGCTCCAGAATTTATGAATAAAACGCAATTAACCAATTATCTTAATGTTTCACGGACTACAATTGATCGTTGGATCAAAACCCGAAAATTCCCTTCGTCAAAAGTTGGCGGTAAATACGTGTATAAGCGTGAAGAAGTTGACCGTTGGGTAAAAGAAAATTCTAAGTAATAATCGTACAGCTGGCTGGCAAATGATTGTAGAGAAATAAATGGTTTAATCAATGAGGAAGTGAAACATATGTTACAAAAAATTGATAGTAAGATTTTAGCTTACTGGTGGACTTCACCAGACCAACGCCTTTGGGCTTATCTAGCAACGTTTTTACCATTGCTGGGTATTGTTGTTGCAATTAGTAACTTATTTTAAGGAGTAATAAGAAATGAGTTTATACACTAAAAAATTTGAAGAAGAAATATTAAGTAAAAGAATTATTAATATAGAAGACAGGATTGTTAAAGCTGACAGCTATATAAATTCAATTACTGAAGATTGTTTTGAAGGTACTATCACTAAAGGAAATGGAGAAATAATTGCAGATGATCCGATTTCCTCAGTAGATGAAATTATTAAGGTCGCTAAAGAAATTAAAGATTTAGCAATTCAATATAAAACTTTAACTGATTTTGAGAACGACCTTATGAATGGTAATAAAAAAGCCGCTGATAGTGAGAACGCCAATTCAAACACTAACAACGACTAAATAAAACCTAGAGAATTAAATTTAGCTAATAAAAAAGCCAACAATCTTTACGGGGGATGTTGGACGAATTGCTAATATTTAATTCTCTTTCATTCTAACATGAGTGGAGGATTTAAACAATGGAAAAGGATAAGAACCAAGAACTAGCGTTTGAAAATCAGTTGTGGGAAGCAGATTCCAATATTGAAGAAACAACTGGAATAGCTCAAGCGCTGTATGATCAGATAAATGATGTTGTTGCTCCAATTGTACGAGTAGACAATTATGCAGCAATGAGTGATGAACAGATGTCAATGGTTGCGCAAACAGTAATATCACGTAAAAAAGCATTATTAGCACTATCTAATATTTTGCTGGATAAGTTAGATCAAATTCATGATCAATTGCAATAGATGGGGTGTGATTAATAGTGTTAAGTTTTGAAGAAAAACTATCTGTTAACCCTTTATTAGATAGTGACAAGATGGAAAAAATTATTAATTCAACGTCACATCCCCTTAATGAGTACGCAAAGAAACAGTTTCAAAAAGCACTTGAATACTATAACGATGATTACAAGGTTATAGAACGGGCTGTTAGTAGTAAAAGTAGTAGAAAATTTATTGCTCTTTATAAAAATAATGAGGAAATAATTTCCTACTACCTAAATAAATATCATAGCGTTAAACCTGCTATTGGTGCAATGTGTTTTTATCTTCTCTACTACACAGGGGATGACGTTAAACAAGTTAACCGAATACTGCACCGTACACCACTCTTTAAGTATTGGAATAATGCTAGTCAAAACGAAGATCAATCAATAGTCGATTGGGACAATATATACGAAGAAACAAGTTTAGACGGGAAAAGCTTTGAATATATCAAAACAAAAGGCGAAGTAGAGATTATCAGTCTTAAATACAAACGCTAAATTACCATGTAAAGAGAGGGAAAATATGGCTAATATTGATGACTTAGTAAATAACAATAGTTTTCCAGAATGGTTAACTGTAAGTGATAAAGGAAATAAACTGGTTGATGAAATTAAGTTGGCTAAATATTTAGAAAAAAAGTATCACTTTACATCAAACCAATTTATAGAACACGGCTATTGGTTCGATCCTAAAAGTAGACAATGGAAAAATTACGCTGATTCAGTCATTGAAAAATCAATCAAAAATGAAATTGTACCTCATGGAATATGGAGAACGAACTTATTAACATCAGTTTCTAAATTAATTGCCTTAGATTCACAAGAAATTGTAGAAGACAATCCATTTGATCAACCAGCACCTTATAAAGCAGTGTTTGGTAAACACACTTACAACTTGATGACGGACACTTTAGAAGATAATTCACCAGAGAACTATCTTTTACAAAATAGACCATATGAATTAGAAACAAAAGGCGAAGCTACAACGTGGAATAAATGGTTAAAACAATCATTAGTACCCTCAACTAAAGAAAACCGTGATGATACTGGAAAACTACAAGATGAATATGACCTAACAGCAATTGAAACAGTAAAAGCCTTTATTGGTTTTGCTTTAGCAGGTAGTTTTAAGGACTTTCAAATTTATATGATTCTATACGGGTTGGGTGGGGATGGTAAATCTACGTTTCTAAATAAACTAATGGAGTTAATAGGGAAGCCTAATGTTTCAAACGTTTCTTTAGAATCATTATCCGACCAAAAAGAAGCTAAATTTGCTACTTCTAAGCTATATCATAAAGCCGCTAATGTTTTTGCTGATATAAGCCCCAAATTTATGGAACAAACTAATATTATTAAAACATTAACTGGTGGCGACACTATAACAGCTCAATTTAAATATAAAGATCCATTTGAACTTGAAAATGAAGCTAAATTGATTTTTAGTGCTAATGACTTGCCAGCCTTTAACGATTTTACAGACGGATTTAAAAGGCGACCTATTATTGTGACATTTCATAAGATTAAGAATTTTAAAGAACGCTTCAAAGAACAAGACTTTAAAAGAGAAATGCCAGCATTTGCCTATGAATGCTTAAAATCTTATAAAAAAGCACTTGATTCTGGTAAGTTTCCAGTGACTGAATACATGGAACAGCAAAAGCGAAGCTGGGTAAATGCTAATGACAATATCGGTAATTGGATTAATGATTGCTGTACTACAAATGAGAAAGATAAAGAAAAATCAGTATATCTATATGATAATTACAAAGAGTATTGTAAAAATACTGCTGTTCCTTGTCTTAGTAATCGTAAGTTTGCGAAAGAGCTAATAGCACGAGGATACAAACACACTACAGTTAAGATTAACGGTAAAAATGTTAAAGGTTATAAAGGAATTGCTCTTCAAAATTAGTTATAGTTTTATATTTATCGGTTACCATTGCAGAAGTTCTTATAAAGCTTGATATAAAGCTATTTAAAGGTAACCGAAAGCATTTTGAGGTAACCGATAGTTTCGGGTTACTATATTAAGTAACTGCAATGTATCGGTTACCTTTATATCCTATCGGTTACCATATAAATGTTGATATAAAGGCGATTGTGGGTACTTGAAACGGGGTAACCGATAAAAGTAAAAACTATTTTCAATTGAAGAGATGAAAATTAACGATTAAAACTGCAACATTGATACAAAATAGTTATAAGCGCTGTTATATCAACGTTTGCTCATGTATCACTTTATGTATCATTTTTAATATATGTATCATTTATTGATAAGTTATGAAGTGCAAAAGTGATACATACTGCAAAACTGATACATAAACCGATACATGATGAAAGCTTGTCATATCAACGTTTATAGACAAAATGTATCAATGTATCACTTTTTTACCCGTACTTTTATTTTGAGGCAGTGACCACATACCACCGGATAGGTGAAAAGCCTATTAAGGAGTTAAAAATAAAGTAACAGTAGATTTCACTAGAACGGCTGCAAACGTTCTACTATTGCTTGTATCTGCAAGTACAGGCAGAAAGGAATAATTAAATGCGAAGTAATAAATACGCAATTACACGATTAAAGCATAAGGTCACATTCGGTCATGAAGGTGGTACGGGGAAACGTAACCCGAATACTGGTAAGATCATGACAGGTTTTGTAGGAGATGTGACAGTACATTGTGGTAACTATTCAATCAGTGCTAGTCAAGCTATTAGTGAGGCAGGTAGTTCAATTACCGATGATGTTATATTGGTAGTTCGTCACAAGAAAGATTTAACGGATATGAAGAAATATCCAGAAGCACAATACAATGGCAATATCTATAAAGTTGCTGGTTGGTCAATTGATGATGAGTTATTGGCGTATAATACTGTAACTTTACGCAAGCTTGATAGTCATAAATAAGAGGTGAAATGGGGATGAGTAAA
>OODN01000890.1_pt1 | contig 13280 bp, 9 predicted proteins | sample 1671651 | NCBI WGS metagenome assembly OODN01 (sample SAMN06348178, study PRJEB24527) | human gut metagenome | biome: human gut; feature: ankylosing spondylitis patient; material: feces | host: Homo sapiens | place: China | collected 2015-10 | reverse complement strand
TGCAAAGACCTGCTGAACGGAAAAATGTAATCTATCAAACGAGGTGTCAGGAGCCATACGGTGCTTCTGGCACCTTTTTTGTAGATTTTTTGTGAATTTGATTAAAAAGTCCTTGACAATTTGTCTCTGGCAAGACCCGTTCCTCCATCCTGATAAGCTGCGGTGCCCGTTTAGCCCCATTTGACATCCGGGAAGTGCGGGAACTGATGGAGGACGATGAAATGGAACTGGACACCATTGGGGATGAAAAGACCGTGCTGTTTTTGATTATGAGCGACACGGACACCACCTTCAACTTCATTCTCGCCATGCTTCAAAGCCAGCTTATCAATCTGCTGTGTGACCGTGCGGATGATAAATACGGTGGTCGGCTACCTGTCCATGTGCGGCTGATTCTGGACGAGTTCGCCAACATCGGGCAGATTCCCAACTTCGACAAGCTGATCGCCACCATCCGCAGTCGGGAAATCTCGGCATCCATCATCTTGCAGAGCCAGTCGCAGCTGAAAGCTATCTACAAGGATGCGGCCGAAATCATTTCGGACAACTGCGATTCTGTTCTCTTTTTGAGTGGGCGGGGCAAAAATGCCAAAGAGATCTCCGATGCGCTGGGGAAAGAGACTATCGACAGTTTCAACACCAGCGAAAACCGGGGTTCTCAAACCTCCCACGGACTGAACTATCAAAAACTAGGAAAGGCGTTGATGTCAGAGGACGAAATCGCAATCATGGACGGCGGCAGGTGCATCTTGCAACTGCGTGGCGTGAGACCGTTCTTCTCGGAGAAGTTCGACATCACCAAGCACCCGCACTACAAGTACCTTGCAGACGCGGACAAGAAAAACACCTTTGATGTGGACAGGTTCTTATCCACCCTGCGCCGGAAACGGCAGCAGGTAGTCTCACAGGACGAAAGTTTTGACCTGTACGAAATCGACCTGTCGGACGAGGATGCAGCCGCCGAATGAGGCGGCATTTTTTGAAAAAATTTTTGAGTGCCGCAGAACAAGCGGCAGAAAGTGAGGACCTTATGGAATTTTTCAACAGTGCAGTCGATACTCTGCAGACCATCGTGGTCGGTCTGGGCGGTGCCCTGTGTGTCTGGGGCGGCATCAACCTGTTGGAGGGCTATGGACAGGATAACCCCGGCAGCAAGAGCCAGGGCGTGAAGCAGCTGGTCGCGGGCGGCGGCGTTGCCCTGATCGGCGTGACCCTTGTCCCGCTGCTGTCCGGACTGCTGGGCTAAGTCCTGCATCGCTGCCCACAATTTTCCGAACAACGAACACTTAAAATCCTACTCCGCGCTCTCCCTCTCACATGGGAGGGCGCGGGAAAGGAGGTATCTTTGCTTGATTAGTGAGATCATCGAGAAATGGATAAAAGGCATTTTGATAGATGGCGTCACGGGCAACCTCTCCGGCCTGTTCGATAACGTGAACGCCAAGGTGGGCGAAATCGCTTCGGATGTCGGTTCTACCCCGCAGGCATGGAACAGCGGCATTTTCAATATGCTGCGCAGTCTTTCCGAAACGGTGGTGCTGCCCATTGCAGCGGCCATCCTTGCCCTTGTGATGTGCCATGAGCTTATCCAGATGATTACCGAAAAGAACAATATGCACGACTTTGACACCTCCATGTTCTTCCGCTGGATTTTCAAGTCTGCCTTTGCCATCCTCATTGTCAGCAACACATGGAACATCGTCATGGGCGTGTTCGATGCCACCCAGAGCGTTGTCAACCAAAGCTCCGGCGTGATCATCGGTGAAACATCCATCCACTTTGACCGCCTGATACCCGGACTGGAATTTCAGCTGGAAAGCATGACCATTGGCAGTCTGCTCAGCCTGTGGTTCCAGACCCTTGTGGTGGGCCTGACCATGAACATCCTTTCCATCTGCATCTTCCTTGTGACCTACGGCCGCATGATCGAGATTTACGTTGTGACCGCGCTGGGGCCTATCCCGATGGCGACCATGGGCAGCAGCGAGTGGCGCAGCACCGGGCAGAACTACTTGAAGTCTTTGCTGGCACTGGGTTTCCAAGCGTTCCTGATTATGATTGTCGTGGGCATTTACGCGGTGCTGATACGCAACATTTCGGGCGCGGCGGACATTGCCGGGGCTATCTGGGGCTGCATGGGCTACACCGTTCTGCTATGTTTCTGTCTGTTCAAGACCGGCAGCATCAGCAAGTCCGTATTCGGTGCCCATTGAGAAAGGAGCGTTTGAATGGCGTATGTGACCGTTCCCAAAGATTTGACCCATGTAAAATCCAAAGTCTTATTCGGGCTGACCAAGCGGCAGCTGGTCTGCTTCGGCGGTGCGCTCCTCACGGGCGGACCGCTTTATTTTTTGGCCCGGAACTATCTTTCCAACAGTGCAGCGGCCCTGCTGATGATTTTTGCCATGCTGCCGGGGCTGCTGTTCGCTCTGTTCGAGCGGCACGGCCAGCCCCTTGAAGTAGTGATTCAGCAAATGATTCAGTGCTGCTTTATCCGTCCCAAGGAAAGGCCCTATCAGACCAACAATGCTTACGCCGCCCTTGTGCGGCAATACCAAATGGAACAGGAGGTAAAGGCCATTGTCCAGAAAAACGATACCCCGCGAAACCGAAAAGCCCAAAAAGCTCACCCGCGCCCAGAAAAAAGAAATTGATGCCGTCATCCGCAAGTACAAGGGTGACGGCAAGCTCCGCACGGCACAGGCCACCATCCCGTATGAGGCCATCTACCCGGACGGTGTGTGCCGCATTGACCGCCGCACGTTCTCCAAGTGCATTACCTTTGAGGACATCAGCTATCAGCTGGCCCAGCCGGAAACAAGAACCGCCATCTTTGAACACCTGTGCGACCTCTACAACTATGTGGATGCTTCCATCCATGTGCAGCTTTCGTTTTTGAATCGCAAGGTTGACCCGGTGCAGTACGCAAAAAGTTTTGAGATCGCACCGCAGGGGGATGATTTTGACGACATCCGCGCCGAGTACACCGCCATCCTGCAAAAGCAGCTTGCCAGCGGAAACAACGGCATTGTCAAAACCAAATATCTGACCTTCACCATCGAGGCCGACAGCCTGAAAACAGCACGGTCACGGCTGACGCGCATTGGCCTTGACCTGCTGGGCTATTTCAAGACCATGGGCTGTGTGGCGCACGTTATGGACGGGCAGGAGCGTTTGGAAGTTCTGCACGGCATCTTCCACCCGGACGGGGAACCGTTCCGCTTTGACTGGGACTGGCTGGCACCCTCCGGCCTGTCCACCAAGGACTTTGTGGCTCCATCCTCCCTCTGTTTCGGTACGGCCAAGACCTTTGGGCTGGGCGGCAAGTATGGAGCTGTGAGCTTTTTACAAATCCTTGCGCCGGAACTTTCGGACGAAATGCTGGCCGACTTCCTCAAAACGGAAAGCGGCATTCTCGTCAATCTCCATGTGCAGGCCATCGACCAGACCGAGGCTATCAAGACGATTAAAAGGAAGATTACCGACCTTGACGCCATGAAGATTCAGGAGCAGAAAAAGGCTGTCCGTTCCGGGTACGACATGGATATACTCCCCAGCGACCTTGCCACCTACGGCGAGGATGCCAAAAAGCTGCTGAACAAGCTGCAAACAAGAAATGAGCGATTGTTCATGCTGACTTTTTTAGTGCTGAACGTGGCCGACACCAAGCAAAAGCTGGACAACGATGTGTTCCAAGCGGCGGGTGTGGCGCAGAAGTACAACTGCTCCCTTGTCCGGCTGGACTACCAGCAGGAGCAGGGCCTTGTGTCCAGCCTTCCGCTGGGTATCAACCAGATAAAGATTCAGCGCAGCCTTACCACCTCCAACGTGGCGGTGTTCGTGCCCTTTGTAACGCAGGAGCTTTTCCAGAGCGGTGCGGCCATGTACTACGGCATCAACGCAAAATCCCACAACATGATCATGCTGGACCGCAAGCAGGCCCGGTGTCCCAACGGCCTAAAGCTGGGCACGCCCGGCAGCGGCAAATCCATGAGCTGCAAGTCCGAAATCGTCGGTGTGTTTTTAACGACTGCTGACGATATTTTTATTTCAGACCCAGAGGCCGAGTATTATCCGCTGGTCAAGCGGCTGCATGGGCAGGTCATCAAACTTTCGCCCACCAGCAAGGACTATGTGAATCCTCTGGACATCAATCTGAATTATTCCGAAGATGACAGCCCGCTGGCTTTGAAGTCGGATTTTGTGCTGTCGTTCTGTGAGCTGGTCATGGGCGGCAAAACAGGTCTGGAAGCGATTGAACGCACCGTGATAGACCGTGCCGTGAAAGCCATCTACCGCCCCTATCTGGCGAATCCCTGCCCGGAGAATATGCCGATTTTGTCTGACCTCCACCAAGCCCTGCTCGACCAGCACTTGCCGGAAGCGGACCGGGTGGCACAGGCACTCGATCTGTATGTGTCCGGCTCGCTGAATGTGTTTAATCACAAAACGAATGTGGACATCCACAACCGGCTTGTGGCCTTTGACATCAAAGAGTTAGGCAAGCAGTTAAAAAAACTGGGGATGCTCATTATCCAAGACCAGATATGGGGCCGCGTCACCCAGAACCGCAGCCAAGGCCGGGCTACATGGTATTTTGCAGACGAGTTCCACTTGCTCTTGAAAGAGGAACAGACCGCTGCTTATTCCGCCGAGATTTGGAAGCGCTTCCGCAAATGGGGCGGTGTGCCCACGGGCGCCACCCAGAATGTGAAGGACCTTCTTTCTTCGCCGGAGATCGAGAACATTCTGGAAAACAGCGACTTCATCACGCTGCTGAATCAGGCATCCGGCGACCGTAAAATCCTTTCGGAACGGCTGAACCTCTCCGCAGACCAGCAGAAGTACATCGACAATTCCGAACCGGGCGAAGGACTGCTGATTTTTGAAAATGTGGTGCTGCCATTCTCAAACCCCATCCCGAAAAACACCCAGCTCTATAAGATCATGACCACCCGGCTTAGCGAGGTGGTGAAGCTATGAGCCTAACGCATTTCAGCTTGTTTTCCGGCATCGGCGGCATCGACCTTGCCGCGGAAGCGGCGGGTTTTACTTCGGTCTGTCAATGCGAGTGTGCGGCCTTTCCCGCCGCTGTTCTGGCAAGCCACTGGCCGGAGGTGCCCCGTTTTCAGGACATCACCACAGTAACAAAGGAGGCTTTCTTTGAAAAAACAGGACTTCGCACCGTCACCCTCATTTCAGGCGGCTTCCCGTGCCAGCCGTTCTCCACCGCAGGGCGGCAGCGCGGCTTCCACGATGAACGCTACCTGTGGCCCGAAATGCTGCGGGTCATCCGGGAATTGCAGCCCCGTTGGGTGCTTGGAGAAAATGTTGCTGGCTTCCTCCGTATGGGGCTCGACAAAACGCTCATTGACTTGGAGCAGGCAGGTTACGATGTTCGGGTTTTCGTATTACCTGCTGCTGCCGTTGGCGCGTGGCACGAACGGAAACGGGTATTCATCATCGGTTCTTCTGCCAACACCTCTTGCCAGCGACACCGGGGATGTGGGCAAGGGACTGGACATCCAAATCTCTGCGAACGGCAGCTACCGCAAGATGAACAAGGACGGCAAGGCGTGGACGGCGCGGCTTTCCCATGTGGTCTACCGGATGACCCCCACCACGCTGGAAAAGCCCTACCTCAACCCGGACTGGGTAGAGTGGCTGATGGGTTTCCCGCGCAAATGGACGGACATTCCCTTTGGGCCAAAGAGTCCTCCGACATCCCGCGCCTGACCGAAGATGTGCCGAACCGCAGCAAGCGGATGAAAACGCTGGGCAATGCGGTTTCGCCGCCGCAGGTATTCCCGATTCTCAAATACATTGCGGACATTGAAACGGGCCGCTGTCCGATGGGAGGTGAAGAACTTTGAAAGAATTGCAGGCGAAAGCCAAAGTCACCCAGACCATGACCCGTGATGGTCTGGTGATGGAAAATCAAGCGGACGGCGCTGTAGAGAATGTTTCCAGTCGGGAAGCGGAACAGGACTACTCCACGGATGCCGAGGGCAAGGCCGAAAAAATTCTGGAACGGGCCGAGGACATCAAGGACGGGCATAAAAATAAAAAGAAAGCGAAAAAGGCAGCAGAAACAGCGGCCACCGCCGAAAGTGAAGATGGTCTGCACCGTTCCGCTGCCCGCTTGGAATTGACCGAGGACGAACGGGCAGACCCGGAGTTGCAGCCGTACACCCAAAAGGCGAAAGCGAAAGCCGACAAGCTGGATGCGGCCCGCGCTGCTCTGCCCAAAAAGCGTGTCCCGGTCAAGGAAAAAGTCTACGATGCTGCCAGCGGCAAGGCAAAATCCACCCTGCGCTTTGAGCAGCAGGACAAAGGCCCGCCCAGCCTGAAACCAAACCCGGCCAGCCGCCCACTATCGGAAGCGTTGCTGTTCGCTCACGGAAAAATCCATGAAGTCGAACACGAAAATGTGGGTGTGGAGGGTGGCCACAAGGGTGAAGAACTGGTGGAGCATCAGACCGCCAAGGTCATCCGCAGCGGCATCCGGCACCACAAGATGAAGCCCTACAAGGCCGTGGAAAAGGCAGAGCGTCAGCTCATGTCTGCCAATGCAGAATACTTTTACCAGAAATCCTTGCGGGACAATCCGCAAATTGCACAGGCGGCCAGCAACCCCATTTCCCGGATGTGGCAGAAACGGCGTATCAAACAGCAGTATGCCAAAGCTGCACGGCAGGCCGGCCAAGCCGCCGCGCAGGGTGCAGCCGCCACCGCAGAGAACGGTTTCCGGGTAACAAAGCTGGCAGCCGAGGGCGGCGAACGGGTAGCCGAATTTGCGGCCCGGAACTGGAAAACCATTCTGATTGTGGCGGTGTTTGGTCTGCTGGCTCTGCTGTTGATAACGGGGTTGCAGTCCTGCACCGTGATGGCGGGCACAGCAGGAACCGGCGTGACGGCATCCTCTTACTTTTCCAAGGACAAGGATATGCTGGGTGCAGAGAAAGCCTACGCCAAGCTGGAACAAAAACTGCAACGGTATCTCGACACCTACGAGGCCACCCACAACTACGATGAATACCATTTTTATCTGGACGAAATCGAGCATGACCCCTATGTGCTGATCTCGATTTTGTCCGCGCTGCATGACGGCGTGTTCACACTGGCCGAGGTGCAGGGCGAACTTGAAATGCTCTTTGAAAAGCAATACATCCTGACCGAGACCGTGACCATGCAGATACGCTACCGTACAAAAATGATGGTCATTATTGGCCCGTATGGTGTGCCGCAAGTTATCACCTACCAAGAACCGTATGAATACTACATCTGCACGGTCAAGCTGAAAAACAAGGATTTGTCCCATTTGCCCGTGGAAGTGCTGACCGAAGAACAACTCAGTGCTTATTCGCTCTATATGCGCACGCTGGGCAACCGGCCGGATTTGTTCGGGCAGGCACAGTACCCCAATGCGTCCACCATCAAGCAGCCCACCTATTACGACATTCCCCCGGAAGCCCTCAAAGATGATAAGTTTGCCGCCATGATGGAGGAAGCCACCAAGTACATCGGCTACCCGTATGTGTGGGGCGGCAGTTCGCCCAGCACCAGCTTTGATTGCAGCGGCTACATTTCGTGGGTGCTGAATCACTCCGGCTGGAACGTGGGCCGCCAGACCGCACAGGGCCTTTACAACCTCTGTACTCCTGTTTCGACGGCGCAGGTCAAACCGGGCGACCTTGTGTTTTTCAAGGGAACCTACGATACCCCCGGCGTGAGCCATTGCGGTATCTATGTGGGCAATTCCATCATGCTGCACTGCGGCGACCCCATCTCCTACACGAACATCAACTCAAAATATTGGCAGGAACATTTTTACAGCTATGGGCGTTTACCGTAACGTCAGAAAGGATTTTGTATGGCAAAAAGACTTTCCCGCACTGAGCGCGACATTGAACGGCTCAAAGAAAAAATCAGCGAATACCAGCAGCAGTTGAAAGAACTGGAAGCTGAAAAGACCGAACAGGAAAACCTGCAGATCATTCAGTTGGTGCGCAGCATGAACATGAAGCCGGACGAGTTCGCGGCCTTCCTGCGCAGCGGTGCGCTGAATGCTGCACCCACCGCCACACCGTACCACAAACAGGAGGATGCCGCCAATGAAACCTGATTGGAACCGCCGTTTTGCAGCTGGGCTGCTGGCTATCCTGCTCTGCCTCTGCTCCTTTTCCATGCCCGCTTTTGCAAGCGGCTCTGACCCTGCCCCGGAACCTCTGCCGGAAATTCTGGACGAGAAAACTACCACTGGCGGCATGAAGCCGGAGGGTGTACCTATCACGCCCAAAGGCAACGCAACACTGGTGGATGATTTCTACGGGGACAAACAGCTTATCACAGTGACCACCAAAGCCGGGAATTATTTTTACATCCTGATTGACCGCGCCAACGAGGACAAAGAAACCTCTGTCCACTTCCTGAACCAAGTGGATGATGCCGACTTGCTGGCCCTGCTGGATGAAGAACCGCAGGAAACCGAAGTCTGCACCTGCACGGTGAAATGTGAGGCCGGAAACGTCAACGAAAACTGCCCCTTGTGTGAAAAGAGCCTGCGTAACTGCACGGCCCCGGAAGCGGTGAAAACTGACACCGAAACGCCGCAGGAAAAGCCGAAGTCCAACATGGGCAGTCTGATGATCCTGCTGGTGCTGGCTTTGGCTGGCGGTGGCGCGGCACTCTATTATTTCAAGTTCCGCAAGTCCAAGGCCGATACCACCGGGCACGATGATCTGGACGAATACGATTTTGGCGAGGACGAGGATGCAGACGAGGAACCGGCTGAAATCGAGATTCATTCGGAGGATGGACAGGAGGACGAAACATGAGCGTTCAGCTGGTAATTGCCGAAAAGCCCAGCGTAGCCCGCAGCATTGCCGCCGTGATCGGGGCCGCTGAAAAGCAAAACGGCTATTGGCAGGGTGGCGGGTATCTGGTCAGCTGGTGCATCGGGCATCTGGTGTCCTTTGCGGAAGCGGGCCAGTACGATGAAAAATACTGCAAGTGGAAGTATGAGGATTTGCCCATCCTGCCCCGGCCGTGGCAGTTCATCGTGCCGGACGAAAAGAAACCGCAGTTTGAAATTGTGCGCTCTCTGCTCAACCGCCCGGATGTGGACAGTGTGACCGCTGCGACCGACGCAGGCCGGGAGGGAGAACTGATTTTCCGCCTTGTCTACCAAATGGCCGGTTGCACAAAACCTGTGAAGCGGCTCTGGATTTCCAGCATGGAGGATGCCGCCATCCGGGAGGGCTTTGCAAACCTGTACCCGGATTCGGATTACGATGCGCTGTACCAGTCGGCCCTCTGCCGTGCAAAGGCGGATTGGCTGGTGGGCATCAACGCAACGCGGTTGTTTTCGGTGCTGTATCACAAAACCCTGACGGTAGGCCGGGCGCAGACCCCGACACTGAAAATGTTGGTGGACCGGGACGCAAAAATCCTGCGCTTCCAGAAAGAAAAGTATTACACGGTCGGCATCCAGTCCGGCAGCTTGAAAGCGGACAGTGGGCGCATTGCGGATGCAGAAACCGCAAATTCTCTCAAAGAAAAATGCACGGGTGCAGTTGCCGGCTGTACTTCTGTCAAGCGGGAGAAAAAGACAGAACAGCCGCCCAAGCTCTATGACCTGACCACCTTGCAGCGGGAGGCAAACCGCCTGTTCGGTTTCACGGCAAAGCAGACCCTTGATTATGCCCAGCAGCTTTACGAAAAGAAACTGCTGACCTATCCCCGCACCGACAGCCAATATCTGACCGAGGATATGGGCCAGACAGCACAACATCTTGTGTCTGACCTGCTGGGGCTGCTGCCCTTTGCCCAAGGGCTTGACTTGACCCCGGAAGTGGGCCGGATTCTGAACAGCAAAAAGGTATCGGACCACCACGCCATCATCCCCACGTCCGAATTTGTAAAGCAGGGTTTCACTGGTCTTGCCGAGAGTGAATGCAAGCTGATGAGTCTTGTCTGCTCCAAACTGCTCTGCGCGATAGCCGCGCCCTATGAGTACGAAACTGTGAATGCTGTGTTCTCCTGCGCCGGGAACGAGTTCACCACCAAGGGAAAAACGGTGCTTATTCTCGGCTGGAAAGAGATCGACCAGCGGTTCCGCTCCACCCTGAAAGCAGATACCGAGGAAGAAGTGCTGAACGCACTGCCGGAACTGGCCGAGGGACAGAACTTTTCCGTGACAACTGACATTTCGGAACATTTCACGTCCCCGCCAAAAGCCTACACCGAAGATACACTCCTGTCAGCAATGGAGCGGGCCGGGGCCGAAGATATGCCGGAAAACGCAGAACGCAAGGGGCTGGGCACACCTGCCACCCGCGCCGCGATTCTGGAAAAGCTGGTGCAAATGGGCTTTGTGCAGCGCAAGGGCAAACAGCTTGTCCCCACCAAGGACGGCATCAATCTGGCGGTGGTTCTGCCGGAAAGCCTGACCTCTCCCGTCCTGACCGCCGAATGGGAAAACCGCCTGACCGAGATTGCCAAGGGCAATGCAGACCCGGACGAGTTCATGGCCGAAATTGAAGCGCAGGTGCGCCAGCTGGTCAAGACCTATTCCTGCATCAGTGCAGATAAGCAAAACCTGTTCCAGTCGGAACGGGTTATTATCGGCAAGTGTCCCCGGTGCAGTGAAAACGTCTATGAGGGCAAGAAAAACTTCTACTGCGGGAATCGTAGCTGTCAGTTCGTGATGTGGAAGAATGACCGCTTCTTTGAGCAGCGCAAAAAGGCGTTCACACCGAAGATCGCCGCTGCTCTGCTCAAAAACGGTAAGGCAAAGATCAAGGGCCTCTATTCCGAAAAGGCAGGCAAAACCTATGATGCAACGGTGCTTCTGGCAGATACGGGAGGCAAGTACGTCAATTACCGGGTAGAGCGCAAAGAGTAAGGCAAAAATACGAGGGCCGGTTATGGTAAGGTGAAGCATTCATTTTGCCATAACCGGTTCTCTCTATCCGTAGGATAGGGACAGTTCTTTGAAAGGAGCGTGCGATAATGAGCGAACTATTTTCCATCCAGCTGCAAAATCGGCAGCAGCAAGGCAGGGATGGCGTCTGGCTGGACCTGCCTACCACAACCGAACAGGTACAAGCAGCCCTGCGGCAAATCGGCATTTCGTCCGATAATCCGCAGGGTCTTTTCATTTCCGGCTACTTTGCCGAGGAAGAAAAACGCTTTGCAATTCCTTATAACATGGTGCTGGCATCCAATGTGGACGAACTGAACTTTCTGGCATCACGACTGGAAACACTCTCTACCGGGGAACGCGCAGAGCTGAACGCCGCCCTGCAAGCCCCGCAGAGTGAGCTTTTCAGCATCGGGAGAATCACCGACTTTCCCGAAAACGTGGACTACTATGTGCATCTGCCGGATGTGCGCGGGCCTGCCCAACTGGGCGACTACTATCTGAACCGTTCCGGCATGGTGGATATGCCGGAAGAATGGAAGGGCGGCATCGACACGGCACAGTTCGGCCGGTATGTGGCCCAACAGGAGCAGGGCGTGTTTACCGAGTATGGCTACCTTGTCAAAAGCGGGGATGCGTGGCAGAAAGTCCACGAGGGCCAGCCTGTGCCGGAGGAATACCGGGTACTGTCCTTTCCTGCGCCGGAAGTTTTGCGAGATTCGGCCAACATCCCGCCGCCTGTTCAGCCTGAAACGGAACCGCAGAAAGTTATTCCCATTATCCTAAACGGCAAAGACAGCGTAGAGCGCATGAAAGAAATCACGGACCGACTGGAAACAGGGATTCAGCAGTTGTTCGACAGCGACCGCTACAAAGCCTATCTCACCACGATGGCAAAATTCCACAATTATAGCTTCAACAACACCTTACTGATCGCCATGCAGGGCGGGCAGCTGGTGGCGGGCTTCAACAAGTGGAAAGGTACGTTCCACCGCACCGTAAAGAAAGGCGAAAAGGGCATCAAGATTCTGGCTCCTGCGCCGTACAAGGTCAAGCAGAAGATGGAAAAGCTGGACGAACAGGGTAAGCCGATTCTAGACAAGGACGGCAAGCCGCTGACGGAAGAAAAAACGGTGCAGATTCCGGCGTTCAAGGTGGTGTCTGTGTTCGATGTCAGCCAGACTGAGGGCGAACCTCTGCCCTCTATCGCGGTGAATGAATTGTCCGGCAGTGTGCAGGACTACCAAGATTTTTTCAAGGCATTGGAGCAGACATCCCCGGTGCCCATCGGGTTTGAGGATATAGAGGGCGGGGCGCACGGGTACTTTCATCTGCTCGACAACCGCATTGCCATCCAAGAGGGCATGAGCCAGTTACAGACCATCAAGACGGCTATCCATGAAATTGCCCACGCCAAACTTCACGCCATCGACCCCACCGACCCGGAACAGACCAACCGCCCGGACAGCCGCACCCGCGAGGTGCAGGCCGAAAGCGTGGCCTATGCCGTCTGCCAGCACTACGGGCTGGACACGTCCGAGTATTCCTTTGGCTATGTGGCCGGGTGGAGTTCTGGCCGGGAACTGGCGGAACTGAAAGCCTCTCTGGAAGTTATCCGTAGCGCGGCCCATGAGCTGATCGCTGCGCTGGACGAACATCTGGCAGAACTGCGCCAGCAGCGGGAAGCAGACCTTTCTGCTGCACAGGAGACTGCATTTGTGCTGGACAGTGGCAACACCCTGTTCATCCAGACCTGCGATTCCGGCTATGACTATACTCTGTACGGCCCAGACAATAAGGCTCTGGACGGCGGCCAGCTGGACGCACCCGGTCTGACCCTGCCAGATGCCGGGCAGGAAGCACTTAATCTGCTGGGGCAGACAGGCGCAGTGTCGGAAGTCCTGTTGGGCGACAAGCTGGCGGCGTTCCAAGAGGCGGCGGAAAAGGCCAACGAAATTCCCGCACCCGTTAAAATTCCAGACCCCACCGCAGAGCCTACGGTCACGATTCTGTGGAGCGAAAGCGATAAGCTGCAGGTCGGCGAAACTATGCTGCTGTCCGTGGCAAATCGTGTTTTTGAAGAACTGGACGCCGCCCAGCACACTGACCGGGAAAAGGACGGCTACACGGGCGGCTGGTACGACAAAACAGCCTTCCGCATTGATTTTACTATGAACGGCCAGCCCGATAACTACGAGGGACGGCAGGATTTTGGTGACGGAGAGGGTTCTTTGATTCAGCATATCCAGAACTACCACGAATACTACGTCAAGGACGAGAACTGGAAGAATTTTGTGCTGCACAACAAAGGAACGGAAGCGTGGGAACAGGACAAGGCCGATCGGGAAATGGTGCT
>OODN01000888.1_pt1 | contig 13293 bp, 9 predicted proteins | sample 1671651 | NCBI WGS metagenome assembly OODN01 (sample SAMN06348178, study PRJEB24527) | human gut metagenome | biome: human gut; feature: ankylosing spondylitis patient; material: feces | host: Homo sapiens | place: China | collected 2015-10 | reverse complement strand
GAGAATTAAATAAAGATAAAGAGTCGCCATTAGCAGGGAGAATGAGACCTGCAACCCTCGATGAAGTGGTGGGTCAGGAACATATTATTGGAAAAGATAAATTACTATATAGAGCGATCAAAGCGGATAAGATCAGCTCGATCATTTTCTATGGTCCACCAGGAACAGGAAAGACAACCTTAGCAAAAGTCATTGCCAATACGACCAAAGCAAATTTTGTACAGATGAATGCAACAACATCTGGGAAGAAAGATATGCAGGAAGCGGTGGCAGATGCGAAAGAATCTCTTGGAATGTATCAGAAGAAGACGATCTTGTTTATTGATGAGATCCACAGATTCAATAAAGCACAACAAGATTACCTGCTGCCATTTGTAGAGGATGGAACGATCATTTTGATCGGAGCAACGACAGAGAATCCGTATTTTGAAGTAAATCAGGCGTTGATCTCAAGATCCAATGTATTTGAACTACACTCATTAGATAAAGAAGATATTAAGAAATTGATCGTAAGAGCTATTACAGATGACGTAAAAGGAATGGGGATTTATGGAGCAACGATCACCGATGATGCACTGGATTTTCTCTCAGATATGGCAGAAGGAGATGCAAGAAGTGCTTTAAATGCGATCGAACTTGGAATATTAACAACAGAACCTGCTGAAGATGGAAAGATTCATATCGATATCGATGTAGCACAGGAATGTATCCAAAGAAGAGTGACAAAATACGACAAAGACGGGGATAATCACTATGATGTGATTTCTGCATTTATCAAAAGTATGCGAGGATCAGATCCAGATGCAGCTATTTATTATCTGGCAAGAATGATCGATGCCGGAGAAAGTGTTACATTTATTGCAAGAAGAATCATGATCTGTGCATCCGAAGATGTTGGAAATGCTGATCCGCAGGCATTACAGGTAGCAGTTGCAGCGTCACAGGCAGTGGAACGGATCGGAATGCCAGAAGCAAGGATCATACTGGCACAGGCAGTCACTTATGTAGCCAGTGCACCAAAGAGCAATGCAGCATATATGGCAGTTGATCAGGCATTAGAATCTGTCAGAAATCATAAGATCGGAGCAGTTCCTAATCATTTAAGAGATGCTCATTACAAAGGCGCAGCGAAACTAGGACATGGAATCGGATATAAATATGCGCATGATTATCCAGATCATTATGTAAAACAACAGTATCTTCCAGATGAGCTTCTTGGAACAACGTTTTATGAACCAACGGAAAATGGATATGAGAAAAATATCAAAGAATATTTGGAAAAAATCAGAAAGTAAAATAAAAATGAGCACTGAAAATGAAACATCAGTGCTCGTTCTTATTTTTACTCCATTTATACAAAAATGACATTGCCCATAAAAAGATCGGAAAGAAAAACATCAAAAACAGTGACATCCAGAATAACTGGCTTCCGCTCACTGCAAAATAGATAGTAGATCCGATGATGGCAAGCAATATCACGATCAGCAGGATCGCTGTGATCTGCTTCATACGCTTTTGTTTTTTCATCATAACATCCTTTCGTAAATATGTATACCTATGAGGTATCCTAGCATAGATTATTGTGTTTTGAAAGAGTAAAATATTTTATAAAAGAAAGTGAATAAGAAGCAAAAGAGAGGACATAATAAGAATATCCAGTTAATAAAAGAACTGGATAGAGAAATACTTATCCTCCCCTTAAGTATTCCCCCACTCTGCGAAGCCGTGGAATGGGGGATTTTTATGTAAAATTGCTGTCGATTGTTGAAAAAGAGCCAGAGATTTGTTATAGTATCAAAGGAAAATAACATTTTTAAAAGAAAAGGATGGAATGAACATGGCTTTATTACAGGAATGGCGTGATTACGCATATAAATTTGACGATAGAACAGCAGAAGGACAGCAGTTCTGGTTAAATTACTTCAACATTGAAAAAGGAATCTACGAACAATTATTAGCTGACAAAGATACAGTTGTATCTGGAACAGTGAAAGAATTAGCAGACAAATACGAGACAGAATTACAGATGTTTGTAGGATTCTTAGATGGGATCAACGACAGCTTAAAAGAAGCAAACCCAATCGAAGAGATGGATGAAAATACACAGGTAAGCTTAGACATCGACTTCGAGAAATTATATTACAACATGGTTGGATGTCGTGCAGAATGGCTTTACAACTTAAAGGAATGGGATGACATTCTTACAGAAGAAAGAAGAAAAGAGTTATACAAAGAATCCAGAAATTCAACAACAGTTGTAAAAGGAAAGAAGATCGGAAGAAACGATCCATGCCCATGCGGAAGCGGTAAAAAATACAAAAAATGCTGCGGAAAAAACGCTTAATTCGTTAAAAGAAATATTTGAATATGTAAATGAAACAAGGAAGAACCTTTTGGCTTATGTGATAGCTGAAGGGTTCTTTTATTTTAGAAAATTTTGATAAAATCCCATATGAGATAAAAATACAGAAATTATTGACATTTTGTATACATGATGTTAGAATTTCAATTAGTCGTCTAATGATTAGTTATCTAATTAAAATACTCAAAGTAAAGAAAGGAGCATACATGAAGAAGTGTGAAGGAATTTACAGTTTGATCGGCAAAGTGAATCATAAGAGTGCAATTTATGGATTTGAACTTTTGAAAGAAGAAAATATACATCCGAGACAGATGCCTCTGATCATTCATTTAAAAAGATGCGAAGGTTGTACACAAAAAGAGTTAGCCGAGAAGATGCAGGTCAAGCCGTCTACGCTAAACGTAATGATTGGACGAATGGAAAAGAATGGATATATAGAGAAAAACAAGACGAAAAAGATTCAAGAAAAAGCAGAATTTATTTTACTGAGAAGGGAAGAAGTATCTGTGAAGACGGTCATAAAAAATTTGTCATGATACAAGAAAAACTTCAAGAGTATTTTACAAAAGAGGAGCAGGAAGAACTCAAGAGACTGTTAAATAAATTTTGTGATTGTCTGGATGAACAGACAGAGATACTAAAAAAAGAAAGAAAGGAAAAATCAGATGCTTAAATTATTTCGATATTTGAAAAAAGCATATGTGCCTGTCATTGCGATCGTGTTATTGCTGATTCTACAGGCGAGTTGTGACCTGACATTACCAACATTTACATCCAATATCGTCAATGTAGGTATTCAGCAAAAGGGTATTGAAGACGCAGTTCCTGATGTAATGAGAGAAGAAACATTTCTGGCATTGAAATCTCTTATGAAACAAGATGATGCAGATGATATGGAAGATGCTTATAAACTTTATACAAAAGATCAGGTAAAAGATTCTAAATATAAAGATTATAAAGACGGACGTTTATATGTCAGAAGATATATTTCCAAAAAAGACAGAGAATATCTTGATACGAGTATGTCAAAGGCAATGCTTAAGTTGTCAGCGCAGATGGCAAAACAGATTCAGGCCAATCCTCAGGCAGCAGCTTCTTTAAGCAAGAGCCAGAAAAAAATGATGGCGCAGATGAAGAATATGGATACAAAAGACATGCCAGATACGATCATCAGTCAGGCAGCGATTTCTTTTGTGACTTCAGAATACAAAGCGATCGGACTTGATATTGACCAGATGCAGACACATTATCTGTTAGTGACAGGAGCAAAGATGATCGGGCTTGCGTTCTTGATCATGGCAGCAGCAGTGAGTGTTACTTTATTGTCAGCACGTTTAGCTGCGAAACTAAGTCGTATTCTGAGAGAGAAAGTGTTTGAGAAAGTTATGTCGTTTACAAATTCTGAGTTTGATAAATTCTCAACAGCCTCATTGATCACAAGAAGTACGAATGATATCCAGCAGATTCAGATGTTTATGACGATGGTATTCCGCACCATTAATGGGAATCGGAGGTATTTTCAAGGTATTAACAACCAATGCGAAGATGACATGGACGATCGCTATCGGTGTGATCGCGATTATGTTAGTGATTTTTGTATTATTTAAGGTAGCGATGCCAAAATTTAAGATCTTACAGAAACTGATCGACCGATTAAACTTAGTAACAAGGGAAATTCTTACTGGACTTTCCGTAATCCGTGCATTCAGTACAGAAAAACATGAAGAAGAACGTTTTGATAAAGCCAATATGGATCTGATGAAGACAAATTTATTTGTAAACAGAGCTATGACATTTATGATGCCAACAATGATGCTGATCATGAATGGTTTAACTGTTCTGATCGTATATGCTGGAGCATCCAATATTGATGCAGGAAAGATGCAGGTTGGAGATCTGATGGCATTTATCCAGTATGCAATGCAGATCATTATGGCATTCTTATTTATCTCCATGGTATCTATTATGATGCCTCGTGCACAGGTTGCAGCAGAACGTGTCAATGAGATCTTAGATATGGAAGTCATGATCAAAGATCCAGAAGAACCAAAAGAATTTTTACCAGAGAAAAAAGGTGAAGTTGAATTTAAAAATGTATATTTCTGCTATCCTGATGCAGATGAAGCAGTGCTTCATAATATCAGTTTTACAGCACCAGCTGGTAAAACAACCGCATTTATTGGAAGTACAGGTAGTGGTAAATCAACACTGATCAACCTGATCCCTAGATTTTTTGATGTCAGCCGTGGAAGTATTTTGGTTGATGGGGTGGATATCCGTGATGTAAAACAGCATGATTTATGTGAAAAGATCGGATACGTACCACAGAAAGGAGTATTGTTCTCAGGAACGATCGAATCCAACTTAAAATATGGAAAAGAAGATGCAACGATCGATGAAGTGAAACGTGCAGCAAGAATCGCACAGGCAACAGATTTCATTGAGGAGAAAGAGGAAAAGTATGATTCACCGATCGCACAGGGCGGTTCCAACGTATCTGGTGGACAGAAACAGAGATTATCAATTGCAAGAGCTATTGCAAAAGATCCTGAAATCTATATTTTTGATGACAGTTTCTCAGCACTTGATTATAAGACAGATGTGAAACTTCGTTCTGAACTTCAGAAAGAAACAAATGGAAGTACAACATTGATCGTAGCACAGAGGATCAGTACGATCCTTCATGCAGACCAGATCATCGTCTTAGATGAAGGAAATATCGTAGGAAAAGGAACTCATGAAGAGTTATTAAATACTTGTCCGGTTTATCAACAGATTGCCAAATCGCAATTATCAGAAGATGATCTTAAGAAAGCAAGGGAGGTGTCTGACCATGAGTAATAATCGAAGAAGAGGTCCGATGGGTGGACCAGGCAGAGGAATGGCACCAGGCGAGAAAGCCAAAGATTTAAAAGGAACAATGGTCAAACTGATCAAATATATGAGACGTTTCTATGTTCCGATCGTTATGGTAATCATTTTTGCCATTGCAAGTACCGTGTTTAACATTGTTGGACCAACGATCTTAGGAGATGCAACAACTGAGATCTTCAAAGGACTGGTTCGCAAAGTATCTGGTGGAAGTGGAATTGATTTTGATAAAGTTACACATATTTTATTGATGTTGTTAAGCTTATATGTAGCAAGTGCGATTTTCTCATTTATTCAGGGACTGATCATGACACATGTATCAAATAATGTCAGTTACCAGATGAGAAAAGATATTTCAGAGAAGATTCATCGTATGCCAATGAAATATTTTGAAAGCAGAACCTATGGTGAAGTATTGTCAAGAGTTACAAATGATGTTGATACATTAGGGCAGAGCTTAAACCAGAGTATGACACAGATCATCACATCAACGACACAGATCGTCGGTGTATTTATTATGATGATCCGTATCAGTATTCCGATGACGATCGCAGTTTTATTGACACTTCCATTATCTATGGGATTGATCGGATTGATTATGTCAAAATCTCAGCCATATTTCAAGGCACAGCAGAAACATCTTGGAGAGTTAAATGGACAGGTAGAAGAAATCTATAGTGGACATAACATTGTCAAAGCATTTAACAAAGAAGAAAGCGTGATCGAAGAATTTAAAGAAGTAAATGGAAAACTTTACAATTCTGCATGGAGATCACAATTCTTCTCAGGAGCAATGATGCCGCTGATGCAGTTTGTTGGAAATTTAGGTTATGTAGCAGTAACAATATTAGGTGGATATTTAGCAATCAAGAAGACGATCGAGGTAGGTCAGATCCAGTCATTCTTACAGTATGTAAGAAACTTCAGCCAACCGATCACACAGTTAGCACAGGTAGGTAACATGATGCAGACGACCGCAGCATCTGCAGAACGTGTCTTTGAATTTCTGGAAGAAGAGGAGGAGATCGAAGTTGAAAAAGACGCAGTACCTGTTGATACACTTGCTGGAAATGTAACATTTGAACATGTAAACTTCGGATACAACAAAGATCAAACGATCATCAATGACTTCTCTGTCGATGTCAAAGAAGGACAAAAAGTTGCGATCGTAGGACCAACTGGAGCTGGAAAGACAACGTTGATCAAACTTCTGATGCGTTTCTATGATGTGAATGGAGGCTGCATTAAAGTAGATGGCCATGATATCAGAGAATTCAAGAGAAGTGACCTAAGAGAAATGTTTGGTATGGTGCTTCAGGATACATGGCTTTACAATGCAAGTATCCGTGACAATATCCGCTATGGTAAATTAGATGCAAGCGAAGAAGAAATCCAAGGAGCAGCAAGAGCTGCATACGCACATCATTTCATTGAAACACAGCCAGGTGGATATGATATGGAGATCAACGAAGAAAGCAATAATATCTCCCAAGGACAGAAACAGTTATTAACGATCGCAAGAGCAATCTTAGCAGATCCAAAGATTTTGATCCTTGATGAAGCAACAAGTTCGGTCGATACAAGAACAGAAGAACGAATTCAGATGGCAATGGATAATCTGATGCAAGGAAGAACAAGTTTTGTGATCGCCCATCGCTTATCAACGATCAAAGATGCCGATGTGATCTTGGTTATGAATCACGGAGACATTGTAGAACAGGGAAATCATGAAGAATTGCTGGCCAAGGGTGGATTCTATGCGGATCTTTATAATAGCCAGTTTGAAAACGCTTAAGAATAATAAAACATTGTGAAAAAAGGGAAAACGAAAGTTTTCTCTTTTTTTATTCTAATATAGAAAAGATTTTCACAGGATTAAATAGACGGATATAGCAAATTTTGGTATAGTTAAATAGAACAAAAATATATCCAGATATAGAATCAAGGAGAATCAAAGTTATGAAGAAGAATCAGACACAGATTAAAAAATATGCGGCTGTGATCAGTATATTCTTAGCGGCAGTCATCGTAGGACTTTTTGTTTTCTTCTTTTGCATAAAACGTTCTGTTGAACAAAGATCAAAAAACACGATGAGGAACAACGTGGTCAGACAGAGTGAGCATTTAAGAACAATATTAGATATTCAATATGATTACTTAAATGCATTAGCAGAAGAGATTGGCAAGACAGACCATCTGTTAGCAAAGAAGAATATGGATTTGATCAAGTCGATCACAAAACATACAGATTTTGGTGGGACTGCATTGATCGAGCCAAATGGGGATGCTCATTATGACAATGGATTGATAAAGAATTTATCGCATCGAAGATATTTTAAAGAAGTGATCAGTGGAAAAAGAACATTAAGTGATCCATTAGATAGTAGTATTTCTGGATCAACAAGAGTTGTGTTAGGAGTTCCTATATATAACAGCAAACACAAAGTGATCGGAGCTCTTGGAGGTTCTTATGACGTAACAGCTCTAAGTCGTATGCTGTTTGAAGATCTTTTTAATGGACAAGGATGCAGTATGATTATTGCGCAAAACGGAGAAATCATTGCATTTGAAGGAGATACATCTTACTGGAATCTTGATTATAGAGATAATTTCTATAAATATTGTTACAAATGGATCATCAAAGACAAAGTAACAGTGAAGAAGATCAAACAGGATTTTAAAGAAGGAAAAGAAAATCTTGTAACGGCAGACAGCAAGAAAGAAGGGACAAGAAGACATTACTTTGCATATATGCCAATGGGGATCAATGACTGGACTCTCTGCTATGCATTACCAGAACAGGCAGCACAACAGTCATATAACTTCATTGAAGGCTACGAAATAAGCTTTATGATCGTATTTATTGTTTTGGTGATCTTATTGATCCTGTATATTGTTTATGAGAATCATACAAGGAACAAAGAATTACTGAAATATGCACAAACTGACGCATTGACAGGATTATATAACAAAGAAACAACCGAGCAGTTAACGGATGAACTTTTATCAGAAGATGAGAATAAGTCCCATGCATTTTTGATTTTGGATGTGGACTGTTTTAAGCAGATCAACGATATCTATGGACATGCAGTCGGGGATATCGTGTTACAGAAATTTGGAAAACTTCTAAAAGGCACTTTCCGTGAAGGAGATATATTAGGAAGGATCGGTGGGGATGAATTCGGAGTCATTATGAAGAATATCCAGACAAAGGATATAGCAATGAAGAAAGCAGAAGAATTGCTAGCTAAAACACAAGCATACAAGATCGACGAATTGAAAGGAAATAATATCTCCATCAGTATCGGGATCAGCACAGCCCCACAAGACGGGGACTGCTACATGGATCTCTATAAACGCGCCGATCAGGCACTTTACCAGGCAAAACGAAGTGGAAAAGCAAGAGTGTGCAACTATTTCTCATGAAAATAGTCTTTTACCAATTTTACCACAGTTCCAGATAGAAGGAACAAAGCGATCAAGTTCGGAATCGCCATCAGACCGTTGAATGTTTCTGCGATACTCCAAAGCATTCCAAGGTCTACAGTAGCACCAAGGATCGCAACTAACGAATATACTAACATAAAAGGTTTGATAACCTTAGAAGAGAATAGAAACTCAATACAACGAGCTCCATATAATCCCCATCCGATAATGGTTGAAAATGCAAAGCAACATAACGCAACTGCAGTAAAGATGGAGATCCAGTTACCATAAGTAGAAGTAAATCCACTGATCGTAAGTTCAGCACCAGCATCCGCACCAAATCCAATTGGAATTCCACTGCAGAGGATGACCAAGGCTGTCAATGTACAGATTAAGATCGTATCAGTAAATACTTCAAAGATACCAAGAAGTCCCTGCTTTACAGGCTCTTTTGTATCAGCACAGGCATGAGCGATCGAACCTGTACCAAGTCCGGCTTCATTTGAGAAGATTCCTCGTGCGACACCTTTTTTCATACTCATAAAGAAACTTCCAACAATACCACCAGTCACAGAAGCAGGATGGAAAGCTCCGTTAATGATAGAACCAAAAACAGCAGGCAGCTGATCGATATTTAAAACAACAACACCTAAGGCAAAGAAGATATAAATAAATGCCATAAAAGGTACTAATCTTTCAGCTACCTGTCCGATTCTTTTGATTCCGCCAAGTAAGATCAATGCCACAAGAATTGCAACAATGATACCAATGATCAGATTCGCAGTTCCAACAGAAGACTGACTGATTACGTGGAAATTCAACAAAGCAGAATTGATTGCTGTTGTGATCGTATTTACCTGAGTAGCATTTCCAGTTCCGAATACTGTTAAAACTCCGAAAGCAGAGAATAGTACAGCAAGAAAATGCCAGTTTTTGCTAAGACCATTCTTGATATAGTACATAGGACCACCAACATAATCCCCTTCTTGGTTACGTTCTCTGAAGTGAACTGCAAGTGTTACTTCGGAAAATTTCGTACACATTCCAAGAATAGCAGAAATCCACATCCAGAAAACAGCACCAGGACCACCGATTGCGATCGCACCGGCAACTCCGGCAATATTTCCAGTTCCGACTGTGGAAGCGAGTGCAGTACAGACTGCCTGAAATGGAGTCATAGATCCGTCGGATGCATCTTGCTTCTTAAAGACACGGCCAAGCGTTTCCTTCATTGCATAAGGGAATTTACGGATCTGTAAAAATTTTGTTTTGATCGTTAACAGTAATCCGACACCAATGATGCAGATCATGGCTGGAACACCCCAGATAAAGTTGTTCACGGCACTGTTAACTGATTGTATAAGCTCTAACATAAATCAAACCTCTTTCAAATTTCTTTTATTAATTTGTATCTGTCCTTATATAATAGATATTTACTCATTAAGATCCATGTTACCTTAAGGTGACATGGAACATGAACAGACACAAGTGCAATCATATCATATTTACAGAAAAAAGTACAGAATCTAATCTTGACAGAGAATTAATAGATATCTTCTATAGATTTATGAAAAAAATCTAACTTGTAAAATATGTAAATAAGGACTAAACTTATATTCATAATTACGTGTAGACTTGGAGGATGAAAGATGGAGAATGAAAAACCAATACTAAGAGGAGAGCTTGCATTGATGGCAGCAATCGTGATCAATAGTTTTAGTGTAGTACTGATGCTGTATTCAGGTTCTGGAATTTCGGCAATCTCAAGTGTACCTTATGCATTTTCGGAAGTATTTAAGGAGTTATCACTAGGTACATGGACATATATATTTCAGGGAGCATTAGTGTTAAGTCTGATGATCCTAAGAAGAAAGTTTGTACCATCTTATTTATTCAGCTTCGTTGCAGGATTTGCGTTTAGTGAATTATTAGATGTCAATGAATTATGGATTGGGATCCTGCCACAAACGATCCCATGCAGGATTGCGTATTTCCTGATCAGTTATTTCTTGTTAAGTATAGGAATTGCTTTAGAGAACAGATGCCAGCTTCCGATCATTCCAACGGATTTATTTCCAAGAGAATTATCAGAAATCATTGACAAACCATATGCAAGGGTTAAGATCATATTTGATGTTTTATGTCTTGCCACAACGGGGCTTTTAACATGTCTGATGCTTGGATATTTAGATGGATTAGGTATTGGAACGATCGTTGCTGCATTTACGATGGGTAAAATGGTTTCGATCACAGGCAGTTGGATCGATCAGAGAGTTACTTTTGCATCGTTCTTAAGTAAACAGACGATATAGGGAATTAAGAGAATAGAAATAAGAAAGATGATAAAATAAGATAGAACGGGTGATAGTTTTGAAACAATATATTTTGAATGATTATATTACAGACGATGCCAGAATGGTAAATCCAATGATGGAAATTAATGGTTTTAAAGTAAGACCAGGATTTTTTGATTTAAATGGAGCATCAGAATTTTCATGTGGGGTGAATTTTACAGTGCATACAAGCAATGGAACATCATGTGATCTGCTATTATTTCATCCAGGAGAAGAAGAACCATATGCAATCATTCCATTTCCAGAATCATATAAGATCGGAGATGTCTATTCTATGATCGTTTATGATCTGAAATCTGAAGATTTTGAATATGCTTATCGTGTGGATGGACCATATGATGAACAAAAAGGATTACTGTTTGATAAAACAAAAATTTTGTTGGATCCATATGCTCAGGCTGTTGCAGGACAGGAAGTCTGGGGACATAAAAGAACCAGAACGTATCATGCAAGAGTTGTAAGAGATAGTTTTGACTGGGGTGTACAGCCACAGTCAAGCAGAGAGATGAGTGATCTGATCATTTATGAGTTACATGTCAGAGGATTTACAAATCATTCATCCTCAGGAGTCAAACATCCAGGAACTTTTGCAGGATTAAAAGAAAAGATCCCATATTTAAAAGAATTAGGGATCAATGCGGTAGAATTGATGCCGATCTTTGAATTTGACGAGATGATCATCGCAAGAGAAGTGGATGGGAAACAACTTGTTGAATATTGGGGATATAATACGGTTGATTTTTTTTCACCAAATGCCAGTTATGCAGCTGCTGAGGAAGTTAATAATGAAGGAAAGGAATTAAAAGAATTGATCCGTGAACTTCATGAAAATGGAATCGAAGTTATTCTGGATGTTGTATTTAATCACACTGCGGAAGGAAATGAAAATGGACCATTCTTCAGTTTTAAGGGATTTGACAACAATATCTACTATTTATTAACTCCAGAAGGTAATTATTATAATTTTAGTGGATGTGGGAATTCTCTAAATTGCAACCATCCAGTAGTACAGCAGATGATCCTTGAATGTTTAAGACATTGGACGGTTCATTATCGTGTAGATGGATTCCGATTTGATCTTGCAAGCATTCTTGGACGAGATGAAGATGGAATGCCAATGAATAATCCACCATTACTAAAAAGTCTGGCCTATGATCCACTTCTAAGGAATGTAAAACTGATCGCAGAAGCATGGGATGCAGGTGGATTATATCAAGTAGGAAACTTTCCAGCCAGCAAACGATGGGCAGAATGGAACGGACAGTACCGTGATACGATGCGAGGCTATCTAAAAGGTGATTTCTGGGAAGCTAACAGTGCTGCATGGAGAATTTGTGGTTCAGGTGACTTGTATGGCGGATATTACTCTGATGGAAACAGTAATTACGCTGGATACAATTCCTGTATCAACTTCCTCACATGTCACGATGGATTTACAATGTATGATCTCTATTCTTACAATAATAAACATAATGAGGCAAATGGTTGGAACAATACCGATGGGGCAAATGACAATCGAAGCTGGAATTGTGGTATGGAAGGAGATACAAAAGATCCGGAAGTACTCAAATTACGTTACCGCATGATCAGAAATGCTTGTGCTATCTTAATGTGCAGCCGTGGAACGCCAATGTTCTTCTCAGGCGATGAATTCGGAAATACGAAGTTTGGAAATAATAACAGCTACTGTCAGGATAATGAAATCTCATGGATTGATTGGAACTTATTAGAGAAGAATAAAGATTTATTTGAATTCTTTAAATTTATGATCGATTACCGAAAAAAACACCCAGTTATCCGCAAGAAACTGGACAATGCAGTTTGCGGAATGGAAGCAATGCATGCACACGATGTTAATGCAGAACGTATGGAAGTACCACAAAATGCAAAAACACTGGCAGTAAGCTTTGCAGGATATGACCGCAAAAAAGGAAAAGACGATCTTGTATATGTAGCAGTCAATGCTTATTGGGAAGAAGTAAAGATCACACTTCCAAACCTTACAAATCATGGAGCATGGTACTTAAGTGTGGATACTTATGGAGATGAGAAAGGAAAGTACTTCTATCAAGAAGGAGAAGAGATTCGCATTGATCGTGAATATGTGATGAAACCTCGGTCTATTGTGGTGTTTACTGGACGAGAAATTTTAAGATAAATTTTAATTTTAAATTTGTAGTTGGCCAACTGTAGATTTTGAGTATATGATAAAAACTAAATAAGCAACCGAAAGCGCAGCGGTGGAATTTTGCTCACATTTTGAACAAATCGCTGATCCGC
>OODN01000871.1_pt1 | contig 13571 bp, 10 predicted proteins | sample 1671651 | NCBI WGS metagenome assembly OODN01 (sample SAMN06348178, study PRJEB24527) | human gut metagenome | biome: human gut; feature: ankylosing spondylitis patient; material: feces | host: Homo sapiens | place: China | collected 2015-10 | reverse complement strand
TACACTGTTGAAGTTGATGGTAAGAAATATACTCCACAAGAAATTTCAGCAATGATTTTGCAATACCTTAAGAAATATGCTGAAGACTACATTGGTGATACTGTTACTCAAGCAGTTATTACTGTTCCTGCTTACTTCAATGATGCTCAACGTCAAGCTACTAAGGATGCCGGTAAAATTGCGGGCCTTGATGTAAAGCGGATTATTAACGAACCTACTGCTTCATCCCTAGCATACGGTCTTGACAAGAAGGACAAAGATGAAAAGATCCTTGTTTATGACCTTGGTGGTGGTACATTCGATGTTTCCATCCTTGAATTAGGTGACGGTGTCTTCCAAGTTCTTTCTACTAATGGTGATACTCATTTAGGTGGGGATGACTTTGACCAAAAGATCATGGATTGGTTAATTGATGGCTTTAAGGAAGAACATGGTGTTGATCTTTCTCAAGATAAGATGGCTCTTCAACGTTTGAAGGATGCTGCTGAAAAGGCTAAGAAGGACTTGTCAGGTGTTCAAGAGGCACAAATCAGCTTACCATTTATTTCAGCTGGTGAAAACGGTCCATTACACTTGGAAAAGACATTAAGCCGGGCACAATTTAACCAATTAACTAATGACTTAGTTGAACGGACAAAGCAACCAGTATTGAATGCTTTGAAAGATGCTGATCTTACTTTTGATGACATTGATGAAGTTATCTTAAACGGTGGATCTACTCGTATTCCTGCTGTTCAAGAAATGGTTAAGGAATTAACTGGTAAGGAACCTAACCACTCAATTAATCCTGACGAAGCCGTTGCTCTTGGTGCAGCTATTCAAGGTGGGGTTCTTACTGGTGATGTTAAGGATGTCGTATTACTTGATGTTACTCCACTTTCACTTGGTATTGAAACCATGGGTGGTGTCTTCACTAAGTTGATTGACCGTAACACAACTATTCCTACTTCAAAGAGTCAAATCTTCTCTACTGCTGCTGATAACCAACCAGCTGTTGATATTCACGTTCTTCAAGGTGAACGTCCAATGGCAGCAGATAACAAGACTTTAGGTAACTTCCAACTAACTGATATTCCTGCTGCTCCTCGTGGTGTTCCTCAAATCAAAGTTACATTTGATATCGATAAGAACGGTATTGTTAATGTTTCTGCTGAAGATCAAGGAACTCACAAGAAGCAAAATATCACTATCAAGTCTAACTCAGGCTTAAGTGATGAAGAAATTGAACGGATGAAGAAGGATGCTGAAGAGCATGCTGAAGCCGACAAGAAGAAGAAGGAAGAAGTTGACTTAAAGAATGAAGTTGACCAAGAACTCTTCCAAGTTGATAAGACTTTGAAGGAAGTTAAGGGTAAAGTTCCTGAAGATGATATCAAGAAGGCTGAAAGTGCTCGTGACGAATTAAAGAAGGCTAAAGAAAGCGGCAACCTTGATGAAATGAAAGCTAAGAAGGATGCTTTAAACAAAGTTATTCAAGACCTTAGCGTAAAGCTTTACCAACAAGCTCAAGGTGCACAAGGTGGCGCTGCTAATGGTCAGCCTGGTGATAACCAACAAAATGGTAATAACAACGGTAATGATGACAATACTGTTGATGGTGATTTTAAGGACGTTACACCAGACGACAAGAAATAGCCTGCGGTAAACAGTCTTAAAATGTTAGTGTAAAAGCCAAAGGCCAGAAAAAAGGACTTTGGCTTTTACTTTCGTTTGCTGGCTGTGGTATAACTAAACAAGCAATAAAGTAATGAGGTATTTATTATATGGCAGAACAAGATTATTATGACATTTTAGGTGTCTCTAAGGATGCATCCGAAAAAGACATCAAGCGTGCATATCGTCGGCTTGCGGCAAAATACCACCCAGATGTTAACCACGAGCCTGGTGCAGAAGAAAAGTTTAAGAAGATTAATGAAGCATATGAGACATTAAGTGATAGCCAAAAACGTGCTCAATATGATCAATTTGGTTCAGCTGGCCCACAAGGTGCTGGCGGTCAAGGCTTTGGCGGCTTTGGTGGTGGTCAAGCTTATTCTAACTTTGGCGGCGGCTTTGACGACATCTTTAGTCAATTCTTTGGTGGCGGTGGTCGTACTCGTCGGGACCCAACAGCCCCGCGTCAAGGACGTGATTTACAATATGCAATGACTCTTGATTTTATGGATGCGGTTTTTGGTAAAACAACTACTATCAAGTATAACCGTGATGCAGAATGTAAGACTTGTCATGGAACCGGAGCAAAGCCTGGTAAATCGCCAATAACTTGTCCACGGTGTCATGGTGCCGGCGTGATTACGAGTGTTCGTCAAACACCACTAGGCAATATGCAAACTCAAACCACTTGTCCAGAATGTAATGGAACTGGAAAGATTATTAAGCCAGAAGATCGTTGTGATACTTGCCATGGTGCAGGACATATTCACGAACGTCATGAGCTAGAAGTGAAGGTGCCTGCCGGTGTTGATGATGGTCAACAAATGCGGCTCCAACACCAAGGAGACGCTGGTGAGAATGGTGGCCCAGCCGGAGATTTGTATATTGTCTTCCGGGTAACACCAAGTCGTGAATTCCGTCGTGACGGTTCAACAATTTACGTTGATCGTGATATTTCGTTTGCTCAAGCAGCTTTGGGAGACGAAGTAAAAGTTAAAACGGTTCATGGTGATGTTAACCTTAAGATTCCTGCGGGAACCCAATCAGAAACTAATTTCCGCTTGCGTGGCAAAGGGGTTCCACACCTTAACGGTAATGGTAACGGAGATGAACATGTTACTGTCCATGTTAAGACACCTAAGAGCCTTAACAAGCGTCAGCGTGAAGCAATGTTAGCTTTTGCGGCTGCTAGTGGTGAAGATGTTAAGGGTGTGAAGAAGACAGTTCTTGATAAGTTACGTGATGCCTTTGAGGATAAGTAAATAATTTTTATGAAGCAGGAAAAGCTTAATATTTTTCCTGCTTTTTGTATATCTAGTAGAAGGTTTCCCATTCTAAACGAGGATTTGGTATACTAGATAAAGAATATTCGTTGAAAGTGAGTCTTTTTAAATGAACCTAGAAGAAATGAAAGAGCGGCAAAAACACATTCGGAATTTCTCGATTGTTGCCCACATTGACCATGGAAAATCAACGCTTGCTGATCGTATTTTAGAAATGACTGATTCAATCAGCAAACGTGAAATGAAAAACCAGATTCTTGATGATATGCCTCTAGAACGTGAACGGGGCATTACAATCAAATTAAATGCCGTCGCCTTGACATATCATGCTAAAGACGGTGAAGATTACATTTTCCATTTAATCGATACACCAGGCCACGTCGATTTTTCTTATGAAGTATCACGGTCTCTTGCTGCCTGTGAAGGTGCCGTCTTAGTGGTCGATGCAACGCAAGGGGTAGAAGCACAGACCCTTGCTAACGTCTTTTTAGCGCTTGACAATGACCTTGAGATCTTACCTGTTATCAATAAGATCGATTTACCTTCTGCTGATCCTGAGGGTACTAAGAAACAGATTGAAGACGAGATTGGTTTAGATACTGATGAGGCAGTTGATATTAGTGCTAAGACTGGAATGGGCGTTGATGAAGTCCTTGAAAAAATCGTTAAGGATGTCCCAGCACCAACAGGAGATTTAACTGCGCCGTTAAAAGCCCTTATCTTTGATTCAAAGTATGATGATTATCGGGGCGTGGTTCTTAGTGTCCGGGTTGTTGAAGGAACGGTTAAAAAAGGTGACCGAATTAAGTTAATGAACGGTGGTACCGAATATGAAGTTGCTGAAGTAGGAATTAACTCTCCTAAACCATTGGCACGTGATGTATTGATGGCTGGGGATGTAGGTTATATTACCGCGGCAATTAAAGACATTAAAGATACTCGGGTCGGTGATACGGTTACAAGTGCAGATAATCCTACAGATAAGCCGTTAGAAGGATATCGGCAAATGACGCCAATGGTATATGCTGGACTTTATCCAACTGATAATGCTAAATTTAATGATTTACGTGATGCGTTGGAAAAGCTTCAACTTAATGATGCAGCATTAACCTTTGAACCGGAATCATCGCAAGCATTGGGATTTGGATTCCGTTGTGGTTTCTTAGGATTACTTCACATGGACGTTATTCAAGAACGACTTGAACGTGAATTTAATCTTGATTTAATCACAACTGCACCATCTGTTACTTACCATGTTGAATTAGCGGATGGGACAACAAAAGAAGTGGAAAATCCAGCTGAAATGCCAGACGCTTCTTCCATTAAAGCGATTAAGGAACCATATGTCCGCGCTTCAATCATGGTACCCAATGATTATGTTGGCCCAGTAATGGAGCTTTGCCAACGTAAACGGGGAGACTTTGATACGATGGAATATCTAAGTGATACCCGGGTAAACGTTATTTATCATATTCCGCTGTCAGAAATTATTTTTGACTTCTTTGACAAGTTAAAGAGTTCTACACGGGGATACGCTTCCTTAGATTATGAAATTGATGGTTACCGGCCAAGTAATTTGGTTAAGATTGACATCTTGCTCAATGGCGATAAGGTGGATGCATTGAGCTTTATTGCTCACCGTGACTTTGCGGCAGAACGTGGTCGGGAAATTACTGCTAAGTTAAAGAAGATTATTCCACGGCAAAACTTTGAAATCCCAATTCAAGCAGCAATAGGCTCAAAAATTATTGCCCGGACCAATATTAAAGCCTACCGAAAAGACGTTACTGCCCGTATTCATACAGGGGATCCAGACCGGCGTGCTAAATTATTAGATAAGCAGAAACGTGGGAAGAAACGGATGAAGGCTGTCGGAAAAGTTGATATTCCTCAGGCCGCCTTTATGGCCGTTTTGAAGACCGATGAGCAATTGGATGAGAAGTAAACGTTGATGTAAAGGCATTTATTGGCTTTGTATAAAACAAAAATATACAAAACTAGTAATTTTTACCACGTGAGCTTAAAATGTGGTAAAAATTAAGGATCAGTATTCCCTAAGAAATAGAGGTACTGATCCTTTTTTGAAAAAGATTAGCTGTTTCTTTCTTGGATTCGGTTGCAAGATGGACGTAAGTATCTGATGTTGATATAGAAATATCACTTCCTATACCAATATCAGATTTTTTGTTTTTAAACTAAAAAGAGGCTCGCCCTCTAATACAATAAAATCGCCAAATCACATAGAAAAGAAGGTACCCCCATAAATAATAATACAAGGACTCTCCTCGATTTAACAGATTCTCATTCAAATTTTTTCATCATTCGATTAAACATGGTGGGTTTTTATACTCGCTCAATACTGCAGGCTTCACCAAATTAGCGTATCATAGATAATGTAATCGCTATTATTTGAGGAGGAAATAAATATGCAAAATAAAGATGCTTGTACATCAATCATGGTCGGTAAAAAGGCTTCTCTCGACGGTGCTAATTATATTGCTCGTAATGAAGATCGCGTAAAAGCAATTGAACCCAAGCGATTTTTAGTAAAACCGGCAGTAAAAGGACGCCACGAAACCTACGTATCACCTTACAATAAAGTAACTGTAGCCTTGCCGGAAGAGGGAATGCGTTATACTTCTACGCCTACCCTTGATCAAACAGCAGGACCTAATGAAGAAGATGGAATTAATGAAGCAAATGTGGCAGCTTCCTTTACTGAGAGTGTTTATGCAAACGATCGGGTGTTAGCATATGATCCATACGTAAAAAATGGCCTGGCAGAAGACTCACTTTGTACTTTAGTATTACCGTATATTCATTCTGCCCGTGAAGGAGTTGAATATACTGGAAAATTAATTGCTGAATTGGGCTCTGCTGAGGGAAATGGAATGCAATTTGCAGATGCAGATGATATTTGGTATATGGAAGTAGTAACTGGTCACCAATGGGTTGCAGTTCGTATTCCTGATGATTGTTATGCTGTTACTCCTAACCAGGTAGCAATTGAAGATATTGATTTTGACGATCCTGATAATTATATGTGGGCTGATGGAATTCAAGAATTTGTTGAAGAACACCAATTAAACCCTGACCATGACCGGTGGGATTTCCGTCATATTTTTGGTACCAGTACACAAAAAGACCGTCATTACAACACACCGCGGACCTGGTTTGCTCAACGTTACCTTAGTCCTAATGCTTCATTAGGCCAACGTCCCGAAGATTCTGAAATGCCATTTATTCGTAAGGCTGAATTTAAGATTGCTAATGAAGACATCCAATATGTTCTAAAATCGCATTTTAATGAGACACCTTACGATCCAATGGGGGATGCTCCTGAACGTAAGACTTACCGAGCTATCTCTTTATCACGGACGGCCCAATCACATATTTTACAAGTGCGCAATCTGAATAAATATAAAACAAGTATTCATTGGATTGAATTAGGGGTCCCAGCCTTTAACCCTTATGTTCCATTTTTTGCTAATGCTGACGATACTGATGAATCATATCGAAACGTACCGGAAAAAATGAACTTAGAGTCTGCATTCTGGTTAAATGAAGCCTTAGCAGAGGTTGTTGAAAGTCATTATCAAGAATTTATGGAAAAAGATGAAGACTACCAAAAGGAGCTAAATGAATGGGCACGCCGTAAAATTGCGCAGGTTGATAAAGAAGCAGCTAGTCTTGAAAGGCAGGCATTAACTGATTATCTAACTGGGCAAAATCATGAAATAGCTACCCATTATAATGAACGGACAAAGGCCCTCTTCTTTGAATTATTAACTGAAGGCTGTGAGCTTTCAAAGATGTCATTTAAGATGGATCCTAACCTTTAAGATATTTTGAATATTGACATTTCTCACTTTATTATTAAAATATAATTAATGTAAAATGAGAGAAGGATAAAAATGAGAATTCAAGCAACCGATGAACGGCATTATCTAGTAGAAGTTTTTACAAAATTGGGATTTAGCCAAGATGACAGTCAATTATTAGCAGACACTCTAGTTGATGCGGATTTACGCGGGATCTCATCTCATGGGATTCAACGATTAGCATGGTATCGTCGGATGATTAAAGAAGGAACGATTATTCCCAAAAATAAGGCCAAAATTATTCGTGAGTTACCAGGATCCGTCCTTGTTGACGCTAATCAAAATATGGGACAGCTCGCAACGGTTTTAGCGACTCAAAAAATAATTGAAAAGGCTAAGAAAACAGGGGTGGCAATTGCTGTTATTCGCAATTCGAATCACTTCGGCACCGCTGGTTACTATACAAGATTAGCGTTAGAAGCTGGATTGGTAGGAGTTGCCCTTACTAACACTCGTCCCCTGGTAGTCCCAACTAATGCTACTCAGGCTTTTCTTGGGTCTAATGCTTTTGCGTTTGGCTTTCCTGCTTCTCCACATCCATTTATGTTTGATGGTGCCACTTGTGTTGTTTCAGGTGGAAAAATTCAAGTTCATGCTAAAAAAGGCGAACCGTTGCCAGGCGAATGGGCAGTTGATAAAGATCGGCAGGTAGTAACTGATGCGCAAGAGGCAGAAGATATTCTTGCCACCGCGGCCTTTACTGAAGGGGAACAAAAAGGTGGAGGAGTTCTTACTCTTGGCGGAAATGATGAGGAAAATTCTAATTATAAGGGGATGGGAAATTCTATCGTAATTGAATTATTGACGGGTATTTTAGCTCAAGGCTCTATCTCTGCCGATACTGTTAGTGGTAAACATGATTTTAGTCAATTTGTAATGGTTCTTAATCCAGCATTCTTTGGTGATCCAGAGGTATTGAAGAAAGATGCCACATCAATGCTAGATCGAATTCGCCAGCTTGAACATATTCCTGATAAAGAAATTTGGGTACCCGGTGATCGTGAGTACCGTTTATTAGCAGAAAATAAAGAAAAAGGTGTCACGATTGATGAAAAGACCTATCAAGAAATGAAAGAAATAGGAACTGAACTTGGTATTGATGTTCCTTAATAATTGATAAACTCCTTCAAATCCTGATAAGTGAAAGTGGTACACTGGATATATGAGGAAAAAGGAGCATTTTAAATGGAAGATCGAGAATTAGTAATGTTTTGGCTCGCAGGTGATCATAAGTTAGCAATTCGAAAGGGGCTTACTTCGGCAATTTTAGCGAGTGAACTTAGAAAAAAGGGTTATAAGGATAAATTAATAGAAGACTTTCTTGATGATTTTGCACGTGACTTAAAAAATGATCAAAAATAGGCAAAAAAAACTCCCAACGTTTTACTAAACGCTGAGAGTTTTTTAGTAGCACGATAATCTATCGTTTTATTTATGAATACGGCTTAGTTGTTACCTTGTAACTTTGCCATACCGTTCTTAGCAACTTCTTCCAATTGCTTAGCAGAGTCGGCCATAGCCTTCTTTTCACGGTCGTTAAGTGGAACTTCAATAACCTTTGCAACACCAGAAGCATTAACAACAGCTGGAGTACCGATGTAAAGGTCGTTAAGTCCGTATTCACCGTTCATTGGGGCACCGATAGGGAGAACAGAATTTTCATCACGAAGAATAGCCTTTGAAATCCGCATTAAAGCAGTGGCAACACCATAGAAGGTAGCACCTTTGCGGTTAATGATTTCGTATGCCTTGTTACGAACATCATCTTCAATCTTAAGTAATTCATCTTCTGAAATACCTTCATCCTTAGCGATGTCAAGTAATGGCTTGCCACCAACAGTAGCACTTGAGTAAGCAGCAAATTCGGAATCACCATGTTCACCCATAATGTTAGCAATAACATCACGAGGGTCAACATGAAGCTTCTTACCAAGAGCAACCCGAAGACGTGCGGAATCAAGTGAAGTACCTGAACCAACAACCTTGTTCTTAGGGAAGCCAGAAAGCTTTTGAACAGCATAGGTAAGGATGTCAACTGGGTTAGCTGCAACTAAGAAGATTCCGTCAAAACCAGACTTAACGATTGGTTCTACAACGGACTTAATGATCTTCAAGTTCTTATCAACTAATTGAAGACGAGTTTCACCAGGCTTTTGTGGAGCACCAGCAGTAATAACAACTAAATCAGCGTCTTTGCAAGTGTCGTAATCTGCTGAGTAGATGTTCTTAGGAGCGGTGAAGGCAGTAGCGTCTTCAAGGTCCATTGCGTCCCCTTCAGTCCGTTCCTTAATAATATCAACGATAGCAAATTCTTCAGCAATTCCTTGTTGTGCCATTGCGAAGGCGTAACTTGAACCGACAGCACCGTCACCAACAAGAACAACTTTTTGATGATTCTTAGACATAATAAACAGTCTCCCTTTCATCTTATGTATACATTATTTGAGATTTCTCTCACAGTAATGATTATAACATTCCGCAGAAAAATTACTATAAGATTTTATAGATAAATTAGTTAGTGAATAAACCTGCTCCTAAGATAATAACTGCTAAAAGGATCGCTGGCCAAAGTAAAACATGAATTAATGTCCCGATTAATAGAATAAGAAGGATTAGACCAATGAACTTAACCGTTAAACCCCCAATCTTCCATAGCAACCAGCAGATAAGAATAGCAATTAAGAGACTCACTATTGTAATCACCTTTCCTTAAAGTATCGTGAACATAGTATAGCATTTTTTTGAAAATTAAAGTTTAAACATAGATTAAACTTTGGAACGTTGGTGACCTGTGCTAAAATATACCTATCTAAGGAGATTAATTTAAAATTGATCAGGAATAATAATAGAGGAGGTGGTTACCATTCTGAATCGAACTAAGCAGTTTATGCGCGACAATGATTTAATGTATAAAAAAGAGTACATTCGGCCAATGATGACACCCCAACACGTATATGTGTTCCGCTTTGGTAAACACAGACTAAATAATCGGGTAATTGTTCGTTATTCCCATACTTGGACCGGACGATTAAAAATTAACGAGATTGATGTTCGGTTGCATCACCAACATCATCCCCGTATTTTCTTGACTGAGTCCGACTTAATCGATTACTTAAGTCATCATTTAGAAAAAGAAAAGAAACGCGAACAAGAACGACCACATATTAGTAAAGTTGATAATGAAAATGATTAGACTTTATTAAGTTGGTATTTATCGTGACCATTTACTTTTATTGTGGTCACGATTTTATTATTTAAGGAGGTCATTAAATGGATTGGACAGCAATAAAGGTAATAACTTCTAGTGAGGCTGTTGAAGCAGTTAGCTATATTTTGACAGATATGGGAGCACAAGGCGTTCAAATTGAAGATGCCGCTGATTTTGCAAACTTACATGAGGGAAAGTATGGGGACCACGGTGAATTTATTGATCCATCATCAATTCCGCACCGAAAAAATGGCGCAGCAGTATCTGGATATTTCCCCCAAAACGTATTTGTTCCTGAACTATTGCCAACTATCCATCAACGAGTAGCAAAATTAAGGGATTACGGCCTGAATCCAGGAGAAAATGATGTCTCAGCAGCGATCGTCGATAATCAACAATGGGCAACGGTTTGGCAAAAATATTATCACCCATTAAGAGTAACGGATCAGTTAACGATTGTTCCGCAATGGGAAGAATATGAGCCAGCAGATCCTAAAGAAAAATTAATCTTTCTTGATCCAGGAATGGCCTTTGGTACCGGGACTCATCCAACTACTCGTTTAATGCTGGAGGCCCTTGAAAAAACAGTTGTTGGTAATGAATATGTAATCGATGTCGGGACAGGTTCTGGTGTTTTAAGTATTGCTGCCAAGCACTTAGGGGCAGGAAAAGTTGATGCTTATGATATTGATGAAGTAGCAGTCAACTCAGCAAAAAAGAATCTTGCACTAAACCCGGTCGCTAAAGATGTTAAGGTTGGCGTAAATAGCCTATTAGATGGGATCCATACCCAGGCAGATTTGATTGTTGCTAATATGCTTGCGGAAATCATCGTACCTCTTATTCCTCAAGCATATGAAAATCTTAAGCCAGATGGCAAATTCCTTGTTTCTGGAATTATCGATGATAAGGCTCCGTTGATTCGTCAAAAGTTGCAAGAGCAAGGATTTATAATTGACGATGAACAGCAGATGAAGGACTGGCACGGAATGATTACCCACAAGCCAATCGAGGTGAAATAAATGCAACGCTATTTTGTTAATGTAACTCCAGCTAATGAAGTAACATTGCCATCTGAAGCAGCCCACCACTTGTTAAAGGTAATGCGCGCAGAGGTTGGAACAAGTGTTGAGCTTGTATTAGCCGACCACTGTGTTTACCTTGCGACTCTTAGTACTACAGAACCAACGGCGACATTAAAAATCAATCAGAAGTTAGATGCTGATAGTGAATTGCCAGTTTCGGTAACGCTTGCCTGCGGAATTCCAAAGACTAAAGAGAAACCAGAATTAATTGTTCAAAAGGCAACTGAATTGGGGGCAGACAAAATTGTTTTCTTCGATGCTGCTCGCTCCATTAGTCATTGGCAGGGAAATAAGCAGAAACGAAAGATCGAACGTCTGCAAAAAATAGCTGAATCAGCAGCAGAACAATCCCATCGAAATAAAATTCCGCAGGTTGAATACAGTGCAAATCTTGATCAATTGTTAGCCGATTATCCCGCTACCAAACGGATAGTTGCTTGGGAAGAATCAGCTAAACAGGGTGAAACAAGTGCTTTAGCGCAACAATTTAATGCCCTTAGCCCGGGAGACTCGCTCCTTGCCATTTTTGGTCCAGAAGGTGGATTAACGGAAAATGAAATTGCTAAAATGAATGAAGCTGGCGTGGTAGCAGCAGGTTTAGGACCACGAATTCTACGAACTGAAACAGCGCCTTTATATTTCATGGCGGCTATCTCATATGCAATGGAATTGTCATAATGTAGCTGGCTTACTTATGGTAAAATAAAGAACAGCTTTAATCGGTGATTTAAAACTGAATATAGGTGTTGAAAGAGAATGAATTTTATGAAAAAAGCATGGGAACGTTTAGATAAACCATTATGGCTAGCTAGCATTTTAATTGGGATTGTATTGACGCTCGTTGTTGATAAGCTTCCATTTGTTACGCGAGTGGTAATGGTAGAGATTGTCTTAATCCTTATTAATGGTATTTTTAGTATTTGGTCTGGTTATTGGATTTATAAGCACCAGCGAAAATGGGGCGAGTTATTCATTTTTCCAATCCTTTACTTGATAACTGCGTATTTCTTTATGCCCCGATATACTTATTATTTTGCACTTGCTTACTTAGCGCTTGCGTACTTATCCTGGGCAATGCGTCAACAAAAGTAATTGAAAGGAGGTCGTTCGATGTCAAAAGAAAAGGAATTGACACATGAAGATGTTCAAAAAATAGTTAGTTCTTATATGAATGAAGAACACGTTGCTTTAGTTGAAAAGGCATATCATTTTGCCGAGGTAGCTCACCATGATCAACGACGTAAATCTGGGGAACCGTATATTATTCATCCTATCCAAGTTGCGGGGATCCTTGCTAATCTTCATATGGATCCCGAAACAGTTTGTGCAGGATATTTACATGATATTGTAGAAGATACTGGCGCAACCTTAGATGATATTAAAGAACTCTTTGGATCAACCATTGCAATGATCGTTGATGGTGATACAAAGCTTGGTAAGATTCGTTACAAATCAAATAAAGAACAAATGGCTGCTACTCATCGTAAATTATTACTTGCAATGTCAAAGGATATTCGGGTAATGATTGTCAAGCTTGCGGACCGTCTTCATAATATGCGCACTCTTAAGCATTTGCGTCCTGATAAGCAGCGCCGCATCTCAAATGAAACCCTTGAAATTTATGCTCCAATTGCGGATCGCTTGGGTATCAGTACTATTAAGTGGGAACTAGAAGATCTATCATTACGGTACTTAAATCCGCAACAATATTACCGGATTGTCCATTTAATGAATTCACGGCGCGATCAGCGGGTTGACTATATTGATGAGTCAATTAAGTTGATAAAAAAGGCGATTGCAGATTTGGACTTAGGACCGAATGTTGAAATTTATGGCCGGCCTAAACATATTTATTCTGTCTACCGTAAAATGGTTACTCAGCATAAGCAATTTAGCCAAATCTATGATCTTCTTGCAGTTCGAATTGTCGTTGACTCAATCCGGGACTGCTATGCTGCTCTTGGAGCGATCCATACTAATTGGAAACCAATGCCTGGACGGTTTAAGGATTATATTGCAATGCCTAAGACTAACGGGTACCAATCCTTGCATACAACAATTATTGGACCAGAAGGACGGCCATTAGAAGTACAGATTCGAACTCACAAGATGCATGAAATTGCTGAATATGGGGTTGCTGCTCACTGGGCATATAAAGAAGGAAAGACTAATGGAATCCAACAAACTCAGGATAGCCAAAAGCTAAATGTCGTCAAAGAAATCCTTGAATTACGAAGTGAAAGCCAAGGCACAGATGAATTTATGCAGGGGATTCAGAGCGATATATTTACTGATAAGGTCTATGCATTCACCCCTAAAGGTGACGTAATTGAAATGCCTAAGGGATCTGGACCACTTGATATGGCTTACCAAATTCATACTGAAGTTGGTAATCATACAACTGGAGCTAAAGTAAATGGACGGATTGTACCCCTTGATTATGAGATCAAAAATGGTGATA
>OODN01000868.1_pt1 | contig 13672 bp, 5 predicted proteins | sample 1671651 | NCBI WGS metagenome assembly OODN01 (sample SAMN06348178, study PRJEB24527) | human gut metagenome | biome: human gut; feature: ankylosing spondylitis patient; material: feces | host: Homo sapiens | place: China | collected 2015-10 | reverse complement strand
TAACTCCTAAGTTTTGGTTCTTTTTAATTTTGCAAATAGTGTAAGCGTTTAAAAATGCAACCTAACTATTTAAGAAATCTTCATAGAAGAATTTAAAGCCAAAAGACGACTTGAAAGCGGCAAAGTCTTCAGGAAAGCAAGGGGGGAGTTATGCAGGGAAAATTTGCTGTGGTTGGCTGGGAACCGATTGCAGCAGTGAGTACCGATTTTTATACGACGAAATAATGTCGAAATTTTCCATAATGCAAAATTTAAGGGAGTGTTTTAGCAATATGGTTGGGAAAAATAATAATTATGTAAGGGAAAGTAAATCTAATGAGCATTTTCAACGGTTTGCGCTGCGTAAACTGAGCGTTGGAGTCGTTTCAGTAGCGGTTGCGGCTGGTTTTTATTTAGGCAGTGGCACAACGGCACAAGCTGCAACTGCTGAATCAGATGCATCAGCTAAGACTGAACAAGTTGTACAACAGGACGCCAATTCAACCGCCAGCGACTCAACTTCAGCATCTAATAGCAGTGCAGCCGTTTCTGCAAGCAGTGCTGCGCCGGTAAGTGCTGAACCCGCTTCTAAAGTGGCAGCTTCTGATTCACCAGCTTCTGCAAGTTCTGCTTCAGACAGCCAAGCTTCAGCTGCCAATGCCAGTGAAAGCAGCAGTCAGCCGGCATCCAGCTCAGTTGCCAGTGATGCCGCAGCTACTGTAAGCGAAGACTCACAGGCAGCTAGTGAAGCCAACAGTCAAAGCGCTGCTGATGTAGAAACAGCGCAGTTGCCAACGTCGGCCACCAGTGCCAATGAAAGTCAATTAGCCAATATTTTGAGTGCTCAAGCTGTTCAAAAGGTTGCCAATCAACAGGCACCAGTCGGATTTACGGTTACTGATCCAACTTATCCAGCCGGGATGTATCAAGACAAAGATGCCAGTCACTATACCTACTGGTGGGCACAAAGCTCAGATGGTGAATATAGCCTGGTTCTTTCAACCGATCGAAATGGCGATGGCAAGGTTTATGTCTTCTTGCTAGGCCGCAATAACAATGTTTTACATCAGTACACTGTTGATAAAAATAAATCAGTAGAAATAGTTACTGATGAAGACTACTTCGGTACGGTTTATAATGACGGCCAGTCAGGCGTTTTTAATGCCAATGACCCTTATACATCGTATCGTTCTTGGAAGTCAAAGTTCAACGTTTTTGACCCTAAGGCAGGTGAGGATGATGGGGACTATGACAGCATTAGTTTCATGATTCCGCAAGTCGAGACACAGACGACGACTTATGTTGATGGTAAGGGCAATACGGTCAGCGACCCAGTCGTTCAAAAAGGTCTGGATGGTCAAAGCTATACAACACAGGGCGGTAAGGTAATCAAAGGCTATTTTGCTAAAGAGCCATCAAATGCCAATGGCTACATGTCGCCATTTGGCAAGCAAGGTGCAACCTATGTAAAAGACTTGCATAATGGGTATAAAGCTACATTTAAAGAAATCAATACCGCGACCGGTGAGATGCAAGTTGTAGTTACTTTTAACGATGGATATGATGATTACTTTATTGAACAATTTTATCTAAAATATGGGGATACTCATTACGTTAAGAAAGCTCATTGGAACATTCACAGCATCTACATTCCGCAGACGATCAATATTCAATATGTTTATGAAAAACTTGGCAATCTGATTATTGATTCTGATTCCAAGGCCTTTCCAGCTAAGGACAAGACGACCACGCAGTATCCAAACGATGAAAACGACTCAACCAAGGCGGGCAACGTCACAATTCCAAAAGTGCCCGGCTTTACGCCAACGATCAATGGCAAGACGGTTACGAACTACACGTTTAACCCTGCAGATTACGTCAGTGACTTGAGTAAGGACATTAATGTTGTTTATGTAGCTGACACGCAAGAAGCTGCCATCAACTTCTATGATGAGACAGGCCACAAGTTGCTGGCTGACCAAACGATTCAGCTGACTGGTAAGACCGGTGAAAAGATCAGCCATACCGAAGCTGATCAAACACTGGCTAAGCTGGAAAAGCTAGGCTATGTTGTCGACCAGAATACTTTTGCTGATAATGCAACGTATGACAACGATACGCAAGCACCACAAGAGTTTACGATCTACTTGAAGCATGATACGACACACACGAGCGCAACCGATGAAAAAGCCGATCAAAAGACGGTTACGGAAACGATCCACTACGTTTACAAGGATGGTATCAAAGCTGGCAGCACGGCAGCTGCAGATCACACCGATTCAGTAACCTTTAAGCGTGGCTACACGACTGACAAAGTTACGGGTAAGATTGTTTCCTACGATCCATGGACGGTTGATGGTAAGCAGGCTGATAACAAGACGTTTGATGCTGTTAAGAGTCCGGCAATTGCTGGCTACACGGCTGATCAAGCAGAAGTTGCTGCCCAAACGGTAAAGCCAGATTCTGAAAACATCGTAAAGACGGTTAACTACACGGCTGATGCTCAAGAAGCCGCCATCAACTTCTATGACGAGACAGACCACAAGTTGCTGGCTGACCAAACGATTCAGCTGACTGGTAAGACCGGTGAAAAGATCAGCCATACCGAAGCTGATCAAACACTGGCTAAGCTGGAAAAGCTAGGCTATGTTGTCGACCAGAATACTTTTGCTGATAATGCAACGTATGACAACGATACGCAAGCACCACAAGAGTTTACGATCTACTTGAAGCATGATACGACACACACGAGCGCAACCGATGAAAAAGCCGATCAAAAGACGGTTACGGAAACGATCCACTACGTTTACAAGGATGGTATCAAAGCTGGCAGCACGGCAGCTGCAGATCACACCGATTCAGTAACCTTTAAGCGTGGCTACACGACTGACAAAGTTACGGGTAAGATTGTTTCCTACGATCCATGGACGGTTGATGGTAAGCAGGCTGATAACAAGACGTTTGATGCTGTTAAGAGTCCGGCAATTGCTGGCTACACGGCTGATCAAGCAGAAGTTGCTGCCCAAACGGTAAAGCCAGATTCCCAAAATATTAACAAGACAGTTTACTATACCGCTGACACGCAAGAAGCTGCCATCAACTTCTATGACGAGACAGACCACAAGCTGCTGGATAACCAAACGATTCATCTGACTGGCAAGACTGGTGAAAAGATCAGCCATACCGAAGCTGATCAAACACTGGCTAAGCTGGAAAAGCTAGGCTATGTTGTCGACCAGAATACTTTTGCTGATAATGCAACGTATGACAACGATACGCAAGCACCACAAGAGTTTACGATCTACTTGAAGCATGATACGACACACACGAGCGCAACCGATGAAAAAGCCGATCAAAAGACGGTTACGGAAACGATCCACTACGTTTACAAGGATGGTATCAAAGCTGGCAGCACGGCAGCTGCAGATCACACCGATTCAGTAACCTTTAAGCGTGGCTACACGACTGACAAAGTTACGGGTAAGATTGTTTCCTACGATCCATGGACGGTTGATGGTAAGCAGGCTGATAACAAGACGTTTGATGCTGTTAAGAGTCCGGCAATTGCTGGCTACACGGCTGATCAAGCAGAAGTTGCTGCCCAAACGGTAAAGCCAGATTCTGAAAACATCGTAAAGACGGTTAACTACACGGCTGATGCTCAAGAAGCTGCCATCAACTTCTATGACGAGACAGACCACAAGCTGTTGGATAAAACGATTCATCTGACTGGCAAGACTGGTGAAAAGGTTGATCGGACGCAAGCGGAACAGACGTTGGCTGGCTTAGAAAAGCAAGGCTACGTTCTGGATGAGGATAACACTAAACTGGGATTCCCAGTCGATGCAGCGTATGACAATGATGACGTTAAGCCACAAGAGTTTACGATCTATCTGAAGCATGGCACGACGCACACTGATGCAACCGACAAGAATGCTGAACAAAAGATTGTTACGGAAACAATTCACTACGTTTACGAAAACAATCAAACCGCTAAGCCAGATTACACGTCAGCAGTTGACTTTAAGCGCGGCTACACGACTGACAAGGTTACGGGAAAGATTATTTCCTACGATCCATGGACGGTATCCAGCAAGAAGTTTGGCGTTGTAAAGAGTCCAGCAATTGAAGGCTACACGCCAAACCATTCGCAGATTGATGAAATCACGGTTACGCCAGATTCAGAAAACGTTGTCAAGACGGTGGTTTATGTTGGAAATGCCCAAGAAGCCCAAGCTATCTTCTATGATGAGACGACGGGTAAGGAAATTGCCAACACGCGTGAAATTGCAACTGGCAAGACTGATGAAACGATCAGCTTTGCCAAGGATCCAAATGAAGTTGTTAAGGAACTGGAAGCTGAGGGCTACGTCTTTGACAAGGACAATGCCAACAACAATGTCTTTGTCGCTGGTACTGCCTACGACAAGAATTCTGAAGTTCACCAATACTTCAAGTACTACCTGAAGCACGGCCATGCAGCAGTAACGCCAGACCAAGATTCACAAAAAGGTCAAACGACGGTTAAGCAGACAATTAAGTACCAATACGCTGATGGTACGGCAACGGGCTTAGCAGACAATGTTCAAACCTTGACGTTTAAGCGTACAGGTGACAAGGATCTCGTTACTGGGAAAGTAACCTGGCCAGACTGGTCAACGGTTGCCGGTCAACAAACCAGTGCCGTAACCAGTCCAACTCTTAAGGGCTATACTGCTGATACCAGCGAAATTCCAGCTGCTACCTACCATGCCGGCGACAGTGATGTTACCTATGTCGTTAAGTACAGTGCCGATGCCCAACGTGCTGTAATCAAGTACATTGATGGCGAGACTGGTAAAGACTTGCAGGACCCTGACACAGTTGATGGTCACACTAATGAAACGATCAATTACAGCACTGCTGACAAGATTAAAGAATTTGTTGGCAAGGGTTATGAACTGGTATCTAATGACTTCAAGCCAGGCACTAAGTTCGACAACGATGACGCCAACGATCAAACCTACACGGTAGTCTTCAAGCATCATCGTGAAAACGTTGATCCAAACCACTCCTCAGCTGATGGTACAAAAGGTACGAAGACGCTGACGGAAACGGTTCACTACAAGTACGCAAATGGCGATAAGGCCGCTGAAGATCAGACGGCTCAAGTAACGTTTACGCGGAACGGTGTCTTGGACGACGTTACTGGCATCGTCGCCTGGGGCAAGTGGAACGAAGCCAGCCAAAGCTACAAGGCTCTGACTTCACCAACGATTGCCGGCTACACGCCAAGCGAAACGGTAGTAAAGCGTAGTTCCAACAGTGATGCCGAACAAGGTCCAACGGTTACGGTCATCTACACGGCTGATGCCCAAAAGGTTCACGTTCAATACATTGATGGTGAAACCGACAAGCTGTTGCGTCAGGATGACTTGGACGGCTACACGGATGAAACGATCCCATACAGCACGGCTGAAGGCATCAAGAAGTTTGAAGGCGATGGCTACGAATTGTTCAAGGACAACTTCCCAGCCGGTGAAAAGTTCGACAACGATGACGCAAACGATCAATTCTACACGGTAGTCTTCAAGCATCATCGTGAAAACGTTGATCCAAACCACTCCTCAGCTGATGGTACAAAAGGTACGAAGACGCTGACGGAAACGGTTCACTACAAGTACGCAAATGGCGATAAGGCCGCTGAAGATCAGACGGCTCAAGTAACGTTTACGCGGAACGGTGTCTTGGACGACGTTACTGGCATCGTCGCCTGGGGCAAGTGGAACGAAGCCAGCCAAAGCTACAAGGCTCTGACTTCACCAACGATTGCCGGCTACACGCCAAGCGAAACGGTAGTAAAGCGTAGTTCCAACAGTGATGCCGAACAAGGTCCAACGGTTACGGTCATCTACACGGCTGATGCCCAAAAGGTTCACGTTCAATACATTGATGGTGAAACCGACAAGCTGTTGCGTCAGGATGACTTGGACGGCTACACGGATGAAACGATCCCATACAGCACGGCTGAAGGCATCAAGAAGTTTGAAGGCGATGGCTACGAATTGTTCAAGGACAACTTCCCAGCCGGTGAAAAGTTCGACAACGATGACGCAAACGATCAATTCTACACGGTAGTCTTCAAGCATCATCGTGAAAACGTTGATCCAAACCACTCCTCAGCTGATGGTACAAAAGGTACGAAGACGCTGACGGAAACGGTTCACTACAAGTACGCAAATGGCGATAAGGCCGCTGAAGATCAGACGGCTCAAGTAACGTTTACGCGGAACGGTGTCTTGGACGACGTTACTGGCATCGTCGCCTGGGGCAAGTGGAACGAAGCCAGCCAAAGCTACAAGGCTCTGACTTCACCAACGATTGCCGGCTACACGCCAAGCGAAGCCGTAGTACAGCGCAGTTCCAACAGCGATGCCGAACAAGGCCCAACGGTTACGGTCATCTACACGGCGGACGCGCAAACGGCCTACGTCAAGTACATTGATGACACGACCGGCGAGACGCTGCGTCAAGATGATCTGCACGGCTACACGGATGAAACGATTCCTTACAGCACGGCTGAAGGCATCAAGAAGTTCGAAGGCGACGGCTACGTTCTGGTATCGGACGGCTTCAAGCCAGGTACTAAGTTTGGTGTCGGCACGCCAACCTATGAAGTTCACTTCAAGCATGGCACGACGCACACGAGCGCAACCGACGAAAATGCGGATCAAAAGACGGTTACGGAAACGATTCACTACGTTGACGAAAACAACCAGACTGTTCAGCCAGACTACACGGCAGCAGTAACCTTCAAGCGTGGCTACACGACCGATAACGTTACCGGCAAGGTTGTTTCCTACGATCCATGGACGATTGACGGCAAGCAGACTGACAGCAAGACGTTTGCAGCCGTAACCAGTCCAGCGGTTGAAGGCTACACGCCAAACCATCAGCAAATTAACGAATTCACCGTTACGCCAGATTCAAAAGACATTGTCAAGACGGTCGTTTATGTTGGTGATCCTCAAGAAGCTCAAGCCATCTTCTATGATGAAACAACGGGCAAGGAAATCAGCAACACGCGTGAATTAGCAACTGGCAAGACTGATGAAACGATCAGCTTTACCAAGGATCCAAATGAAGTTGTTAAGGAACTCGAAAAGCAGGGTTACGTCTTTGACAAGGACAATGCCAACAACAATGTCTTTGCTGCCGGCACGACCTACGACAAGAATTCCGAAGTTCACCAATACTTCAAGTACTACTTCACGCACGCTACGACGACCGTTACGCCAGACAATCCAAAGACGCCAGCTGATGTATTGCCAGACAACCCTGGTAAGAATTACCCAAGCGGCGTTGCCAAGGATGATCTGAACAAGACGGTTACGCGGACGATCAACATCACGACGCCAGATGGCAAGACGCAGACGATCACGCAGAAGGCTGAATTTACGCGGAGTGCTACGGTTGATGAAGTTACCGGTGAAGTAACGTATGGGCCATGGTCAAAGAATGTCGTTTTGGAAAGCGTTGACGTACCAAACATTCCTGGTTACGTGCCATCAGCATCCGTTCCAGAAATTACGGTTACGCCAAATGACCAGGACATGACGATCAATATCACCTACAAGAAGCTTGATTCCGGCAAGGCAGCAGACCAAGGCGGCAATGCTTCTAATGGTGGTCAATCAACGACTGGTCAAGCCGCACAAAATGGTCAGTCAGGTCAAACTCAAACCAATGCCGGTGCACAACAATTGCCACAGACTGGTAACGCCAACAACGAAAAGGGTGCCCTGGGCTTGGCAGGAGCAATGTTTGCAGCAGGTCTTGGCCTGGGCTTCGGCTCTAAGAAGAAACGTCACGAAAACTAGATGAAGAAATAAGAACAGATTCATCAAAGATAGAAAAGACTCATCCTTTGATTTTTCAAAGGTTGGGCCTTTTTGTCTTTATGATTAAAAATATACTAATGATTTATAAATGTATCTATATAATGTAATATCGTTCTAAAATGATCATTCGTTAAAAATAATCGTTCATTTTATGGAAAAAGTGTTTATAAAAAGAAATCATTTGCTACAATAGAACGGTTTTGTTGCAATCAAAAGTTTTGAAAAGGCAATGTACCAAAAAGGGTAATAACTGATTAAAGAAAGGAGAGTCCACACACATGCTTTTGAAACTTAAATTGTCTTGGTGTGGTGTTTAGAACATGAAGTACGGATATGCACGAGTAAGCACGGAAAGTCAGAGTTTATCGACACAGTTGCAACTGTTGAAACAGGTTGGGGTTGACGAAATATTCCAGGAAAAATATACCGGAACGACTACCAAACGACCAGAATTTGCTCGCTTGTTAGCAATCGTTCAGCCAAACGATGTAATTATCGTCACTAAGCTGGATCGATTTGCGCGTAATACGGGTGAAGCTCTGCAGGTGATTCAGCAATTGTTTGAAAATCAGGTGAAGATCAATATTTTGAATATGGGCACGATTGACGATACGCCAGTTGGTCGCTTGATTTTTACCGTGTTTTCGGCATTTGCCCAATTTGAGCGCGACATGATCGTTATCAGAACGCAAGAAGGCAAGTCATATGCTCGTCGTCATAATCCGAAATATCGTGAAGGCCGACCAAAAATCTACTCGGACGAAAAAATTCGGCAGGCATATCAGCTCTATCACAAAGGACTGACCTACCGTGAACTTTCAATGCGCACTGGAATCAGTATTTCGACTTTACGGCGACGCTTTGCTCTGCTCAAGTCGGCTGAGGCAATGGATCATGAAAAGTTGAAAGAAAATGGCCGTCTTTAATACAATTATTCGTGTTAAGCTTATCTAAAAATTCAAATGCATTTGAAAAGGGGAAAATTATGAGTCTTATTTATGTTACTCGCGCCATGCAGGATGATATTCCAGCAATCGGGGCAATTTTTGATCAAGCCAAGGCATTTTTAAAGGCTTCCGGTAGTCCGCAGTGGCAAGCGGGATACCCAAATACTGATACCGTTGCTCAAGACTTAGCCAATCAATCGGCTTGGGTGCTGAAAGTCAATGATCAGGTTGCGGGGTATGCGGCGGCAATCATTGGTGATGATCCAAACTATCAGGAGATTGATGGTGCCTGGCAAAACAATACCGAGCCATACGCAGCCATTCATCGTTTAGCATTAAGCCAGGATTATCGTGGACAACATTTAGCCAAATATTTTATGAGCAGTTTGATTTCAATCTTAAATGAGCAGGGAATCCATAACTTCCGCGTTGATACGCATGATTTGAACCAGCCAATGCAGCACATCGCGACTAGCAATGGCTTTATCAGGCGCGGTCACATCAATATTTTAGATGAGCCCAATGATCCGCTGCGCTGGGCATTTGAATTGAATCTGTAAAGTAAAGCCTCACAGCCAAAGTGGTTGCGGGGCTTTTATTATTGGCTTGGTAGTGTCGATAATGATTCGATGCTGATGATCATGGCGGTAAAAGATCTTAACTACCAATAATGATCAAGGCAATTTGAAACCTGAACGTGATGATAGGGCCTGGGTAGAAATCTACGGCTGCCAGTAATGTTTGATAACAGCCGAAAACTTTCGTTAATGCAGCTGACGATTGAAGTTTATCATCCACCAGCGATATTCGCTCACCGCTAGCAGAAAATTGTCGAATCGTAGGTAATTCACAAAGTCGGTCTGACCCAATCAGTCCAGAAATATACATTTTTACCTACTATTTAGAAAGCGCAGCCCAAAGTAGGTAAAGTTGGTTCGGACGAATATACAACTACCTACTTGAGGGTGAAAATTAAGCAATAGTAGGTAAATCAAAGACCGATAGCCGATTAAAGCCAATTTTTCTTCACAAAGCACCGCAATCAGAGAAGGCTAAATATATTTGAAATGGTAAAGTTCGAGTGGTCGAGATGATCTGACTAAGCGCCTTTCTTAGTAAATAAAAATCTGGTATCGACGTTTGCCAATACCAGATCGTAATCCCACATGCCATTTTTGAAAGATGCGGAATCATTATTGATCATATTTATAAAGCTTGAATTTTTTAATTGCGTAGATCAGTTCATTGGCGTAATTAGGGTCTGTTGCATAGCCGTCCTTTTGCAGAGCCCAAGCAGCTTCTTGGTAGTTCTTGGCTTTTAGCACGTCTTTAAATACGTTTGGCTTGGCCTTGGTACCATGGGCAAGCAACTCGGCGTGGGCCTTTAGTGAAGCCTCCCAACTATTGTATACGGCAAAGTACTGTTTGACTTCGACCGTCTTACCATTCATGTTTTCCTTGGTATACATGCGAACGCGATTCTTTTTAGAAGTGGCCTTGATGCCAAAAAGATTGTTATATTTATAAGCCAGCTTGCTGCGACCCCAGTTTGATTCGGTACCAGCCTGAGCAATGATGATACTGGCGGGAATGTGGTACTTTTTTTGTTCTTTTTGGGCAATTGGCGCAATCGTTTTGATGAATTGATTAACTGTGATTTTAGATGAATGAGTTTCGCGCTGTGGCTTGGTAGATTGACTGGTTGAGTGCAGGTAGATTCCCAGACCGATTGCCAATGCAAAACACAGTGCCGCGATGCCAATTACAATTCCAGCCCATTTTTTTGATTTGATCTTCATAAAAAGCCCCTTCATAAAATGAATATCCCTTTGAAAAGATTCATTGAAGTCTTAAATGTGATTATAAATATGTTTGTCGGCTAAGCATAGGAAAAAGCTAAAAATTCCCAAAATAAGCAAAAATCATTCATACTTCAATCATGATCGAAAAATTTAGATAAACGATTATCAATGCAATTTTCTTCATGTATTCAAGTGATAGATCATTAAATGGATTTTTTTGGTGATTATGCAAATGACGCTCATGATTTTTGTTTGGTTTCGCTAAAACTAAGAAGGATTCTAATTTATTTCTGGTAATTTTTCATTAGATAACATAAACTATAAACATATATACTTAACGTTTCTTAAAAAGTTTAATTATTTACATATTTACGATATAAAGGATTTATAATAACATTTAAAACCTTTCTTCTTGATTGCTATGAATAAATGTCAATTTATAAATTATGATTTAGCGATCACGCTTGTTTTCAAAATTAATAAGCATTCATTGGCTAAGATAATAGGTCTTTGACAGTAAAATCTTTATACATAAAGGAAGATTAACGTGAAATCTAAAAATGTCCGGAAAAATTCAAAAGTTGATGAAACTGAACGCGTAAAACTTTATAAGACGCATCGGGGCTGGTGCAGTTCGTTGTCACGTTTTTGGACCTTTTTGAAAGCGGCTTCGGTAGATGAAGATGATGAAACTTCATATGAAGACTACTTAAAAGCAATTGCTACAATTGGGACGATCGCTGGGGCAACCATGCTGCTGCCAACGACGGCAATGGCCGACAGCACGCAATTACAGCGGACGTTGGATTCGCGCAGCTCAATGGCAATTGGTCTTTCCTCAAATACTCAAAGCGAGTCGGTTAGCAATTCGCTTGACAGCTCAAATAGTCTTGACTCAACCAACAGTACGACCACAGAAACCAGTACGAGCAAATCTGAGGCGGCTGAAAGCGGGTCAAACACGACTACGGCTGAAAATTCAACAACCAATTCGACCAGTAGCGAAGACAGTCTAAATTCAGCAGGTGATTCAAACACTTCATCTGAAAGCAGTCAAGATAGTTTGTCAACCGGCAGTAAAACCACGGACAGCAGTTCAATGACAAGTGATGTCAACAATTCAGCAAGTGAGAACTCACAGGCAGAGACAACACCTGATTATAGTCAGCCAGCAGCCAGTCAGTCTGCTAATACCTTAACTGCGGCAAGTATTGATCCTCAAGCAGCCGCGGCCAATTATCTCCAAGCTGTTTTAAGTCAGCTATGGGCACAACAGTCTAATCAAGTTACTCATCCCAACACTATTTTAGAAGATGAGTATCTTAATAATAAGAATACATACACTTTTGACTGGAATCACATATTTAACGACACCTGGGGCGAAATCCTAGATAGTATTGTTAACAAGGATTTGGGTAATTTTTATAACTACATTCAAAACTATCATGGCAACGGCACGCTTGATCTGGCATCGATTTTTGGGACTTTTTCCAAGCATTTAAAAATTGACGCTGATTATCGTGGCAATTTGGCAACTGGTGATTATCAAGGCGGCCAGCAATTTGGTACCCAAGATAGGATCAACGGTAACCTTACTAAGGGCGATGTTGACTATATTCAAAAAATCAGTGGCTGGCTTGGCGGCAATGCATTTTCGGCTGACCATAATCATATTGTTTTTGGAAAAGACGTCAATGCCGAAATAAAGCAAGAAGATGGCATGCTATATGTGAATAACATTCGGATGGATCATGTCTTGCCAGGAAAGAACGCGGATATTTATCAAGATGAAGCCGGTAGCAACTACATTGATTTTGAACAGATTTTTAACATTCTTAGCGGCAATGCTCAACGCTTGAGTCAGCATGATTCTGATACAGAGGGCGTTTGGCAAGGATATGAACACCCACGGATCGACAGTAATCCTTCTAATACCGATTACAAAATTGATGTCTCCGGAGTAAGTCCAGATGCTGATAATCGAATTTATGTCAACGTTCCATATGAATATCTGACGGGAGCACGCAACACTAGAATTGTCGGACTGACTGGGTCTAATTTTGGCCCGGTGGTGGTAATCAATGTGACGGATATTCCAGAAGGCCAAACGATTCAGATCAATCGTCATCTGCAATTACAGTATTCGGATTGGAAACAATGGCTTAGTAGCAATGTATGGCAAGTAGAACCTAACCACCTGCTGTGGAACTTTGGTACGACCAGCAGCACGATTGAATTTCAAAGTCCTTTTGCTGGCAGTGTCTTAGCGCCTAATGCTCATGTTATTACCGATGCAGATTTTGCCGGGAATATTGCTGCTGACACGATTGAAACTAAGGGTACATATAGACGCTGGGATTTGAATGGTCAGTTGATTTCAACTAAGGAAGAACGGGCACAAAGTAATAGCGAAAGCAAGAGTAAATCAACTTCTACATATGACTCAATTAAAGGTTCCGTCAGTGACTCAATAGCAACGGATGTATCGAAGAGTGCATCTAAATCTACATCTATCAGCAACTCTGAAAGTGAAGCTGCGTCTACATCAACGAGTAAGGCTGAATCGACCTCAATTGCGAAATCTATAAGTATTTCAAAGAGTGAAAGCGAAGCAGCTTCACAGAGCGCTTCAGAATCTAAAGCAGCATCGGAATCAGCTAGTGTGGCTAAATCAGTTAGTGTTTCCGAATCCGAAGCCGCTTCAAAATCAGCTAGCGAATCACTGAGCGAAAGTGAATCGGCATCAGAAGTAACCAGCAAATCCATAGAGGAAAGCAAAGCCGCTTCTGAATCTACGAGTGCTTCAATTAAGGCCTCTGAGTCAACGTCGACTTCAGTTGAAGCCTCCAAGTCAACCAGCACATCGCTGAGTGAAAGTAAATCAGCATCGGAAGTAACCAGCAAATCCATAGAGGAAAGCAAAGCCGCTTCCGAATCCACAAGTGCCTCAATCAAGGCCTCTGAGTCAACCAGCACATCGCTGAGTGAGAGTGAGTCGGCATCAGAAGTAACCAGCAAATCCATAGAGGAAAGCAAAGCCGCTTCTGAATCCACGAGTACTTCA
>OODN01000861.1_pt1 | contig 13750 bp, 8 predicted proteins | sample 1671651 | NCBI WGS metagenome assembly OODN01 (sample SAMN06348178, study PRJEB24527) | human gut metagenome | biome: human gut; feature: ankylosing spondylitis patient; material: feces | host: Homo sapiens | place: China | collected 2015-10 | reverse complement strand
CCACCGAGATCTACACTCTTTCCCTACACGACGCTCTTCCGATCTTTCTGCCGGGTGTCGGCAGCTTTGGAGATGCGATGGAAAATCTGAACCGCTATCATCTGGTGCCGGTTATTCATGAAATCGTAGAAAAAGGGACTCCGTTTCTTGGAATCTGTCTCGGGCTTCAGGTTCTGTTTGAACGCAGCGAAGAGAGTCCGGGTGTCGCAGGACTTGGATTGTTAAAAGGAGAGATTCTCCGGATTCCGGATAAAGAGGGCTTAAAAATTCCACACATGGGATGGAACTCCCTCCATTTACAGAAGGAAGGAAGATTATTCAAGGGCATCCCACAGGAATCATATGTTTACTTTGTCCATTCCTACTATCTGAAAGCAGAAGAGGAGGAAATTGTAAAAGCAACGACAGAGTACAGTACACACATCCATGCATCCGTGGAAAAAGGAAATCTGTTCGCCTGCCAGTTCCACCCGGAAAAGAGTTCAGATCTTGGACTTGCCATTCTGAAAAACTTTGCGGAAATTGGAGAGGAGGACTAAGCGATGTTTACAAAACGAATTATCCCATGCCTGGATGTAAAAAACGGAAGAGTCGTAAAAGGCGTTAATTTCGTCGATTTAAAAGATGCCGGAGACCCGGTGGAGATTGCAAAAGCGTACGACAAGGCAGGAGCCGATGAAGTTGTGTTCCTTGATATCACAGCCTCCTCCGACCAGAGAGGAACCGTTGTCGATATGGTGCGGAAGGTAGCGGCAAACGTTTTTATTCCGTTCACTGTCGGCGGAGGAATCCGCACTGTGGACGATTTCAAGATGCTGCTCCGAGAGGGGGCCGATAAAATTTCGATTAATTCCTCCGCGATCAACAATCCGCAGCTCATTGGCGATGCGGCGCAGAAATTTGGCAGCCAGTGCGTGGTCGTTGCGATCGATGCGAAGAAGAGAGCTGACGGAAGCGGCTGGAATATCTACAAAAACGGCGGCCGGATCGATGTCGGCATCGACGCCGTCGAGTGGGCGAAAAAAGCCGAGAGCCTCGGAGCCGGAGAAATTCTGCTCACCAGCATGGACTGCGACGGAACAAAGGCGGGATACGATATCGAGCTGACAAGAACGATCGCAGAGAGCGTCGGCATCCCGGTCATCGCATCCGGCGGCGCAGGAACGCTGGAGCATTTTTATGATGCCTTAACCGAAGGAAAAGCCGATGCAGCCCTCGCCGCATCCCTGTTCCACTACAAAGAACTGGAAATTCGTGAAGTCAAAGAATATCTGGCAGGCCGTAATGTGCCGGTCCGCCTGTAAAAGGAAGGAGAAAACGATATGCCGCCTCTTAGCGGAAGCTGGGCAAATGCCCTGAAGGGAGAATTCTCCAAAGACTACTATAAAAAACTGTTTCAGACGGTGGGTGCGGAGTATAAAACTCACACCATTTATCCACCGGCTGATGATATTTTCAATGCGTTCCACTTTACCCCGCTCGAGCAGGTAAAAGTGGTCATCCTGGGCCAGGATCCGTACCATGAGCCGGGACAGGCGCACGGGCTCTGCTTTTCTGTAAAACCGGAGGTAAGTATTCCGCCGTCCCTGGTCAACATTTACAAGGAACTTGAGGACGATCTGGGATGCTATATCCCGAACAACGGATATCTCGAAAAATGGGCACGGCAGGGTGTTTTAATGCTGAACACGGTGCTGACTGTACGTGCGCATCAGGCAAATTCCCACAAGGAAATCGGCTGGGAACAGTTTACCGATGCAGCGATCAAGGTACTCGCAGAGCAGGATCGACCGATGGTCTTTATCCTCTGGGGCCGTCCGGCGCAGCGGAAAAAAGAGATGATCCACAATCCAAAGCATCTGGTGCTGATGTCCGCTCATCCGAGTCCGCTCTCTGCATACCGTGGATTTTTCGGCAGCCATCCGTTTTCCAGAACAAACGAATATCTGGAAGAAAACGGTCTTGCGCCGATTGACTGGCAGATCGAAAATGTAATACGGGAGCAAAAGCATGAGTAAAAAGAAAAATACATTATTGAGAAATACTTCTATTTTAATGGCGGCAACGATTATCTCACGTGTGATCGGTCTTTTATACCGGTCACCGCTCGGCGAAACGATTGGAAATGAGGGACTTGGCTATTACAGTACGGCGAGTAATCTGTATACGATTCTGCTTCTGATCTCCTCCTATAGTATTCCGATGGCAGTGTCAAAAATCGTATCCGAACGTCTGGCATTAAAAGAGTACCGAAATGCACATCGCGTGTTCCACGGTGCCCTTCTTTACGCCGTGATCGTAGGTGGAGTTGCTGCACTGGTGGCATTCTTTGGCGGGAAATTCCTTCTGCCGTATAACCAGCAGAATGCACTCCTCGCCCTGCGTGTATTGGCGCCGACGATCTTTTTCTCGGCTGTTCTCGGCGTTCTGCGTGGCTATTTCCAGGCCCACAGCACGATGATGCCGACCTCAATTTCACAGATCATCGAGCAGGTATTCAACGCCGCATTCAGTATTGGCGCCGCCTGGTTCTTCATCCAGCAGTTCGCGACAAACGATACCGAACATGCCAAATTCGGTGCCGCCGGCGGAACCCTCGGAACAGGAGCCGGTGTCCTGGCAGGCCTTTGCTTTATGCTGATCGTTTACGGGGTAAATCGGAAAACGATTCTGCGAAAGGTGGCCAGAGATACACGTCACCGTGAAGAATCCTACCGTGAAATTTTTCAGGTACTTTTTCTGATGGTAACGCCGGTCATTTTCACGACATTCATTTACAACTGCAACGCTTACCTGGACAACTATCTGTTCTTTACCATCCTCGGATGGCACGGCGAAAACCAGAAAGCGCTGAACGCTGCATACGGCGAGTTTTCCAACTATTACGTTACGCTGATTAATGTTCCGCTTGCCATGGCGAGTGCATCCGCATCTGCGATGATGCCGGAGGTGTCTTCCTGTTATGCAACCGGTGACCTTGACGAGGCAAACGACAAAATTCTGGAAACGATCCGCCTGACCATGTTTATTTCCATTCCGGCTGCCGTCGGCCTTGGAGTCCTGGCATTCCCGATTACAGGCGTTTTGTTCCCGTCAAGTTCGAGCCTTTCCGGCAAACTGCTGATGATGGGTGCCGTATCGGTTGTCTTTTCTGCACTGTCTACCATTACCAACAGTGTCCTGCAGTCGATCGGGCAGCAGAAGAAAGCCTTGCACAATGCAGCAATTTCCCTTGGAATGGATCTCGTCGTCCTGGCGCTGATCCTTGCAGTTTTCCCAAAGACAAACATTTATGCCGTTGTCTTTGCAGGAATCCTGTTCTCCCTTAGCATGTGCGTATTGAATAACCTTTCGATCCGCAAACACCTGAATTTCCGCAATGAGTTCAAAAATACCTATGTAAAACCATTGATCGCAGCAGCTATTATGGGTGTTGTAACCTGGATTGTTTATTATGGTCTGTTCGCCATTACGAAGCGTCCATCGATCAGTATGCTGGCCGCAATTCTGATCGCAATCGTCGTATATCTGATTGCTTTTGTGGTTGTAACCGGTACGACGGAAGCAGAAATGCGCCGTATGCCGATGGGAACGAAGCTGGTAAAGGTTCTCCGCATCCTGCGGATTTACCGCTGAAAACAGAAGAGAAAATCCTGCTTTGCGGGATTCTCCGCCTGCGGCGGGCCGCTTTAGCGATAGAATTCCCCGCCGCCGCAGTGCGATCCTGCCCGGAGGGCTTATAACGGGGAATGTCAACGAAATTTCCTGTTATGTAAAAAAAGCTCCTGTCCGGAAAACAGAAAAAACTGTTTTCCGGACAGGAGCTTTTTTAAATATCGGAATAGAAAAATCAGTATGTAACTTCTTATGCGTCTTTCTCTCCGCCAGATTCCTGTTTCAGATTCTTATTTGCGGTAGAAAGCATCAGCTTAATACGGTTCAGCTGGTTCACCTCCGAAGCGCCTGGATCGTAGTCAACGGCCACGATATTTGCCTTCGGATACTCCTTGCGGATCGCCTTAATAACACCTTTACCGACAATATGATTCGGCAGGCACGCAAACGGCTGGATGCAGACGATATTGTAAACGTCGCTGTGAATCAGCTCCATCATCTCGCCTGTCAGGAACCATCCCTCACCTGTCTGGTTACCGCAGGAAACAATCGGAGAAGCATACTTCGCCAGATCCCGTACATCAGCCGGCGGATCAAAGTGTTCGCTCTTCTTGAACTCTGCAACTGCCGCGCTCCGCAGCCAGTTGATCAGCTTAATGCCCGTATTTCCGAGCATCGAAGAGCTCTTCTTGAATCCAAGGTGCTCTACCTTGAAATTCGTATTGTAGAAGCAATAGCAGAAGAAATCGATCAGATCCGGCACAACCGGCTCGGCGCCTTCGCTTTCGAGAAGCTCCGCCAGATGGTTATTGGCCGCCGGAAGGAACTTAACCAGAATCTCGCCGACAATACCGACACGCGGTTTTTTCTCGTTCGTAATCGGAATATGGTCAAAGTCGCGGATCATCGTGCGGCAGATCTGTTTAAACCGGGTATGGCTCAGGTGTTTGGAAGAAATGAAATCAATACAGATTTTCTCCCATTTTTTGTGAATCCGGTCTGTCGTTCCCTTCTTCTGCTCATAAGGACGCATCCGGTAGATACATTTCATCATGATATCACCGAACTCCGCTGCATAGCAGAGACGAATCGCAAGATCCGGTGTAATCTTAAAGCCCGGATTTTCTTCCAGACCGCTTAAGTTAATCGAGATGACCGGAATCTGCGTCATATCGGCCTTCTCCAGTGCACGGCGAATAAATCCGATATAGTTTGATGCACGGCAGCCGCCGCCGGTCTGGCTCATGATGACGGCTACTTTATTCAGGTCATACTTGCCGGAGAGCAGAGCCTGCATAATCTGTCCGACTACCATCAGAGACGGATAGCAGGCATCGTTATTTACGTATTTCAGGCCGACATCAACCGCCTCTTTGTTGTCATTTGGAAGCACTTCCAGATGGTATCCGGCAGCATTGAATGCAGGCTGCAGAATCGAGAAGTGGATCGGTGACATCTGCGGGCAGAGGATCGTGTAATCTTTGCGCATCTCTTTTGTGAAGACCGGCTTCTGGATCGAGGATGGAACAATTTCACGTACCGCCTGTTTGCGGTCATGTGCACGCAGAGCGGCGAGCAGAGAACGGACACGGATTCTGGCAGCGCCGAGGTTGTTGACCTCATCGATCTTCAGGCAGGTATAAATTTTACCGCTTCTGGTCAGAATTTCGTAAACCTGATCGGTTGTAACGGCATCCAGACCGCAGCCGAACGAGTTCAGCTGGATCAGGTCAAGATCATCGCGTGTCTTTACGTAGTTTGCAGCCGCATACAGACGGGTGTGATACATCCACTGGTCATTGACACGAAGCGGGCGCTCGAGCGGTGCAAGATGGGAAACAGAGTCCTCTGTTAAAACGCACAGACCGTAGGAGTTAATCATATCCGGAATACCATGATGAATTTCCGGATCGATGTGGTACGGTCTTCCGGCAAGCACGATACCTCTGCGGCCGGTTTCTTTCATATACTGCAGCGTCTCTTCCCCTTTTTTCTGCATATCACGTCTTGCAGCGGCGAGCTCCTCCCATCCGGCATGGACAGCGGCGCGGACCTCATCCTCCGGCAGGCCGGAAAATTCTTTTGCCAGGCCGTCGGCGAGAACCTTTTCACTCGTAAATGCGAGGAACGGATTGCGGAATGTGATGGAGTCGTCCTGGAGCTCATCCACGTTGTTTTTGATGTTCTCCGCGTAGGAAGTAACGATCGGGCAGTTATAGTGGTTGATGGCCTCCGGGAACTCGGTACGCTCGTACGGGATACACGGATAGAAGATGAATTTTACGCCGTGGCGTAAGAGCCAGGTCACATGGCCGTGAGCCAGTTTCGCCGGGTAACACTCGGATTCACTCGGGATCGATTCGATGCCGAGCTCATAAATCTTGCGGCTTGAAGTCGGGGAGAGTACCACGCGGTATTTCAGCTGCGTGAAGAAGGTGTACCAGAACGGATAGTTCTCGAACATATTGAGGACTCTCGGAATGCCGACCTCTCCGCGGATTGCTTCATCCTGCGGCAGCGGCTGGTAGCCGAAGATTCGTTTGTATTTGTATTCGAACAGGTTCGGAATATGATCCTTGTTTTTCTCTTTTCCGATACCGCGCTCGCAGCGGTTTCCGCTGATGTACTGACGGCCGCCGGAGAATTTGTTGATGGTCAGACGGCAGCTGTTCGTACAGCCCTTGCAGTTTGCCATCGTAGTCGAGTATTTCAGTTCATTGATCTTTTCGATGGAGAGCATCGTAGTCTCCTGATCTGCCGAATAGCGCTCTCTTGCGATCAGCGCCGCACCGAACGCACCCATAATGCCGGCGATGTCCGGGCGGATGGCTTCGCAGTTGGCGATCCGCTCAAAGCTTCGAAGAACGGCATCGTTGTAGAACGTACCGCCCTGTACAACGATGTGGCGTCCCAGCTCGGTGGCATCGGAAACTTTAATTACCTTATATAATGCGTTTTTGATGACGGAGCAGGCAAGTCCGGCGGAAATATCAGCAACGGATGCGCCTTCTTTCTGTGCCTGTTTTACCTTGGAATTCATAAATACGGTACAGCGGGTACCAAGATCGATCGGGTGTTTTGCGAACAGTGCTTCGTGTGCAAAATCCTGTACACTGTAGTTCAGGGACTGCGCGAAGGTTTCGATAAAGGAACCGCAGCCGGAGGAACATGCTTCATTGAGCTGTACGCTGTCTACAGTGCCGTTTTTGATCTTGATACATTTCATATCCTGTCCGCCGATGTCGAGAATACAGTCGACTTCCGGATCGAAGAATGCTGCGGCATAGTAATGAGAAATCGTTTCAACCTCACCCTCGTCCAGCATCAGCGCAGCTTTGATGAGTGCTTCGCCGTAACCGGTGGAACAGGACCAGGCGATCTGTGCGGAATCCGGCAGTTTGGAGTAGATTTCCTGGATCGCGCGGATCGAGGTGCCGAGCGGATTTCCGTGGTTGTTGCTGTAGAAGGAATACAGAAGAGCGCCATCCTCACCAACGAGTGCAGCTTTTGTGGTTGTGGAACCGGCATCGATTCCGAGATAGCAGTTTCCTTCGTAAGTGGAAAGATCAGCCGTTACAACATTGTTGACGCTCTGGCGGGCCAGGAATGCATCGTACTCCTCCTGGTCTTTAAACAGCGGTTCGAGACGGGCAACCTCAAAATCGATGGCTACTTTTTCTTCGAGCCGTTTTTTCAGCGCGAGAAGAGAAACCTCGGTCTTTCCCTCTGCATTCATTGCAGAACCGATGGCTGCAAACAGATGAGAGTTGTTCGGCACGATCGCGTGCTCGTCATCCAGCTTTAAGGTACGGACGAACGCTGTCTTTAATTCCGAGAGGAAGTGCAGCGGGCCGCCAAGGAAGGCAACGTGGCCGCGGATTGGTTTACCGCAGGCAAGACCGGAAATGGTCTGGTTGACGACTGCCTGGAAAATAGAAGCGGCAAGATCCTCTTTTGTTGCACCGTCGTTGATGAGCGGCTGGATATCCGTTTTTGCGAATACACCGCAGCGGGCAGCGATCGGGTAGATGGCCTGGTAATGTTTCGCATACTCATTCAGGCCGGTTGCATCGGTCTGCAGAAGAGAAGCCATCTGGTCGATGAACGAACCGGTACCGCCGGCGCAGATACCGTTCATACGCTGTTCGACATTGCCGCCTTCAAAATAGATGATTTTGGCATCCTCGCCGCCGAGCTCGATGGCAACGTCGGTCTGCGGAGCCAGCGCTTTTAACGATGTGGAAACTGCGATAACCTCCTGCGTGAATGGAATGCCAAGATGGTTGGCAAGCGCGAGTCCGCCGGAACCGGTGATGACCGGCTGCAGGGTCAGTTCGCCCAGTTTTTCGTGGGCTTCCCCGAGCAGATGGGCAAGTGTTTCCTGGATGTTTGCAAAATGGCGCTCGTAATCGGCAAAGAGAAGCTGGTTCTCTTCGTCGAGGATCGCAATTTTAACAGTAGTGGAACCGATGTCGATTCCAAGAGTATATTTTTTATCAGTCATGAATCAAACTCCTTTTATAATAAGAAACAATCTCAACACATTATACGACAAAAAATAAGGAAATACAATTGGAAAAAAGGCGATGTCTTATGAAAAAAGTATAAAGTCCTTGTGAAAAATGGAGAAAGCGGGAAAGAAAAAAGAGAGAAAAAAGAAAATTCAGGCATTGTCAAAAACAGATTTTGCCTGTATACTAAAAATAGTATGCCCTGCATGAAAACAGGAGGCAGGGATCATTGAGAAAGGATGAAAAGCGTTATGTATAAAATTCTGAAAATGGAAGGAAGAGCGAAGCGCGCCCATATGGAAACCGTGCACGGCAATATCGAAACGCCGGTATTCATGAATGTCGGAACTGCAGCAGCAATCAAGGGAGCTGTTTCCACCGAAGATCTCCAGCAGATCGGTACGCAGGTAGAACTTTCCAATACCTATCACCTCCATGTGCGCCCGGGAGATGAAGTCGTAAAGAAGATGGGCGGACTCCACAAATTCATGGTCTGGGACAAACCGATCCTGACCGATTCCGGCGGATTCCAGGTGTTTTCTCTGGCAGGCCTTCGGAAAATCAAGGAGGAGGGTGTCTATTTCCACTCGCATGTAGATGGAAGAAAGATCTTTATGGGACCGGAGGAGAGTATGCAGATCCAGTCCAACCTGGCTTCAACCATCGCGATGGCTTTCGACGAGTGCCCGTCGAGTGTGGCAGAGCGCCGTTATGTGCAGAACTCGGTCGACCGCACGGCGAGATGGCTGCAGCGATGCAAAAATAAGATGCAGGAGCTGAACCAGCGGGAAGACACGATCAACAAACATCAGCTTCTGTTCGGCATCAACCAGGGTGCGATCTATGAAGACATCCGCATCGACCATGCAAAACGGATTTCCGAGATGGATCTCGATGGCTATGCAGTCGGCGGTCTGGCAGTAGGAGAGAGCCACGAGGAGATGTACCATATTCTCGACGAAGTCGTTCCGTACCTGCCGAAAGACAAACCGACGTATCTGATGGGCGTTGGAACGCCGGCAAACATTCTGGAAGGCGTAGAGCGCGGCATCGATTTCTTCGACTGCGTATATCCGAGCCGGAACGGACGCCACGGCCACGTTTACACAAACCATGGAAAAATGAACCTGTTCAATCAGAAATACGAGCTGGATCCGCGTCCGATCGAGGAAGGCTGCCAGTGCCCGGCGTGCCGTCACTACAGCAGAGCCTACATCCGTCATCTGCTGAAAGCAAAAGAGATGCTCGGCATGCGGCTCTGTGTTCTGCACAACCTGTATTTCTACAACAATATGATGACAGAAATCCGGACCGCGCTGGACGAGGGCAATTTTGCTTCCTACAAACGGGCAAAACTCGCAGGATTTGAGGAATACGACAAAAAGTAATCGGGAAAGTATGAAATCTTTGGAAAATATCCGAAAAAGACTTGCCCATCGGTTCCGGATTGTGTATTATGATAGGTGTGTCTAAAGAACGGGATGTACTCTCGAATAACAGGAGGAAAGAAAATGTTTTTAGCAACAACAACAGCAGCAAACAGCGGTGTGATGAGCACTGGTATGTTAATTATGTGGCTGGTCATCATGTTCGGTATGATGTATTTCTTAATGATCCGCCCGCAGAAGAAAGAGCAGAAAAAACTGCAGGCAATGCTGAATGACCTCGCAGTCGGCGATGCAGTCATCACAACAAGCGGTTTCTACGGCGTAGTCATCGATATCACAGACGACGATGTCATCGTAGAGTTCGGAAACAACAAAAACTGCCGTATCCCGATGCGCAAAACAGCCATCACAGAGGTTGAAAAACCGGAGACAGCAGTCGTTGAAGAGAAAACAGAAAAGAAAAAATAATTTCACACGGCGAAAAGCCAGGAAAAACGCAGGTATTCAAAAAGAACGAATGCCTGCGTTTTTTTCGCCCCCGAAACTTCTTCGGCGGAACACGGCGAAAACGGGGAAAAATGCCGCGTATTTTTCTTTTAAATGGCAAAAAAGCAAAAAGATTATTGCGTTTCGTCCGATGCAAAGAAATTTCGTGTTGAAATTACTGGAAAAATGGCGTATAATTTAGAAATGCTATAGACGCAGAGAAAATAGAACGGTTTTTCAGCCGGAAGAAAAGAGGGAGAAAGATATGGAATACCGTATTGGATTAATTCACGGTGACGGAATCGGACCGGAAATTGTAAAGGAAGCAAAAAAAGTTCTGGACGCTGTCTGCGAGAAATATGGACATAAGTTTGAATATACCAACCTTCTGCTGGGCGGAGCCTCCATTGATGTGCACGGCGTGCCGCTGACAGATGAAACCATAGAAGAAGCAAAGAAATGCGACGCTGTCCTGATGGGCTCCATCGGAGGAGATGCAAAAACATCCCCATGGTACAAATTAAGCCCGGACAAGCGCCCGGAGGCAGGACTCTTAAAAATCCGGAAATCGTTAGGTCTGTTTGCAAACCTGCGTCCGGCTTACCTGTATCAGGAATTGAAAGATGCCTGCCCGTTAAAAGAAGAGATCATCGGCGAGGGCTTCGACATGCTGATTATGCGTGAGCTGACCGGCGGCCTGTACTTTGGAGAGCGCAGCACTGTAGAAGAAAACGGCATCCGGAAAGCAACCGATACGCTGACCTACAGCGAGACCGAAATCCGCCGCATTGCAATCCGTGCATTCGACATCGCCATGAAGAGAAAGAAAAAAGTAACGAGTGTAGATAAAGCAAACGTTCTCGATTCCTCCCGTCTGTGGAGATCCGTGGTAGAGGATGTTGCAAAAGATTACCCGGAAGTTACCTTAGAGCATATGCTGGTCGACAACTGTGCGATGCAGATCGTCCACAATCCGTGCCAGTTTGACGTCGTTCTGACCGAGAACATGTTCGGAGATATTCTTTCCGATGAGGCAAGTATGGTAGCAGGCTCGATCGGAATGCTTTCTTCCGCCAGCCTGAACGAGACAAAATTTGGTCTGTACGAGCCAAGCCACGGCTCTGCACCGGACATCGCAGGAAAGAACATCGCAAACCCGATTGCAACGGTTCTGTCCGCAGCCATGATGCTCCGCTATTCCCTGGATCTCGATCAGGAGGCAGAGGCAGTCGAAAATGCTGTACAGAAAATTTTAAAAGACGGATACCGCACCGTAGACATTATGTCTGAGGGATGTACCCAGGTATCTACATCCGAAATGGGAGATCTGCTGGTAAAAGCACTGGCATAAAACTGTAAGATAAGAAAAGAGGAAAAAATCATGAGAAGTGATGCTGTAAAAAAAGGAATCGCACAGGCGCCACAGCGTTCTCTGATGCGTGCGCTGGGTCTGACCGAAGAAGAAATGAAAAAACCGCTCGTAGGAATTGTAAGCTCCTACAATGAGATCGTACCGGGTCATATGAACCTGGATAAAATTACAGAAGCTGTAAAAATGGGCGTTGCCATGGCAGGCGGAACACCGATCGTGTTCCCGGCCATTGCAGTCTGTGACGGTATTGCCATGGGCCACATCGGAATGAAATATTCCCTCGTTACCCGTGACCTGATCGCCGATTCCACCGAGTGTATGGCAATGGCTCACCAGTTTGATGCACTGGTATGTATCCCGAACTGTGATAAGAACGTACCTGGCCTTTTGATGGCAGCAGCAAGAGTCAATGTTCCGACCGTATTTGTCAGCGGCGGTCCGATGCTTGCCGGCCATGTAAAAGGTGAGAAGAGAAGTCTTTCCAGCATGTTCGAGGCGGTTGGATCCTACGCAGCCGGAACTATGACAGAGGAAGATGTTTATGATTTTGAGTGCAATGCATGCCCGACCTGCGGTTCCTGCTCCGGTATGTACACGGCAAACAGCATGAACTGTCTGACCGAGGTTCTCGGCATGGGCTTGAAAGGAAACGGAACGATTCCGGCCGTATATTCCGAGCGTCTGCGCCTGGCCAAGAGAGCCGGTATGCAGGTTATGGAGCTGTTAAAACAGAATATCCGTCCAAGAGACATTATGACAAAAGAAGCATTCTTAAATGCGTTGACCGTCGATATGGCACTTGGATGTTCCACCAACAGTATGCTGCATCTGCCGGCCATCGCGCATGAGGCAGGCGTAGAGCTGAATCCGGAGATGGCAAATGCCATCAGTGAGAAGACCCCGAACCTCTGCCATCTGGCTCCGGCAGGATACCACTACATTGAGGAGCTGAACGAGGCCGGCGGTGTTTATGCCGTTATGAACGAGCTGAATAAACTGGGACTTCTGCACACCGAGTGCATGACCGCAACCGGAAAGACCGTTGGCGAGAATATCAAAGGCTGTGTCAACAAAAACCCGGAGATCATCCGTCCGGTAGAAAATCCATACAGCAAGACCGGCGGTATTGCTGTCCTGAAAGGAAACCTGGCACCGGATACCGCAGTCGTCAAACGTTCTGCCGTTGTACCGGAGATGCAGGTTCACGAAGGACCGGCCAGAGTCTTCGACTGTGAGGAGGATGCCATCGAGGCAATCCGCGGCGGCAAGATTGTGGCAGGCGACGTTGTTGTCATCCGTTATGAGGGACCAAAGGGAGGCCCTGGTATGCGTGAGATGCTGAATCCGACCTCTGCGATTGCAGGTATGGGACTTGGCTCTTCCGTAGCTCTGATTACAGACGGCCGTTTCTCCGGCGCATCCCGCGGTGCATCCATCGGTCATGTCAGCCCTGAGGCAGCAGAAGGCGGTCCGATCGCGCTCGTTGAGGAAGGCGACCTGATCCGCATCAATATTCCAGAGCACAAGCTGGAGCTTGCCGTATCGGATGAAGAGCTGGCACGCAGAAAAGCTGCATGGACTCCGAGAGAGCCGAAAGTAACCACAGGCTATCTGAAACGCTACGCAAAGATGGTTTCCAGCGCAAATAAGGGAGCCATTCTGGAGTTCTAATAGAAAAAAATCATATCAGCCGTCCGAACGTGCATTTTCATCGGATGGCTGATTTCATACACAAAGCCAAAAGATAAGGAAGGAATCATACAGACATGGAATTAACTGGATCACAGATTGTTATTGAGTGCCTGAAGGAGCAGGGCGTGGACACCGTGTTCGGCTATCCGGGGGGAACGATTTTGAATATCTATGATGAGCTTTACCGTCATCCGGAAATCCACCACATCCTGACCTCCCACGAGCAGGGTGCTGCCCATGCGGCAGACGGGTATGCGCGTGCGACCGGAAAAACAGGCGTATGTATGGCAACAAGCGGCCCTGGTGCGACAAATCTTGTCACTGGAATTGCAACTGCCTACATGGATTCCACCCCGATGGTAGCCATCACCTGCAACGTAGGAAAGGCACTGCTTGGAAAAGACAGCTTTCAGGAGATTGACATTGCAGGCGTTGCGATGCCGATCACAAAATACAGCGTGATTGTAAAAGATATCACGGTTCTCGCAGACACGCTGCGCCGTGCGTTTTCGATTGCAAAGAGCGGAAGACCGGGCCCGGTTCTGGTGGATATCACGAAAGATGTCACGGCGGCAACGTATGAATATGAGCCAAAGACACCGGAAGCAATCGCACCGTCTATCGAAAAAATCAGATCGGAAGAGCACCACGTCTGAACTCCAGTCACATTCCTATCTCGTATGCCG
>OODN01000858.1_pt1 | contig 13798 bp, 9 predicted proteins | sample 1671651 | NCBI WGS metagenome assembly OODN01 (sample SAMN06348178, study PRJEB24527) | human gut metagenome | biome: human gut; feature: ankylosing spondylitis patient; material: feces | host: Homo sapiens | place: China | collected 2015-10 | reverse complement strand
GCCGAGACAATAGATATCGATAGACGCCAGGCCTTACGCCTTGAGCGTGAGCACCGCGCCGAAGGCGGTCGGGCCGCAATGGCTCGAGATGACGCCGCCGACCTGAGTCCAGGTAATGTCCTTAAAGCCCAGGTCGTGCGCATAGACTTCCATGTCGTCGCGCAGCTCCTCGGAAAGACCTACCGAATATGCCAAGCCAATGTGCGAGTAGTCGATCTCGCCCTTGGCAACCATGTGGTCAATAAAGGCGCGGGCGCATTTGAGCATAGAGCCGCGGAACTTCTTGGTCGCCACGAACTTGCCGCCCGTCACCTCAATGCAAGGCTTAATCTTGAGCAGATGAGCGCCTAGGAACGCGACGTTGGACAAGCGACCGCCTGCCTTAAGGAAGGCAAGGTCGGTGGGAACAAAGCCCAGCAGTACACGATCCATAACGGAATTGGTGAAGGCGAAAATCTCGTCGACGGTAGCATCGGGGTGAGCCTCGATGTATTTGGCGGTCTCGACGGCAATAAGCGACTGGCCCACCGAGACAAAGCGCGTGTCCATGGAGTAGACGTAATCGCGACCCTTGGCGGCGATCTTCGATGATTGATGCGAACAGGTCGTGGCCTCGGAATATGCAAGATGCAAAATGGTCGCGTCGGGCTGCTCGGCATGAATGCGGTCGTACACGTGAGCAAAATCCGCAGGCGAGCAGCCACTGGTCTTGGGCATAACGCCAAACTCGTTACAGCGCGAGTAAATCTCGAGCGGATCGATCGAACCGTCCTCGACGGTCTCGTCACCAATCGTGACATGCATAGGCACACGCACGATGCCGTAGCGCTCGCAGAGCTCCGGCGTCACATCCGAACCAGACTCAACCACGATTACGTACTTGCCCATTCTTATCACGACCCATCTCGACGTTGGTTTTTCAATATGTGACACACGTCCGCCGACCTGCTGCAGAACGGCCCCAAGCGCCAAAGAGACGCCGCCCTTTGCACATAACAAAGGACAGCGTCTCCCTGGAAAACTCCGTGCTTAACTGAGATTTTACACGGTTTATTAAGGAGTGTTACTTACTCCGCAAACGGTAGCTATACGCGATAAACGGTAGCAAGCAAGAATCCAGAACGCTCAACCCATTAGGAGAGTTCCGCCTAAAGGGTGACTACACAGGACCCCGCCGGGGCTGTTTGGGCTACCTCCCAAAATATTCCGCAGGACGCAAGAAGCCCTCGCCGCACGAAGTGCGCAGCGAGGGCTTCTTGCATGTCCGAGGACGTTTTGGGAGGTAGCCCAAACAGCCCCGGCGATCCTGCGGGAGTTAAACCCCTTTAGAACTTGTTGTGGAAGGTACGCGAAATGACCTCGTCCTGCTGCTCCTTGGTGAGCGTGTGGAAGTTCACGGCGTAGCCGGAAACGCGAATGGTCAGCTGCGGGTACTTCTCGGGGTGAGCCTGAGCGTCGAGCAGCGTCTCACGGTTGAAGACGTTGATGTTCAGGTGGTGGCCACCCTTCTCGGCGTAAGCGTCGAGCATGTGGACCAGGTTATCGGCCTGAGTCTCGGAAACTTCAGAAACCTTCATAATGTGTCTCCTTCGATCGATAGGCGCCGGCCGAAACCGGCGCACTAATCAGTAATCGTTATTGTTAGTATAGCACTAACAATAGTTACTCACCCAGCTGATCAAGGTCGATATCGCCAAAGAACACCTGGTCCTCCTTGCCGAGCGCACCCGGGATGATGGAGAAGGTGTTGGAGATGCCGTCCTGAGCATCGCGGAACGGGAGCTTGGAAACCGAAGACAGCGAAGCGATGGCGCCGTGGCTATCGCGCTTGTGCATGGGGTTAGCACCCGGGGCGAACGGCTGGCCAGCCTTGCGGCCGTCAGGCGTGGAGCCGGTCTTCTTGCCGTACACGACGTTGGAGGTAATGGTCAGAACCGAGGTCGTGGGCACGGAGTTGCGGTAGGTGTCGTTCATGCGGATGTACTCCATGAACTGGTGCACAACGTCGTGAGCGATCTGGTCGACGCGGTCGTCATCGTTGCCGTACTTGGGGAACTCGCCCTCAGTCTCAAAGTCGACGATGATGCCGTTCTCGTCACGGACGGGGTGGACCTTGGCGTACTTGATGGCGGACAGGGAGTCAGCCACGACGGAAAGACCAGCGATGCCCGTAGCAAACCAGCGGTGCACGTGCTTGTCGTGCAGAGCCATCTGGATGCGCTCGTAGCAATACTTGTCGTGCATGTAGTGAATGATGTTCAGCGAGTTGACGTACACGCCAGCGAGCCACTTCATCATGTCGTTGTACTTGGCCACAACGTCGTCGTAATCGAGCGTATCGCCCTCGACGGCGCGGTACTTGGGGCCGACCTGCTTCTTGGAGACCTCGTCAACACCGCCGTTGAGTGCATACAGCAGGCACTTGGCCAGGTTGGCGCGAGCGCCGAAGAACTGCATCTCCTTGCCAATGCGCATGGAGGACACGCAGCAGGCGATACCGTAGTCGTCGCCGTGGTACACGCGCATGAGGTCGTCGTTCTCGTACTGGATCGAGGAGCTGGCTACAGAAGTCTTGGCGCAGAACTTCTTGAAGTTCTCGGGCAGACGGGTCGACCACAGAACGGTCATGTTGGGCTCGGGGCTGGTGCCCATGTTCTCGAGCGTGTGCAGGTAGCGGTAGCTCATCTTGGTAACGAGCGTACGGCCGTCAACACCCATGCCGCCGATGGACTCGGTGACCCACTGCGGATCGCCGGTAAACAGGGCCTGGTACTCGGGGGTACGGGCAAACTTGACCATGCGGAGCTTCATGATGAAGTGATCCACGAACTCCTGGATCTGCTCCTCGGTGAAGGTACCGTTGGCAAGGTCGCGCTCAGCGTAGATGTCGATGAACGTAGAGGTACGGCCGATGGACATAGCGGCGCCGTTCTGCTCCTTGACGGAAGCCAGGTAGGCGAAGTACATCCACTGGATGGCCTCCTGCGTGTTGGTAGCAGGGTTGGAAATGTCGAAACCATAGGTCTCGGCCATCATCTTGAGCTCGCCGAGGGCGCGGATCTGCTCCTGCAGCTCCTCACGATCGCGGATGTTGTCGGCGGTCATGACCGTCGGGGTGGAAGCCTTCTGGGCCTCCTTGTCCTTGATCAGGTAGTCGACGCCGTACAGGGCAACACGACGGTAGTCGCCGATGATGCGGCCGCGGCCATAGCCATCGGGCAGACCGGTGATGATGTGAGCCGAGCGGCAAGCACGCATCTCGGGGGTGTAGACATCGAAGACGCCGGCGTTGTGAGTCTTGCGCTCGAAGGTGTAGCGCTCGACAACGTTCTCGTCGACCTTGTAGCCGTGCTGGCTGGCAGCCTGGCAAGCGATGCGGATACCGCCGTTGACGTGCAGCGCGCGCTTGAGCGGCTTGTCGGTCTGGAGACCGACGATGGTCTCCTTGTCGCGATGGGCGTTATCGATGTAGCCAGCGGGGTGGCTCACGATACCCGTGACGGTCTTGGTGTCCATATCGAGGACACCGCCCTGCTCGCGCTCCTTAAGCAGCAGGTCGAGAACCTCGCCCCACAGCTCCTTGGTACGCTCGGTCGGACCGGCGAGGAACGACTCGTCGCCCTCGTAGGGGGTGTAGTTCTTCTGGATGAAGTCTCGGACGTCAACCTCTCCCGTCCAAATGCCTTCCTTGAAGCCTTCCCATGCCTCCTGCATTGTGTAACCACGCTCCTAGTTACGTGTAATGCGGCGCTCTCTCACACCGCTGCTTATTGAATTCTTGAATTATCGGCTTGCACTACCGGCTTCTTCCGTTCTTCACCACACGTTGGTACAGGGAAAAACGTTTGTCCACCTTGGAACTGCAACCCAAAACCCAAGATTTCACCCGTTTGAGAAGGATAGCATAGCCACCCCCTTCATCAGGGCTGTTATATGTTTCTTTTTTTATACCATTAGGGTGTTTTTAGCAAATCCGCAGGAAATGCGAGCGCGAACAACTACCGTTCACCGATTTGTTTGATATTTCCCCTTGCCTTTATACGTCCATCACTCTAGCTGTTATGCCAGCTTTAGCAGGGTAAAGTGCCCCAGAGACCCCGCAGAAACTGCAGGGCGGCCACGGGATTTCCCCCGGGGCCGCCCTGTGGCATGGCTAGTTATTTAGCTTTGGTTGCCGTTTGGCATTAGGCGGCTGCGGAGGCCTTGTCGGTCGCTGCCTTGCTGTGGCCCTGGCCCTCAAAATGCTTGTAGCACCAGCTGGTGACCAGCGGGGTCAAAATGGCCGTCACGATAGCACATGCTGCAACCTGCGCCGTAGCCGTCGCGAGCACCGCGCCGCCGTACATGGCCTCGTTGACGCTTGCCATGGCAGCAGGCGTGGCCACATTGGCTCCGGCGCAGCTCGAAATGGCCGCACCTGCGACACCCGTACCACCCGTGAGCTTATCGACCGCGATGACGGGAATTGCAAAGACCACCGAGCAGATCACGCCGAGCAGAATACCGGGAAGACCGCCGTTAATGAGCTGGCCAAAGGTCATGGTCGAGCCCATGGCAAAGAAGACGAGCACGATGATGGCGGAAAGTGCCGGTGCCATCATCTTCTTAAAGCTCGGGAAGAGGTTACCCAGAATAATGCCGACAACGATCGGCAGGATGGCGCCCACGAGCGACCAGCCGATCGGAGCCTGACCGGCAGCGCCGAGCACGATCATCGTGACCGGAGGGCCGACAACCAGCGTGGTGATGGCGACGGCGCCACGCTCGGCCTCATTGCCCATGGTGCCCATCAGACCAGCGTACATAGCGTTGTTGGCGCCGGTGCAAGCGGCCAGCATCACCATGGCCGAGATGCCAAACAGGTTGTCGTTGAATACATAAAGGATGAGCAGCGACACGGCAACGACCACGATCTGCTTGACGGCGATGATGATGGCGCCGCGGGCAGCGGCGGCAGGAGCACTCTTAAACGAAATCGTCGTACCGACGATGAGCAAAAAAGCGCCCACGAGCGGGCCTGCGCCCTGCTGGGTCATGCCGAGTGTAAAGCTGCCGAGCGTTTTGAACAGGTCGGGGAACAGCGTGTTGAGCAGGCAGCCCAACAAAAGCGGCACCAAAATATTGGCACCCGGGATGGAGGACATCTTAAAGAACGGCTCCTTTGCCGCCGGCGCCTCCACCGCAGTCGATTCACTCATATATATCTCCTTTGGATGCATGCGAATCGTAGCCACATGCGCCTATGTCAGAAAGAAGGCGACGGCCCCGAGTCGCAGGAGCCGTCGCCGAATAATCCTCGCGGGGTATTACCCGTCCAGGACGATGCCGCCGTCGCAGTCTCCGATCTCGCCGTTCACGAAGCTGGCGAGGTCGGAAGCAAAGAACAGCACCATCTGTGCAGGCTCGCTAGCCTGGGCAGCGCGGCCCAGGGGAATACCGTTGATGATGCGCTGAGAGTTTTCATCAGAGAGAATCGAGGTCATGTCGGTAAGGGTAAGCGACGGGCACACGGCGTTGCAGCGGATGCCGAACTTGCCACCTTCCTTGGCGACCGCCTTGGTTAGACCGTTAACACCGGCCTTGGAGCTCGCGTAGGCCGCGGTGCCGAGCAGGCCGCCGCCGATCTTGCCAGCAACAGAGCTCACGTTGACGATGGTGCCGGCGTGGGCCGCCTTAAAGTGCGGGTACACGGCATTCATCATGGTAAAGGTGCCGTTGAGGTTGATGTCGATGGTGCGGCGCCACTCGGTGTCGTCGATCTCGTCGAACTTCTTGGTGCTGATGACACCGGCGCAGTTGATCAGAATGTTGGTCTGGGGCAGGTCCGCGAAGATATGCTCGACGGTCTCGCGCGCCTTAGACGCATCGGCGACATCGAGCTGGTAGAACTTGTTGCCCTCGCCAAGCTCGGCCACCGCGGCCTCGCCCTTAGCAGCGTTCCTTGCGATGAGCGCGACATGTCCGCCGCCCGTGACGATGCCCTTGGCGATCTCGAGGCCAATGCCCTGAGTGCCGCCCGTGACAATCGCGGTCTTGCCCGTGAAGTCAAATGCCATGACTCCAACCCCCTTGATTCAGGTGTCTCCTTGCGGGAAGTTGGAGCATCGCACGTGGCGATAAATGAGTCCCAGTCGTCATGGTGGTGACAACCCCCCGCCTAACCGCGGGCATAGTAGTTCTTTGAAACGCTTCAGCAATTGAATTTTTTAACTCTTTATGCGCTCTTTATATTGCCCACTGCATGAGGCCCGAATATGCGGGTATCATCTTTCACCGAAAGTAGTTTCTAGTGTTAGGGGTTTTCGGTGGAAGATACCGATTTCCATGAGCTTGGACGTCAGCTCTTAACTGAGTTTGGCAGCATGTATCATCGCATTTCACGCTCTGCGGACAAAGCTCTCGGCGGCGAGATGGCTGTCATGCGCGCCCTCATGCTCGCTGGCGGTTCGCTCACGCCGAGCGAACTCGCAAATCGCGCCTGGGTCTCGAGTGCCCGCATCGCCAATATCTTACGCACTCTCGAAGCCAAGGGCTGGGTCGAGCGCGAGCACTCAAAGACCGACCGTCGTCGTGTACACGTCACGATGACCGACAAGGGATTCCAGAATCTCGAAATCAAACGTCGGGAATTCGAGGAGCGCACCGCGGCCTTCCTCGAGCAGCTCGGCGAAACAGATACCCAAGAGATGGTGCGCCTTCTAAGGCGTCTCAACGATATTATCGACTGCAATCAAGAAAGGAGAGATGCCGAGTGAGGATTCTCAAGCTCTTTAAAAAGCATGTCCCATCACTGTTCGCAGCTATCGTACTTATCGTAATCAGCTGCAACGCCGATCTGGCGCTGCCTACCTATATGAGCGACATCGTCGACGTGGGCGTGCAGCAAGGCGGCATCGCCTCGCCCGTGCCCGACACCATTCGCGCCGAATCGCTCGACGACCTCGAACTCTTTATGAGCGCCAAGGACGCCAAGACAGTAGAAGCTGCGTTTGGCAAGGCAGACAAAAACAGCATTCGCACGTACAGGGGAACCGAGGATGAGCGCGCCGACGGCGGCAAGATTGCCGATATCATGAGCCTGCCCGAGACCGTCGTCCTTTCGCTCAACCAAGGCATCGACGCCAGCTCCATGGGCGACATGATGGGCGCGTCCAGCGAGAAAGGCAACAGCGACGCCCAAGCCATGCCCACGCCCGAGCAAATGGCAGCGATGACGCCCGACCAGCTCGCCGAGATGCGGCAAAAGGCCGCAGCGGCGCAGAATATGCAAAAGCAGATTGATGCCGACGACGGCAAGATCACCATGAAGAGCCTGCGTCTAGGCGTTGAAGGCGGCCTAATCGACCAGGGCAAGCTCGTCGAGGGCGCCAACGGTATGGCGGACAAAATGGGCTCCATGTCGGGCTCCATCGTGACCCAACGCGCCGTGAGCTATGTGCAGGACGAGTACAAGGCGCAGGGTATCGACCCCGCCGACGTGCAGAACGCCTACCTGGGCCGCATGGCGACCACGATGTTTGGTCTGTGTCTGGTGTCGCTGGTCGCCACCATCCTGACCGGTGCCGTGGCTTCGCGCACCGCCTGCTCCATCGCCCGCGACCTGCGCCGCGAGACCTTCAACAAGGTTATGCACTTCTCGCCGGCCGAGGTGGGCAAGTTTAGCCAGGCCTCGCTCATCACCCGCTGCACCAACGACATTCAGCAGATTCAGATGGCCGCGACCCTGTTTATCCGCATGTGCCTGATGGCCCCCGTCATGGGCGTCGTCGCCGTCATGCGCGTCCTGGCCAACCACACCGGCCTGGAGTGGACCATCGCCGTGGCCATCATCGCGGTCTCGGCCGTCGTCGGCGTGCTCATGGGCCTCACCATGCCAAAGTTCAAAAAGATGCAGAGCTTTGTGGACCGCGTGAACCTCACCGCCCGCGAGCTGCTCGACGGTCTTATGCCCATCCGCTCGTTCAACCGCGAGGAGCATGAGCTCGAGCGTTTTGACAAGGCATCACTCGACCTGATGACCACGCAGCTCTACACCAACCGCGCCATGAGTTTTATGATGCCGCTCATGATGCTCGTCATGAACTGCATCACCGTGCTTATCGTCTGGTTTGGCGCGCAGGGCGTCTCGGACGGCGTGATGCAGGTCGGCAACATGATGGCGTTTATCTCCTATACCATGCAGATCGTCATGGCGTTTATGATCCTCACCATGGTTTCGGTTATCCTGCCCCGTGCCGAGGTCGCAGCCGAGCGCGTGGAAGAGGTCATCACTTGCCCCACGAGCATCAACGACCCCGCCTCGCCCAAACTGCCCGCGGCCAGCGCGCCGCACGGCGAGCTGTGCTTCCGCGACGTGAGCTTCCAATACCCCGACGCCCGCGCCGATGTCATCAGCGGCGTGAACTTCACCACGCACGCCGGTCAGATGCTCGGCATCATTGGCTCCACGGGCTCGGGCAAGTCCACGCTCGTGCAGCTGATTCCGCGCCTGTACGACGTCACGGGCGGCAGCATTTCGCTCGACGGCATCGACGTGCGCGACATGACCCTTTCCGAGCTGCGCCGCCGCATTGGTTACATCCCGCAGCAGGGTCGTCTGTTCTCGGGCACCGTTGAGAGCAACCTCAAGTTTGCCGGCAACATGGTGAGCGACGAGGACATGCACCGGGCCGCGCGCATCGCCCAAGCCGAGGACTTTATCGCCGAGCGCGAGGGCGGCTACGACTCCCCCATCAGCCAGGGCGGATCCAATGTCTCGGGCGGCCAGCGCCAGCGTCTGGCCATCGCCCGCGCCCTGGCCAAAAAGCCCGAGGCCGTGGTGTTCGATGACTCGTTTAGCGCCCTCGACTACAAAACAGACGCGCGCCTGCGCGAGGAGCTTGCCAAAAACGTTACCGACGCCGCGCTCGTGGTCGTGGCCCAGCGCATCGCGACCATCATGCACGCCGACCAGATCATCGTGCTCGACGACGGCCACGTGGTGGGCACCGGTACGCACGAGGAGCTGCTGCACAGCTGCCCAGCGTACCTGGAGATCGCACAGTCGCAGCTTTCCGCCGAGGAGCTGGGGCTCACCCAAGAAGAAATTGAAGCCGTCATGGAAGGAGGCGAGCGCTAATGGCAGACAAGACCAAGACTCAGATTCCCAAGCCCACCCGCCGGCGCGGTCCCATGGGCCGCATGGGTGGCATGGGCCGCGGCGAAAAGGCCAAGGACTTTAAGGGTACCATGAGGCAGTTGCTCGGCTATATCGGTCAACACAAGGTTGCCGTGTTTGCCGCCGTCGCCTTTGCCGTGTGCTCGGTCATCTTTAACATTGTGGGACCCAAGGTGCTCGGCCAGGTTACGACCAAACTGTTCGAAGGCCTGGTCTCCAAGGTCAACGGTACCGGCGATGTCGACTTTGCCTGGATCGCCAAGACGCTCGGCTTTTTGCTCTGCCTGTATCTGGCAAGCTCTGTCTGCAGCCTCATCCAAGGCTGGCTTATGACCGGCGTCACGCAAAAGATTTGTTACCGTATGCGCAAGGAAATCGCCGCCAAGATCGCCGTCGTGCCGATGAGCTACTTCAACGGCCACAGCAAGGGCGACGTGCTCAGCCGCATCACCAACGACGTCGATACGCTGGGTCAGAGCCTCAACCAGTCCGTGACGCAGCTCATCACGTCAGTGACGCAGATTATCGGCGTGCTCGTCATGATGCTATCGATCAGCCTGCCACTTACCGGCGTCACCGTGCTCACGCTGCCGGCAGCCGCGATTATCCTAACCGTAATGATTCACTTCTCGCAGCCGTACTTCCGCGAGCAGCAGCAGGTCCTGGGCACCGTCAACGGCATTATCGAGGAGGACTTTGCCGGCCAGAACGTCATTCAGGTGTTCGACCGCGCCGAGGCCTCGATCGAGGAGTTCGACCGTCAAAACGACCGCCTCTTTATTAGTGGCTGGCGCTCGCAGTTCCTGTCGGGCCTGATGATGCCGCTTATGAGCTTGGTGGGCAACATGGGCTACGTGGGCGTCGTCGTGGTGGGCGCGCAGCTCGCGCTGACCGGCAATGCCACGCCTGGCGATATTCAGAGCTTTATCCAGTACGTTCGCAACTTTACGCAGCCCGTGCAGCAGCTGGGCAACGTGAGCAACACGATGCAGTCGATGGCCGCCGCCACCGAGCGTGTCTTTGAGTTCTTGGCCGCGCCCGAGGAGGAGCAGAAGGCCGACGCGCAGATCCCCGAGAAGCGTCCCGGCCACGTGGAGTTCGACCATGTCAAGTTTGGCTACACGCCCGACAAGACCATCATCCACGACTTTAGCTGCGAGGCGCAGCCCGGCCAAACCATTGCCATCGTCGGCCCCACCGGCGCCGGCAAGACCACGCTCATTAAGCTGCTGCAGCGCTTTTACGACGTGGACGGCGGTTCGCTGCGCGTCGAAGGCGTCGACGTGCGCGACTGGGACCGCGCGGCGCTGCGCGGCGAGTTTGCCATGGTGCTGCAGGACACCTGGCTGTTTAACGGCACCATCCGCGAGAACATCCGCTACGGACGCCCCGATGCGACCGACGCCGAGGTCGAGGCCGCCGCACGCGCCGCACGCTGCGACCACTTTATCCATACGCTCGCCGGCGGCTACGACTTTATGATCAATGAGGAGGGCACCAACCTCTCACAGGGCCAGCGCCAACTCGTGACCATCGCCCGCGCCATTTTGGCCGACCGCCCGGCGCTGATTCTAGACGAGGCGACTTCCAACGTGGACACCCGCACCGAGGAGCTCATTCAGCGCGCCATGGATGCGCTGATGCAGGGCCGCACGAGCTTTGTCATCGCGCACCGCCTGTCCACGATCCGTAACGCCGACGTGATCTTGGTGATCCGCGACGGCGACATCGTCGAGAAGGGCACACACGACGAACTGCTCGCCCAGGGCGGCTTCTACGCCGACCTGTACAACTCGCAGTTCGACGAAGCGGCGTAAATTCGGCGGCAAACAACCGCAATACCCAAAAACGGGGGCGCAGAATGAACTGCGCCCCCGTTTCGTGTCCTTTGGGCCTCGAACTGCCTCCCCTAGGACCTGATTGACAGCCCACTCCAAGCCCCGTGGGCAAAAAATGGCAAATATGAGTACTGTCACCTTTTTAGTAACAGCCAAAACAGCACCAAATGCTGCTCACACGGCTTGCACGCGCTCCTAAATTGATCAAACAGCCCTATAGCGGACTTATATGCGTTGAGGTTAATGAACATATTTGCTGTTATGTCTATTATCTTATACCGTCAATATGGCACTACGATAGCAACAGTACTCATATTTGGCATTTTTTTCCCACAGGACTTAGAGAACGCCAAAAAATCTAGCAATGCCAGCGAGCAAACCGCGTCAGCCGATGCAAGGAGTGTCCCCAAGTGCCGGCAGATAAGGAACGTCCCTAACTGCCAGGTTTGAAAGGTAGTCATTGGGGACGTTCTTAAACGACTAGTCAAACAAGAACGTCCCCAACGACCACTCATTTAAGTACGTCCCCAATGAGTGCCCCTGGAGCAAGACAACGCCGCAGGTAGAGGGCGGACAGACACTATGACCCAATCCAGGGGCACGGAAACGACAGGAGCCCCCGCTCGTGACCGCGGGTCGGGGCTGCGACAATGTTGTTGAAGTGCCAGAGGCGCAGCCGCGCCGCAACGAGGTTGGGAGGCTCCCGTGCCTAGATATTCTACCGCCTTCGGAATGGACGTACACCTCAGGTCCACCACCGTCTGCGCGCTCGACGCGGAGACGGGCGAGGCCGTGACGAGGAGGTTCCGCGGCAACCCCTGGGGCGAGGTCGCGGAGTGGATGTCGGGCTTCCCCGGCCCGTCGCTCGCCGCCTACGAGAGCGGCTACCTCGGCTTCGCCCCGCAAAGGGAGCTCTCCGGGCTCGGCGTCGACTGCGTCGTCGCGGCCGTCTCCAAGGTCCCGAGGTCGGCTGCCGACCTCTCGTCCAAGAACGACCGCAACGACGCGGCCAGGATGGCCAAGGCGATACTGTCGCACGACGTCACCCCGGTATGGGTGCCGTCCCCCGAGATCGAGGGGCTCAGGGACCTCGCCGCCGCCCACGACGCGGCGACCGCGAGGCTCGCGGCGGCGAAGCAGCGGCTCCTGGCGTTCCTAGCCCGCCGCGGCTATGTCTACGGCGGCACGACGCCGGCCGGCAACCCCCGGAAGTACTGGACGTACGGCTTCCTCAGGTGGCTCGACGGCATACACCCCGCCGACGACGGAGGCATCCGGGCGCTTGCGGCGCTGAGGAACGAGGTCGAGGCGGCCGACGAGACGAGGGAGGCCCTCCTCGCCGAATACAGGGCCGCCGTCGCGGCGGGCCCCCTCTCGGCCGAGGTCGAGGCGCTCCAGTCGATCAAGGGGTGCGGGTTCGCGCTCGCCGCCGCCTTCGCGTCCGAGGTCGGCGACTTCTCGAGGTTCCGCTCCGGCAGGCAGGTGACGGCCTACTTCGGCCTCGCCCCGAAGCAGAGGTCGAGCGCGGACTCCGTGCGCCTCGGCGGAATCAGCGGGGCCGGCAACGCGCTCGTCAGGAAGCTGGCTGTCGAGGGGTGTTAGCGCTACTGTAAAAACAACCATTTTGACCAACGCTCAACAACCAATCATGCCAACGCAATCCCGCCATTTGCGCCAACGCATTTTCACCATTTCCACCAACGCCGGGGCTTACGCTTCGATCGACGAGCGAACGATGCTTTCGGGAGGAGCGGGCCGTGGCGGAGAAGAACCTGATCGGAGAGTTGGACATGTACAGGGAAGCGGGCATAAAGCCCAACTTCAGCGACATAGCGAAGCGCTACGGCAAGGACAGGCACACCGTGGCGTCGTACTGGAGGGCCGAGGGCGGGCGGCCCCACGACGGGCGCGGCGACAGGGCGGGCTCGTTCGACGCGCACATCGAGGAGGTGGCCGCCAAGGCGCAGCTGCCGGGAGTCACCAAGAAGGGCATCCACGAGTGGCTGCTGCACAGGTATCCCGGCGAGGACCTGGCCGGCTACAACGCCTTCACCCAGTTCATGCGCAAGAACGGCATCGCCGTCGGGGCCTCCGGCGGCCCGGAGCCGCACCCGCGCTTCGAGACGCCGCCCGGACTGCAGCTGCAGTTCGACTGGAAGGAGTCCGTCAAGATGGCGAACCGCGACGGCGAGCTGTTCGAGTTCAACGTGTTCGCGGCGACGCTGGGCCATTCCCGCAGGCACATATTCATCCGGTCGAGGACCAGGACGACCGACGACCTGGTCAGGTGCATGTACGCCACGATCGCGAGGCTCGGCGGCGTGCCGCGCGAGTGGGTCACGGACAACATGTCCGCCCTGGTGACGGTCAAGGGCGGCAGGCGCCTCAAGGTCCAGCGCGCGTACGAGTTCGCCAAGGCCGCCGGCTTCGAGCTGAAGCTGTGCCGCCCGCGCAGCCCCCAGACGAAGGGCAAGGTCGAGTCGTCGAACCGCTTCCTGTCGCGGCTCATGGCCTACCAGGGCGACTTCGACGGCTGGGACGACATCGACGAGATCGTCGCGCGGATCGAGGACGCCAGCAACTCCGAGCCCAACGAGACCACGGGGCTGCCTCCCTCCGCGCTGTTCATGGAGGAGAAGGACGCGCTGCTGCCCGTCGGCAACCTGCGCGCCCTCGAGGAGGCGATGGGCGACGTGGTGCGCGTGGCCAGGGTGCCGGCCACGATGCTGGTGAGCGCGCACGGCGAGCCCATGTCGGTGCCCAGGCGCTGCATCGGCAGGCCCGCCCGCATCGTGGCCGGCAC
>OODN01000851.1_pt1 | contig 13865 bp, 10 predicted proteins | sample 1671651 | NCBI WGS metagenome assembly OODN01 (sample SAMN06348178, study PRJEB24527) | human gut metagenome | biome: human gut; feature: ankylosing spondylitis patient; material: feces | host: Homo sapiens | place: China | collected 2015-10 | reverse complement strand
ATATTCTTTTCATACGCTAAACGACTAAGTGAAAGTAAAACTGGGGTCTCTTCACCATAGCCTAACTTTGCCCTTAAATTAGCTATTTCTTCTGCTGAATCGCGTTTACTATATACCCGTAAATTAATCCCAGTCGGAATAACACGAATTGGTGATTCTACATGATAACTGGTTAACGTATCCAAAACACGATCACTTGGAGCAATAATCCCAGAAATATTTTTTAAATAAAGATGAGCAAGCCGGGCAACATCATTCGGCTTAAGAATATGGCCATTCGCAATATAGTGGAGATAATCCTGATACATCGTATGGTAAGTATGGAGACAAGGAATATGCAAGTGCTTGGCAACCGTCTTCCCCATAACTCCAAGCGCAAATTCAGTTTGATTATGAACTATATCTAATTGGAACTTTTTAGCAAGCTTGATAGCCCGAAATACGCCACGCACCGCAATTCGACGATCAGAAAACGAAACAAAAGGAATGCTTGCAAAGCGGTATATCCCATTTTCAACATCATCATGTCTAGCCTTAGGATCAGTTGTCGTAAAAATATATACATGATGTCCCTGAGCAATCAATTCATCACGAAGCGTCTTAATCGAAGTCGCCACGCCACTCACCTGAGGGAAATATGTATCTGTAAAAATACCGATATTCAACCTAACTGCTCCTTTTTCATCATAAGTTTTCTAGATAATAATTAGTCATAACTGCTATTATACTAAAGCATTCACTGAACCGCAAAACGGATTTAAGATATTTTAAATCTTCCTCCTAATAGTAACAAGACTCGGGAAGCCTGATTAAGATTTCTTTACAAAATCTTTTAATAATGAGAATAAAAAATAACCCTCTTGAAATGGTAAACAATCAAGAAAGTTAATTTCATTTATCAAAGTTTTACCTGCGGAACATACTTTTCCACTAATTCTTGGACCGCCGCGGCAGTTTCAGCATGAATCGCTCGATGAACTAATGGTTGTAATTTGCGCGTATTCAACTGGTTAATTAAAGAGCGAACACGTAAAATCTGACTACTGCTCATTGAAAATTCATCAAGCCCCATTGCCATTAATAGAGGAACCGCATAAGGATTATTAGCCATCTCTCCACACATTCCAACCCACTTGCCTTCAGCATGCGCAGCTTCAATCACTTGCCGCACCATCCGTAAAACTGCTGGGTGAAGTTCTTGATATAGGTATGCTACTTGCTGATTTCCGCGATCAACAGCAAATAGGTACTGAATAAGGTCATTACTGCCAATGCTGAAAAAATCAACATATTTTGCAAAATGTTCAGCCATAACTGCAACTGCTGGAATCTCTAGCATCATGCCAACTTCAATATTTTTAGCAACTTGAATACCTGCTTGCTCAAGCTTTTCTTTTTCATCGTCAAGAATTGCTCGTGTCGCTTGGAACTCTTCAATTGTTGCAATCATCGGAAACATAATGGCTAACCGTCCATAAACGGATGCACGAAGAAGGGCGCGCAATTGAGGACGTAATATTTCTGGGCGTGCCAATCCAATCCTAATGGCACGAAAACCTAGGTAAGGATTGTCCTCATGAGGAAGAGCAACCATCCCCAGCTTTTTATCGCCGCCAATATCAAGCGTTCGCGCGACTACCCGTTGTCCGTTCATCGCTGAAACAAATCTTTTGTAAGCATTAAATTGTTGCTCTTCTGTTGGCAATTCATCCTTACTCATATAGAGGAATTCTGTTCTCAAAAGACCAATTCCCTCGGCACCATCCTCTTGAGCATCAATAACGTCAGCAAATGTTCCGACATTAGCTCCCACTTCAAATCGGCGACCATCAGCACTCACAGTTTGCTTATCTTTTAACGCTCCCCACTTTTGCTGCTCCTGGATAAATTTACCGGCTAACAAACGGTAATGCTCAACCTCTTCCTTCGTTGGATTGACAATCACCTTGCCATGAATTCCATCAACAATCAGTAAGTCGCCATCATGAATGATCGTAGTAGCATCCTTGACACCAACGACAGCTGGTAACGAAAGAGTCTTACTCATAATCGTAAAATGAGAAGTCCGCCCTCCGTTAGTTGTAACAATTCCTGCAACATATCGTTTATCAAATTGAGCGGTATCAGTAGGCGTAATATTATTAGCAACAAAGATCGCGCGGTGGTCCAAAAGTCCTGGGTCTGGTAAAGGAACATTCAATAGGTGACTCAAGACTCGTTTGGTCACATCACGCAAGGCGGTTGCCCGCGCATATAAATATTCATTATCGTTCTTGCGCTCAAAAATACTTAAATAATAATCTTCAACGCGTTTAACAGCCCACTCGGCGGTATCATGATGGCTATTAATACGGTCAATAATCTTCTTTTGTAAAGTCGGATCGTCTAAAATCGCAATTTGGGTATCAATAATCGTCACTGCCCGTTGACCTAACAGCTCATGGGCACGCTTAGATAAATGCTGAAGTTCGGTCTTGCTTAACGCAAAAGAATCATGAAGCCGGGCGACCTCATGATTCTCATCAGCTGTATGCTGTTTTTTTATAGATAGATCTGACTCTACTAACAGGTGTGCCGGAGCAATCGTAATACCACTACTAGCGGCAAGTCCGGTTAGTAGTATAGACATTAGTCAGTCAATCCTTCCTTCTTCATAGTTTCAGCAACGGTGTCCAAAGCTTCTTTTTCGTCGTCACCATTAGCAGTAATAGTAACCTTGGCGTTTTGACCAACACCAAGGGACATTACACCCATGATTGACTTCAAGTTTACACTCTTACCTTCGTATGAAAGAGTAATGTCAGATGAAAACTTTGAAGCAGCTTGTACCAAAATAGTAGCTGGACGAGCATGAATACCAGTTTCAGAAGTAATTGTAAATTCACGTTTTTCCATATTAATCAGTCTCCTTCGAGCAGATATAATTAATTTATTATCAGTAGCTTGACCACTGATACACCTCGATAATTACATTTTAGCAATTGTAAGCGTTAAATACAAGGCTACATCTTGCGATTTATCGCTCTCTTAATTGATAAATAATTTTACCGCCTCGCTGCGCTTCGCCTTCAATTTGCGAACGGTATGCATACGAGTGAAAAATCGGTTGAAATTGCTGAAAATTCTCGGGGGTAATTACAAAATGATCAATCTTTTTATTTCGTAAATCATCCAACAATTGTTCAAAATTTTCTTCTGCCATTCAATCACCTCAACATAAAATTTTATTTTCTTATTATACACGAAATTACTTTCATCTTTCTATTTTAGCATTCATGGCTAAAGAGTGCTAAAATCAGAGTGAGCTATTTTCGGTATTCCTAAGTAACTTAGCTATACGGGAAGATCGCTCTTTATTTAAGAAAATATTTAAGTTTTATAGCTTGCTTTGCGATAAAAAGTAAGTATAATATTAATCAATGGTCAAGAAAGGTCAAAAAATTCTTGATGAAACTATTTAGGAGGTATTAAATTTAGATGCAATGTCAATACTGTCATCAAAATCCAGCCACGATTCATCTTCAAATGAATTTTAATGGACAACGGATTCAAATAGACCTCTGCCAAAATTGTTATCAAAAATTACAAAATCTACAAACAGATATGATGAATGGAGGTAACGGAATGAATAATTTCGGTTTTGGAAGCCTCGAAGACTTCATGAACGCAATGAACAATATGCAAAGCCAAGCTGCTGGTGCTAATGGTCAAAACATGAACGGCCAATCCCAACGACAAGGTGGCGGACGAAATGGAAAAGGAATCCTTGGTCAATATGGGATCAACCTTACTGATCTCGCTCGCCAAGGTAAAATTGACCCAGTCATCGGGCGCGACAACGAAATTAAACGAGTAATCGAAATTTTAAACCGTCGGACCAAGAATAACCCAGTCTTGATTGGTGAAGCTGGGGTTGGTAAGACCGCGGTTGTTGAAGGCTTAGCTCAAGCAATCGTTAGTGGCCAAGTTCCCGAAAAGCTTGCTAACAAGGAAATTATCCGGCTCGATGTTGTTTCCTTAGTTCAAGGAACAGGAATTCGGGGCCAATTTGAAAAACGAATGCAACAATTAATGGAAGAAGTTCGTAAGAATAAAAACATCATCCTCTTTATTGACGAAATCCACGAAATCATGGGTGCGGGAAATGCTGAAGGCGGAATGGACGCTGGAAATGTTCTTAAGCCCGCCCTTGCCCGTGGTGACTTCCAATTAGTTGGTGCCACTACTCTTAATGAATATCGAAAGATCGAAAAGGATGCAGCTCTTGCACGACGGTTCCAACCAGTTGAAGTTGATGAACCATCCGTTGAAGAAACAATCCGCATCTTAAACGGAATCAAAAATCGTTATCAAGATTACCACCATGTTAAATACACAGATGACGCAATTGTAGCAGCTGCTAAACTTTCTGACCGCTACATTCAAGATCGTTACTTACCTGACAAAGCTATCGACTTACTTGATGAAGCGGGATCAAAGAAGAACTTAACGCTTAAAAATGTGGATCCAAACGCAATCGAAAATGAAATCCACACAGCTGAAGCACACAAGCAACAAGCAGCTGATAACCAAGACTATGAAAAAGCAGCTTTCTACCGCGATCAAGTCGCTAAACTTGAAAAGGCAAAGAAAGAAGCTGAAGAAAACCATACTGAAGATTCTGCAACTGTTACTGTTAAGGATATGCAGAGAATCGTTGAAGAACGGACAAATATTCCAGTTGGTGACCTGCAAAAGCAAGAAGAAAATCAACTTCGCGACCTTGATAAGAAGCTTGATGAACATGTTATTGGTCAAACCCAAGCAGTGGATAAGGTTGCCCGTGCCATTCGTCGTAACCGGATCGGTTTGAACAAGTCTGGGCGCCCAATCGGTAGTTTCCTCTTTGTTGGTCCTACAGGGGTTGGTAAGACTGAAACTGCTAAGCAACTTGCCCTTCAATTATTTGGTTCTAAAGATGCCATGATTCGGTTCGATATGTCCGAATACATGGACAAGACCTCTACTTCTAAATTAATCGGGGCTGCTCCTGGTTATGTTGGTTATGAAGAAGCTGGTCAGTTGACTGAACAAGTACGGCGGCACCCTTACAGCTTGATCTTACTTGATGAAGTTGAAAAGGCGCACCCAGATGTTATGCACATGTTCTTACAAATTCTTGATGATGGTCGTTTAACTGATTCTCAAGGACGCACTGTTAGCTTCAAGGATACAATCATTATCATGACATCTAATGCCGGAACTGGTGACTCAGAAGCAAGTGTTGGTTTCGGTGCTGAGTCTAATGGTAGTACCCACTCCATCATTGACAAGTTGACAAACTACTTCAAGCCAGAATTCTTAAACCGGTTTGATGACATTGTTCAATTCAATGCCCTCTCTAAAGATGACTTGATGAAGATCGTTAACTTAATGATTGATGATGTTAATAACATGCTTGCTGATAAGAACTTGCACATCGAAGTCACTAACAATGTTGAAGAAAAATTAGTTGACATGGGCTTTGACCCAAAGATGGGTGCTCGTCCTCTTCGCCGGGTAATCCAAGAACAAATCGAAGACCGGATTGCTGATTACGTTCTTGATCACAGTGACGCTCATAAATTAGTTGCTAAACTTGATGATAATGGTGACATTGTTGTCGAAGAAACTGAAGAAGTACCAACAATTGCTAAAAAATAACTGAGTATAAAAAACGAGGCTGAATTTTTCAACCTCGTTTTTTATATGCTCAATTTACTTCCAAACGACGGCGGACTTCCAATACCGGAAGAGCAACCATCGGGACAATAATAATTGCCAATATCAATTCTGCGAGCCCATTAGTCGCCATGACTGTTTCTAAAGCAATTAATAAATGATTAACATTTACCCCATAAGTTTGCGCAACTGCTGGAGTACGATAAAATAGATAAATAAAGCCTAATACCAAGCCAGTATTAGTAAGGGTTCCTACTATCGCAGCACTTACCGCGGCGATATATTTTGCTTTGACCAAACGACACATAAGAATAAAAGTATATCCTGCTAAAATCCCAATCATAATGCGCGGGACAACAGAAACAAGCGGGTTAACAAAAACTAAGGGAGCAAGCGGACTACTTGGTGCAACAAATGCTCGCACCCAAGTCAAAAGCCCCCAAATACCACCAATAATCGCGCCATCAACGGGCCCCAACACGATTGCCGCAATAATGACTGTTACATGAAGGGTCGTAATACTAAGCGGCCCCAGCGGAATGTTACCAAAAAATGGGACAAAATCTTGTAAGAGAATAATTGCGATAAAGATTGCTAATGTCGTATTGTGCCTAATTTGTTGGTGCCGTGTTTTTGCCATTTTTCTTCTCCTAAATAAATTTGAATAGGCTTATTGTAATAAAAAAATCACCTATTCGCAATTCTTAAGAGAAATATGGTCGTTCTTTATCGTGTCAGCTACTAAAAAGCGCTATAATAATAGAGAATTAAGGTTACGGAGTGTTAATAATGATTGACAAGTTTAAAACAGGAAATCCTATCTGGGTTTACTATAATGATATTGATTCAGGAGCAAACCTTACCGTCCCGCAATTATTACGCGGATTCATCGGTCAAGAATACCAAATTGAACAAAAGCAATTTTCTAATTACCGATATGTAAAAACTGAAGGTGAAACTAAGGGAACATTTGATATGCGGCAACGAATTGTACACCTTTTTTATCGGAAACAGAATTGGGGAGAGGTCCAATCGATTGAAATGTACCTCCACCTCGATGCTCCTACACAGGTATTTGATACAGCTGGTGGAATGCCAGTCGGTGCCCCTCTCCCTGCTGATATTACGGTTAAATCCTTCCACCGGGTTGCGACTAAGAATGGTCAGTTTTGGTACGAAATTGGCGCTGACCAATGGATTAAGTATGATCAAATGCACGTTGTTGACAATCCATTCAACCAGGATATCCGGAAAGAAAAATCAAAACTCATTAATAATTTAACGGTAATTCCCTTGAAGAATGTGCAGGCCAAAGTTGATTATCTCCATAATAAGTCAATCAATGTTTACGATGCGCCTTATGGAAATAAAGTGGCAGAGATTCCAAACGGCGAAACAATTACCCTAATTGGAAAATTAAACGATAATGATGAGATTACCTGGTACCAAGTGGGCCGCAAGAAATATATTACTAGCAACTACATTCAAATTGAATATCCGGAAGATGATGAATAAAAAAGCGAGAGGTTGAGAAAAAGCAAAAGTTTTTTTCTCAACCTCTCCTATTTTTACAAACAATAGCAAGATAACATGGAACTAGCTTCGCATCACCACAAGGCTCAAGACTAATGCTCACTCACTTTTATTAATCCCGCCGTAATTGAATTTTATTATTAAAGAATCGCGCTAAAGCATAAACGATGATTAAGTAAATAACTAAGATTACCCAACCAGTAACGTTTGAGATTATGATTGATTTAAAGACACCACTAGCAGAAAGTGCAGGAATTAAGCCAACCAGTGAATAAGCTAACATCATCAATAAAACTAGGCACGCCATTGGAAGCCCAATTCCTACAATCCATTTCCACCGACGATTTAATAGGGCAAAACCATTACCAATTGCCATCATCGTTAAAGAAAAACCGAAGTACCATAAAAGACTATGCCAAGCAGAAACAAGATCAAACGGTGTATTCATTAAGCCCACCAGTTGGGCGATAAACCAAACTACTAATGTCATCAGGAAAAGAGATAAAATCCGCCCTTGCCATAGTGTTTTACGAGAAATACCGTTTTGAATTGCCCATTTAAAGTCAGTATAAGGAGTTACAAGGAAAATCGCCATTAAAAGCACGCTTAAGATTGATGAAGCAATACCTGGAAGGGCTTGGAGACTAACCAAGAAAGATTCAAGGTTGTGTGAAATAATTAATCCAAATAGGTAAGTTATCAATGCTATTCCCAGCCCCCAACCTAAGGCAATTCCTGTAGCGTGCCCCGCTTGTTGAAACATGGTTGAAATAACGAGGTTTCTCTTTTGATTTTCCATTAGTATTCTCCCCCATTCGTTAAGTAAATGAATAAATGCTGCAAATCATAATGACCAATCTTAACTTGATCAGGAATCACACGCTGTTCATCTAAGCGATCAAGTAAGTAGGCAGTCTTAATATTACCCATCATCTCCGTTTTAAGAATTTTTAAGCCTTCAGTATACTCATCAACCATTTTTTCCGGACCACTAATTGCATAAGCCTTGGCTAATAAACTTTCTGTATCTTCATTAATAATGATGTGGTGTTGATCCATGATTAGAACATGTTCGACTAATTGTTGAATTTCTTCAATTAAGTGGGTTGATAAGACAAAAGTTCGTGGTCGTTCTTGATAAGTCTTAACTAATTCTTTATAGAAGCTATCACGGTGATTAGCATCTAAACCTAAAATCGGTTCATCTAATAAAACGTAATCGGCATTGACTGCTAAAGCAACGATCAGCTTGGAGGCTGTCCGTTGCCCAGTCGATAAGTTAGTAATTTTCATTCGGTCATTCAAGCCAAAAACCTTTAGGAGACGGTTTGCTAGATCATAGTCAAAATTATTATAAGCGGCATCAGCCAAGTCAAAGGTTTGACTTATCTTCATGTGACGCGGATAAAGATTAACTTCACTCATCAAAAAGATCTTGCTGAGGAGGTCATCATTGTTATTAACGTCTTCATTACCAATTTTTACTTCCCCGCTCGTTGGAAAAATCCGGTTGCTCATAATATTAAGAAGAGTCGTCTTCCCAGCCCCATTCCGGCCAAGGAGACCATAAATTTTAGCGGGTTCTAGGGTAAATGAAATATTATCCAATACTGTTTGGCGTCGGTACTTTTTGACAATATTTTTAACTATTAATTGATCCATCATTCTCACCTCGTTCGATTAAGTCTAATAAATGCTGCTTGGTAATCCCGAGCTTACCTGCTTCAACTAGCAAACTCTTTACATAGTCGTTATAAAAACTTTCTTTACGTTGTTCCATAATTTTTAGTTGTGCACCTTTTTTTACAAACATCCCTAGTCCACGTCGCTTTTCTAAGAGGTCTTTATTAACCAAAATATTCATCCCCTTAAGAACTGTCGCAGGATTGATATGCAATTGCTGAGAAAGCTGGGTCGTTGACGGTACCTGCGAACCTTCATCAAAGCCCCCAGAGAAAATCATCTCTTCAAGCTGGTCAGCAATTTGCTGATAGAGCGGCGTCGAATCATTAAAGTCGAAATTCATAAGTGCACCTCCTTTTCGTTTAACACTTAATTACTTATGTAACTAAGTGTATATGTAAGAGAGAGATTTGGCAAGAGGGTAAAAGAAAAACTTCCTGCTCGGCTGAGGAGGAAGTTTTTTGAAAGGATTTTTAATTAATAATTCTTAACTTCTTTAGTTTGGACCAACAGTCCTTTTTCATTAAAGTAATAGTCATAATTCCCTAAAATATGGTTTCCAACAAGGGCAGCCCCATCTTCTCCAAAGTAATAATTATCGCCTGTGCCTTTTGTACGATACCATTGATTAGTATAACGAGCACCATCACTTCCAAAGTAATACGTATGACCCCAGTTGTGATAGAACTTATTATCCCAACGAGCACCATCGCTACCGAAATAATATGTGCGACCCCAGTTATTATAGAACTGATTAACAAATAATTGACCATTATTATCGAAATAGTAAACTTTACCATCATAATCAGTTATGAATTGGTTTTTTAGGTTATCTATAACACCATCTTGATTGAAATGGTAATTTACTCCATTAATTTGGCGAGTTTGATTAGTCACTAAGGCACCATCACCACCAAAATAATATGCACGGCCCCACTTTACCATGAATGTATTATCCCAGCGGGCACCATCATTTCCGAAGTAATACGTGCGACCCCAGTTATTATAGAATTTATTATCCCAACGAGCGCCATCACTTCCAAAGTAATACGTGCGACCCCAGTTATTATAGAATTTGTTATCCCAACGAGCGCCATCACTTCCAAAGTAATACGTGCGACCCCAGTTGTTGTAGAACTTATTATCCCAACGAGCACCATCACTTCCAAAGTAATACGTGCGGCCCCAGTTGTTGTAGAACTTATTATCCCAACGAATGCCATCTGTTCCTAGATAATACATTTTACCATTTAATTCTAAGAAACCAGTTTGCTTTTCACCGTTTACATAATAAAAAGTTTTACCATTTTCTGTTTTCCAGCCGTTAAGTAGCTTATTTTTTAATTCCTGTAAATGCTTTTGAGCATTAGTTAACTTATTCTCGGCTGCTTGTTTACTCTTCAATGCGTTTTCCTGAACCTGTTGAGCTTCTTTCAACGCATTTTGACTCTTTGAAAGTAGGGCTTGTTTAGCACTTAAGGTGTCCTTCAATAAACTTTGGTTTTTTTGAGCATCTTTAAGTTTTGATTCTAATTCTTTAATAGCATGACCATCAGCAATATTTTGATCGTTAGTCAGTTCTTGTTTTGCTAAAGTTAGTTCTTTATTAGCAGTGTCAACTAATGCTTGTTTTGACTTAATATTTTTATCTGCTTCCTCTAATGCATTTTTTGCTTCTGACTGATTCTTCTTAGCGTCTGTTAATTTTGCATTTGCAACATTTGTAGCTTTGCTTACCTCCGTTAATATTGATAAATAACTAGCCTTTGTTGATTCGTTAGCAGAAATTTCTCCTTTTAATGATGAGGTATCATTTGATGGAATCGAGTATTCTGTCTGGTTAAATTTACTATAGCTATTAATATCATTATCATTAATCATTGCAAGAGCAATAGTTTGATCCATTCCAGTAACACCAAGATATGTATAATCTCCTAAGAGAGTTTGCGCACCTTGTGGATTTGTAAGAGCATTTAAGATCATATTGTAAGTATCACGTTTAAGATCATTAAATGTTACATCACTAAATTCATAAGATGTAACAGACCGAGTGTAATTACCAATTGTTACAGAGGTAGTACTAGTATTCACAATATCTCTATTTAAATCTCCAGTAATCTTAAGGTATTCTTGAAAATTAAATAATCCATTATTGGAAGCTGCTTTGCTTACTGATCCGCTAATATTGTAATGATCATAATACTCATGCTTAATATAGTTATTAGCAATTTCTGAACTAAAATCAACTGATCCCTTTGTTACTTTTAACGGTTGTAAATTATTAGCTTTTCTAATCGGATTAATCAAACTTGCTGCAAAAGTTGCTAAGGAAATCCAATCGCCTTGACTTAAATTGTTTAAATCATGGTAGTCTTTTAGCCGATCAAAAGAAGAATTATGAAACTTATTTTTATTAAGTGCCTCTACCTCTTCATTTGTGATAGTCGAATTTTTATATAAGTTTTCTAAGTAATTCTCCGGTATTTCAATTCGATTAGTATTATTAATTTGGTCATTCAAATTGTCGATCTTACCTTGTACATCATCGACCTTTTTCTGAATTTCGTCTTGCTTGTTCTTTTGTTGATTAACATCATTTTGAGCTCGTGAAACACTAGTATTAGCACTATCAACATCGGCCTGACGTTTTGAATATTCTTGCTTAGCCGTTTCCAATTCATTATTAGCTGATTTTACTGCATCATTTTTGTTAGCAATATTCTCTTTATCATTATCTAATTTACCTTTAGCAGTATTTTGAGCTGTTTTCGCCTCATCCAACTTATTTTGTACATCAACTACAACTGAATTACTTTTATTGACATCATTTTGTGCCTCTGTTACTTCATTTTGTGCTTTATCAACTACTTGCTGGCTTGCTTTTACTTTCTGGTCAGCATCATTAGCAATAGTTGTTGCATCGTTAACGTCTTTTTGTAAATTATCAATATTACTTTGTGCTTGGGTTATTTGTGTTGTAGTTTGATCACCTGCATCCGCTTTTGCATCATTACCTGAAACAGCTATAGTCCCTAATACTAAGGCAAGAGTAGTCAATCCCATTACACACCACTTCTTACCGGCTTTAAACATCTTAAAATGTGTTTTTTTCATGAATAAATCCCCTTAAACTATATTTATTGCAGTACGCTATAACAGTTTACCATACTCAACATTTTAAAAGATAGCGCTTTTTTAAAGATTATGAATTTTATATAATGCAAAAAAGCGACCTAGCATAATAACTAAGTCGCTATACTTTATCCATGATTTCTGATAACTGTTTGTGGATCCAACCATTCACCATGGCCTGTTGCTTGACTAGGATCATTCCAACTTGGAACAAAGGAATTCTTTAAATCGATGCCATAGTTTGGACTAGTATTAATTCCTAAGTGAAGATGATCAAGGTCACGATAACCAATTACTTGACCGGCATAAACGATATCGTTTGGTTTAACAGTGATCTTATCACGGTTACTAAATGCTTCCTGGTAAACATATAAGTATTTTCCGTCCCAAACAGTTGTAAACCACCATAGAACTTTACCATCATCATCTTTTACCGTATTTACATCTAATACTCGCCCACCATGAACTGCATGAACTTCTGAACCTGGATGGTCTTGAGTCCCAAAGTCTAGGCCATCATGGAAGCCATTCTTACGAATATTGCTGGTATAACCAAATTTCTGTCCCTGATAGTGCCAACCTTCACCAGACCGTGGAAATGGCCAACTCCAACCGTCATTTTGCGGAAGTGCACGAGCAATCCCATCAGTACCAAAATCATAACAATGGCCGTCAACCCATTGAATACCAGTATACATTTGACCATAAAGCTGATCATTGTAAACCCATAAGTCATCTGGGTCACGTTGAACATCATAACCGTCTGAGAAATAGTAGCGATTACCATTAATAGTTCGCCAACCAGTAGCTACTTTCTTAGTTACAGGATCATCATAATAAACTTTTCCCCAGCTAGTAGCTACTCCATTTGCATCAAAGACATAGGTATTTCCATCGATACCTAAAAACTTAGATTCTGCTCGTGAGCCATCATTGGTAAAGTAAAATTTTTGGCCTTTACCATTGGTCATCCACTGATTATCCCAACGTGCACCGTCACTACCGAAATAATAGGTCCGACCCCAATTAGTATAGAATTGGTTGGTATAACGCGCACCATCGGCTCCAAAGTAGTAGGTGTGGCCCCAGTTATTATAGAATTGGTTCTTATACTGCTTACCATCTTTTCCAAAGTAGTAAAGCTTCCCGTTTTGGTTCAAGAAATAATCGCGTTGCATCCGTCCTTGATCATCAAAAAGATATGTTGCATCGCCAATGGTGGCAACTTGTGAAGTTGCCCGTACTCCATCGCCAAAAAAGTAGTAACTATTGCCCCAACGATTCATCCATTGATTATCCCAACGTGCACCGTCTTGCCCGAAGTAGTATACATTACCCCATGCATTCATAAACTTATCATCCCAACGCGCCCCGTCAGCTCCAAAATAATAAGTCCGACCCCAATTGGTATAGAATTGGTTGGTATAACGCGCACCATCGGCTCCAAAGTAGTAGGTGTGGCCCCAGTTATTATAGAATTGGTTCTTATACTGCTTACCATCTTTTCCAAAGTAGTAAAGCTTCCCGTTTTGGTTCAAGAAATAATCGCGTTGCATCCGTCCTTGATCATCAAAAAGATATGTTGCATCGCCAATGGTGGCAACTTGTGAAGTTGCCCGTACTCCATCGCCAAAAAAGTAGTAACTATTGCCCCAACGATTCATCCATTGATTATCCCAACGTGCACCGTCTTGCCCGAAGTAGTATACATTACCCCATGCATTCATAAACTTATCATCCCAACGCGCCCCGTCAGCTCCAAAATAATAAGTCCGACCCCAATTGGTATAGAATTGGTTGGTATAACGCGCACCATC
>OODN01000841.1_pt1 | contig 14005 bp, 11 predicted proteins | sample 1671651 | NCBI WGS metagenome assembly OODN01 (sample SAMN06348178, study PRJEB24527) | human gut metagenome | biome: human gut; feature: ankylosing spondylitis patient; material: feces | host: Homo sapiens | place: China | collected 2015-10 | reverse complement strand
AAGGACAGCACGGATAAAGATAATGCAAAGTGGCAGATGACGATTGTGCAGAATAAGTCAGGCAACGCTAAGACTTGGGATTATGCATTTAAAGAAAAGTAATGCTTAAGATTATAGGAATATATTTATTGATTATTAATGTAGTAACATTTGCTTTGTATGGAATTGATAAGTGGAAAGCGATACACAACAGATGGCGAATAAGGGAGGCGACTCTTCTTATTACAGCGCTAATCGGCGGTTCGCTTGGAGCTTTTATTGCAATGCAGATGTTCAGACATAAGACAAAAAAGTGGTATTTTAAGTATACGGTTCCTGCTATGCTTGTTGTGCATGTGGTGGGGATGATTTTATTGGTGGTTAAATTGTAAGCAGGCTGTTATGTGGGACAGCCTGCTTGATTTATGTTTGGTGAATATGTGCGTTGTCGAAAAAATAAACTGTAAAAAATTTTTAGGTTATAACCGCAAAACTTTCTGATTGAATTATAGATTAAGGAGTGTAACCGCATTTTTACCGAGTATTGCATCGGTATCTTTTTCTGAAAATCCACACTCTTTTATTAAATCTACTGCGTCTTTCTGGTCGTCCCACGGGCTGTCAGAGCCGAATAATATGTGGTCTGCACCGTGAATGTTGACCATTTTCTTGAATTTTTCTATTGTAAGGCTTGCGTTGTGATTGAGCTTCTTGATGCATGATGAGGTATCAAGATATACATTTTTCATGTAATCGTCTTCTAATATGCAGGCGACTTCGTTCCATTGTCCCCAGCCACCCATATGTGCAAGGACGAGTTTTTCAGGCTTTACTTCCTGAATCATTGTGGTAAGTCTGTCGACGCTTGACTCGTCGCAGCTCGGAAAGCTTACATCGAAGCCTGCATGTATAAGTATTATAAGCCCGAGTGCTGATGCATATTCGATAAGCCTTAATGACTGCATATCATCTATATTGGTTTTCTGGAAAACCGGGTGAAGCTTGATGCCTTTGAAACCATTGTTGGAAAGCCAGTTCAATATTTCTCTGAAATTCTCACAAGCCGGATGTATTGCCCCAAATGAAATTAATCCGGTTGTCTCACTTGTTTCATTAGTCTTTAAAGCAAGTGTATTGATTGTGTCGCACTGATTAGGCTTGGTTGCCACGGGAAGCAGTACGGAGTAATCAATGCCAGCTTTTTTCATTGAATCTGTAAGAGAATGTACTCTGCCATCAAGATAATTGTGTATTCCTCCGCTGTGGGCTAATGTGCCAACTGCTCTGTCAGCAAGTTCATCTGGAAATGTATGTGTATGGAAATCTATTATCATAAAGCCTCCTTGAGATTAGGTATATACGGCTGTCATCTGCTGTTGTGTAGGTGACAGCCGTATATTAGTCATTACATATATAATAACCATTTTGACATGGTGTATACAATTGTTTAAGTGTTATATTTGCTCTGCTTTATTATGTATATATTTTTCGTATAAAATCAAGTTCTTTTTTGGGGGATGACCTACTAAAGCTAAGGGAAGTGGAAGATTAGTAGGTGAAATCAAGCAATATAAAGAGCAGTAGGGAGGATAACAGCCGGGAAAGACCTACTAAAAAGAGCGTAAGCAGCAGATTAGTAGGTGAAATCAAGCAAGATAAAGAACAGGAGAGAGGATAACAGCTGGGAAAGACCTACTAAAGAGAGCGTAAGTGGAAGATTAGTAGGCGAAATCAAGCAAGAAGATGAGCGGATGGGAAGAAAATAGTTGTGAAAGACCTACTAAAGTTGAGGAAAATGGAAGATTAGTAGGCAAAATTAAGTAAGATAAAGAGCAGGAGAGAGGATAACATCCGTGAAAGACCTACTAAAGTTGAAGCAAGTGGCGGATTAGTAGGCACACAGCCAACACCCATCTAATACCATGACGAATAACCAGCACATACCACCAAATACTCAGCTAATACCGAGCCATTACCCAGCTTCCCCACAATTCAAATAACAAGATAACAAGAATACAAGAATCTGCAAAAACCCTATTGACAAATAGGAAATTGAGAATATAATGATTTACATACCAAGATACTATGTTTATATGGAATTAGATTTTGCAAGGAGGTACATGGAGGTTGAAGAATAGAATTATTGACACAGATGTACTTATTATAGGTGGTGGAACGGCAGGGTGTTTTGCCGGTATCACACTTGGAGGGAAGAAAGACCTTGATGTACTGATTGTTGAGAAGGCGAACATTGTACGAAGCGGCTGCCTTGCTGCAGGTGTTAATGCAATCAATGCTTATATCACTAAGGGCAGAGTTCCACAGGATTATGTTGATTATTGTAAGAAAGATGCACATGGAATTGTAAGAGAGGATCTGCTTCTTTCAATGTCTGAGAGGCTTAATCATGTCACTAAGATAATGGAGGACTTAGGACTTGTAATCCTTAAAGATGAGAATGGAGATTATGTTGCGAGAGGAAACCGCAATATTAAGATAAATGGTGAGAATATCAAGCCGATACTGGCAGATGCAGTTAAGAAGCAGGACAATGTAGCGGTAATCAATCACCTTAATATTACAGATTTCATAGTAGAGAATAACAAGATTAAAGGTGCATACGGATTTGATGTCAACAATGCAGAGTTCTATGAGATAAATGCGAAGGCAGTTCTTGTGGCTACTGGCGGAGCGGCAGGTCTTTACAGACCTAACAATCCTGGATTTTCAAGACATAAAATGTGGTATCCACCGTTCAATACAGGAGCCGGATATGCAATGGGAATCAATGCAGGTGCGGAGATGACCACATTTGAGATGAGATTCATTGCTTTAAGATGTAAAGATACGATTGCTCCGACAGGAACTATCGCACAGGGAGTTCCGGCAAAGCAGCTTAATTCCAACGGTGAAGTGTATGAGAACAAATATGGTCTTACAACTTCACAGAGACTTTATGGAACAGTTACTGAGAACCGCGAGGGCAGAGGTCCTTGCTATCTTGGAACTAAGGGAATAAGCAGGGAGCAGGAGGAAGACCTTTACAAAGCATATCTTAACATGGCACCGAGCCAGACGCTTAAGTGGCTTGAGGCGGCGGGCGGTCCTTCTGAAGAAAATGTTGAGATAGAAGGAACTGAGCCATACATAGTCGGAGGTCATACGGCGAGTGGTTACTGGGTTGACAATAACCGAGAGACTACAATCCACGGGCTTTATGCAGCGGGTGATGTTGCAGGCGGATGTCCTCAGAAATATGTAACAGGAGCTCTGGCAGAGGGCGAGATTGCAGCACAGGCAATAGCTGAAAGGCTTGAAGGCTCAGGAAAGGGCTTTGTTGTAAATGAGGTGGCAGATTCAGAATTGTCTGAGAACGCATTTGCAAAGAAGAGCGAGTATGAGAGATTTCTTAATAATAAGCAGGGACTGGTTGATATCGAGCAGACTGAGGAAGCAATGCAGAAGATTATGGACCAGTACGCAGGTGGCATAAGCACTGATTATCAGTACAATGAAGCAAGACTTGAGCTTGCAGATGAGAAGATTAAATTCTTAGAGCAGAGCATTGATAATCTTGCGGCACAGGATGCAGATGACTTGCTTAGAATCTATGAGATAAGAGAAAGACTTACGGTGTGCAGAAGTGTTATAGCACATTTGAAAGCAAGAAAAGAAACCCGTTGGCACAGCTTTGCGGAGAATATGGATTATCCGGCTAAGAGTGATGACTGGTTAAAATATGTCAACTCCCGCAAGGAGAATGGCGAGATTAAGATAATCATAAGAGACCTTGTGAGGGGAGGCGACAGCTATGAGCATTCAGATAAATAAGTTAAAATGCGTTGGCTGCGGGAAGTGCGTTGAAGCCTGTCCTGGCAATCTTATTAAGAAAGATACTGATGGAAAAGCATTTATAAAGCATGTCAAGGACTGCTGGGGTTGCACATCATGTCTTAAAGAATGTCGTTTTGAGGCAATTAATTTCTTTCTGGGTGCTGATGTCGGCGGCAAGGGAAGCACTCTTTCGTTCAGACAGAATGGAAGCATCAATACATGGACGGTGACTTCGCCAGACGGAACAGTTAAGACGCTTGAGGTCAACAGACAAGAATCTAATAAATATTAGGGAGGAATATCATGGGTAATTTATCACATTTGGACGCACTCGAAGCAGAGGCGATATACATTATTAGGGAAGTTGCAGCAGAATGCGAAAAGCCGGTAATGCTGTATTCTATAGGAAAGGACAGCTCAGTTATGCTTCATCTTGCAATGAAAGCATTCTACCCGGAGAAGCCACCATTTCCATTTCTTCACATCGACACAACATGGAAGTTCAAGGAAATGATTAAGTTCAGAGATGATACAGCCAAAAAGCTTGGAATCGAGATGCTTACATACACTAACGAAGAGGGTGTAAAGCAGGGAATTAATCCATTTGACCATGGTTCAGCTTACACTGATATCATGAAGACTCAGGCTCTTAAACAGGCACTTAACAAATATGGTTTTACAGCAGCATTTGGCGGTGGACGAAGAGACGAGGAGAAATCAAGAGCTAAGGAGAGAATTTTCTCTTTCAGAAATACAGCACAGGCATGGGATCCTAAGAACCAGCGTCCGGAAATGTGGAAGCTTTACAACACTAAGATTCACAAGGGCGAGAGTATGAGAGTTTTCCCTATCTCTAACTGGACTGAGAAGGATATCTGGCAGTACATCCAGAGAGAAAAGATTGATATTGTACCTCTTTATTTTGCAGCAGAAAGACCTGTTGTATACCGTGACGGCAATATTATCATGGTTGATGATGACAGAATGAGACTTCTTCCAGGCGAAAAGCCACAGATGAAGAAGGTAAGATTCAGAACTCTTGGCTGTTATCCACTTACAGGCGGTGTTGAGTCAGACGCAGAAACTCTTGACGAGATTATCGAGGAGACTTTAAGTGCGGTTGAGTCAGAAAGAACAAGCCGTGTTATAGACCATGAGGAAGCAGGAAGCATGGAAAGAAGAAAGAAAGAGGGGTACTTCTAGAATGAAAGGTTTACTTAAATTTATTACATGCGGTAGTGTTGATGATGGAAAATCTACACTTATCGGACACATTTTATATGATTCAAAGTTATTGTATGCAGATCAGGAGAAGGCGTTAGAGCTTGATTCCAAGGTCGGAAGCCGTGAAGGTAAGATTGATTATTCACTTCTTCTTGATGGTCTTATGGCTGAGAGAGAGCAGGGAATTACTATTGATGTTGCTTACAGATATTTTACAACTGACAACAGAAGCTTTATCGTTGCTGATACTCCGGGACATGAGGAGTACACAAGAAACATGGCGGTTGGTGCTTCATTTGCAGACCTTGCAGTAATCCTTGTTGATGCAAAGCAGGGCGTGCTTATCCAGACTAAGAGACACGCAAGAATCTGCGCACTCATGGGAATTAAGCATTTTGTATTTGCAGTTAATAAGATGGACCTTGTTGGTTACAGTGAGGAGCGTTTCAACGAGATTAATGCGCAGATAGCAGAGCTTACTAAGGAGCTTTCACTTGCAGATGTAGTTGTTATCCCTGTTTCGGCAACTGAGGGTGACAATGTAACAACTAAGTCTGAAAATATTCCTTGGTATAAGGGTCAGGCACTTCTTCCTTATCTTGAGCAAGTTGATGTTGATGATACTGAGGAAGAAAAGGGCTTCTACATGCCTGTTCAGAGAGTATGCCGTCCAAATCATGAATTCCGTGGTTTCCAGGGCCAGATTGAGGCAGGAAGCGTATCTGTTGGTGACGAGATTGTCACTCTTCCAACTAAGGAGCATGTTCATGTAAAGAGTATCCATGTTGGTGATAAGGAAGCCCAGAGCGCATCTATCGGACAGCCGGTTACTATCCAGTTAGACCGTGAGGTTGATGTCTCAAGAGGTTCAGTTCTTGCAGCAGGAGCAGACCTTAAGCTTGCAACTGAGATTACTGCTACAATCCTCTGGATGGATGATGATGTTCTTACTAATAACAAGAACTTCTTTGTAAAGCTTGGAACAAGACTTATTCCGGGCGTTGTTACTGAGATTGTTAATACAATTGATGTTAATACAGGTGAGGAGAAGCCGGCAGCTCTCCTTAAGAAAAATGAAATCGCAGTATGCAAGATTTCTCTTGCTGATGTAATTGTTGTTGATGAATTCAATCTTCACAAGACTATGGGGGAGCTTATCCTCATAGACCGTGTTACTAATATGACTAGTGCCTGCGGCGTTGTCCGTGAAGTTAATGAGACAGCTGATGATGTTAAGGAAGTTGACGCAGCTTTCAGAGCTGAGCTTAACAACCAGAAGCCTGTTGTTGTAGAGACAGTTCTTTCAGACAAGATTAATGTTGATTTCTTAAAGAAGGTTGAGAAGGAGCTTCTTCTTGAAAGCAAGCACGTATATCTGTATGCTCCGGCAGAGGGCGAGGATTATACAAATGTTGTTACTCACCTTGTAAATGCAGGTATTGTTGTTATTCTTGCACTTAAAGAGAAAGCAGATATTAAGATTGATGGTACAGATGTTCTTGTAGGCTGGGAGTCTGAGGTTGACGCAACTACTGCGGATGTGGCTGCATACATTAAGAAGAATGCGTAGGCTGGGGGAAGAACGGACGCTGCACTAGAACTTATAAAGCAACGCAGGCACGCTTTCGCTGCTTGTCGCTCGCAGCGGTACTAAGCTTGTCAGGATTTGCCTCACTTTGTGAGGCTGTCCTGACGAGCTAAGTGCCGGCGGCTCCAAAGCACCTGCGTTGCTTTATAAGTTTAGTGCTGCTGGGGTTCTTTCCCGCTGCGTGGGGTTACTTCAGGGGTGGAAGTGTTGGCAGATGTGCGGTAAAGGGCGCTTCGCTGCTTTGCCTGGTTTTGGAATATATTTTGTGGGAGTTAGGTTATAATTATGAATACACATTTTTTTAAAAAGTTAATATGTTTGGGTGTGATTTTTTGCCTGACTTTTACCGGACTTTCTGGTTGTGGGCAGAAGAAGACGGAACTTGTTAATGTTTCTTATGATGCTACCAGAGAGTTTTATAAGGAGTATAACAGGCTTTTTGAGGATTACTGGTATGGCAGGACTGGGGAGAAGGTTGAGGTTGCTCTTGAGGGCGATGTTAATGTTATAAGGGACGAAGGGCTGATTGATGACGGATATATCAATGATTATTCTGATGACAGCTCGCCTTACACTTCTACGATTGTCTTTCTTGTAAGAAAGGGTAATCCTAAGAATATTAAGGACTGGGATGACCTTCTTAATGACGGGGTTAAAGTTATTACCCCTAATCCTAAGACTTCCGGAGGAGCCAGATGGAATTTCCTTGCGGCATGGTATTATTTTAAGAAGCAGGGACAGACGGAGGAACAGGTTCAGGCAAGTGTTACGAGACTTTACAAGAATGTGGCGGTGCTTGATTCAGGTGCAAGAGGTTCTTCTACCACATTTGCAGAGAATGGACAGGGAGATGTCCTGATTGCATGGGAAAATGAAGCATTTTTTGCATTACAGGAATATCCGGGCGAGTATGAGATTGTCGTTCCGTCCGCATCTGTATTGTGCCAGCCAACGGTTGCGAAGGTTGACGAGGTCACACAGATGAATGGAACAGAAGGGTTGGCAGACGCCTATCTTTCTTTCCTGTACACTGATGACGCACAAAGGCTTGAAGCACAGAACTTCTATAGACCGGTAAATAGGGACATCCAGAAGGAGTATGAATCTTCAAGTGATGCAAGAAATATTAAAGAGATTCCATCCGATGGCAAATGGATTGTCAGCGACATTGACATGGCGGATATCGGGTATTTTGGCGGCTGGGAAGCGGCTACACAGAAGTTTTTCTCTGATGGTGGAATATTTGATAAGATATATGATTAATTAAAATGTTTTGTTGAATATGCTGCGCGGTTGAATATATTGTGCGAATCTGACTATGCACAGGTACACGAAGCCTACTAATATAGAGCAAGTTGTTGGTTTAGTAGGTTTCTGCGGAGAATATTATAAGTTGTTTAAGTGAGAAGACCTACTAATCAATCAAGGAAGATATGATTAGTAGGTCTTTCACTCGCAAATTGCTTACAGTTGTTAGTAAAATGTGGAAAAAGACCTACGAAAATATGTTAATTTAACAATATAGTAGGTCGCAAGCCGGAAAGTATATGAATAAACTACGGAAATGACCTACTATATTGAGTGTATAATGGCTTTTAGTGGGTTTTGTCCTCCGTCAACAGCCACTTATAAGTACAGTCGATGCCAAGTGCGCCAAGCGGAGCAGTAACTATGATTGCAAGTACAGCTACGGAAAGCACTATCTGTCCGCAGGCAAGTCCGGCGGCGAGAGGAACAGAGCCGATGGCTGCCTGGACGGTTGCTTTAGGAAGATAGGCAATTATGCAGAAAATCCGTTCCTTCCATGTAAGATTTGTCTTTACGGTGCAGAGAAGAACTCCGGCTGCCCTGAAGACAAGTGCTGCAAGAATCATGAGTAAGGCTGGAAGCCCGGCTTTAAGTGTGTAGCGGATATCGACAGCCGCGCCGACAAGCACGAACAATATTACTTCAGCAGCGAGCCACAGCTTGCCGAATTTCTCGGATAGACGGGCTGATACGTCAGGAACACATTTAAACTTAAGCGTACATGCCATTGCGACAACAGCAAGAAGTCCTGAAACAGACACTTTTCCTTCGAGCCAGCCTTCAATTGCAATAAGAAGGAAAGAGAAGCCAAGCACGATGATAACCTTCATGCTGTTTCTTACGGTATGCTTGCGGGCGTATGATGTTTCAAAGAACAGATACAGTCCCAATCCGGTTACTATGCCAAGAATTATGCCGAGTATAATAGACACAGGAATATTTACGAAATCCATAACATTTGCCTTGCCACCCTGTGCCACATTTAAAAATGTTGTGAATAACACTATTACAAATATGTCATCGCAGGAAGCGCCAGACAGTATCATCTGGGGGATTGCCTTGTCTGTTCCGTAGCGTTTCTCAATGAGCATTACCATCCGGGGAACGACAACCGCAGGAGAAACGGCGGCGAGAACTGCACCCATTACTGCAGCTTCGGCGTGGTTAATTCCAAGAATTACAGGGGCAAGCAGAATATAACTGATGATTTCGCAGGAAGCCGGAATGAAGGACATGAGAATTGCACTTCGTCCGGCTTTTTTCAGGTCTTTTAAGTCAAGCGACAGACCGGCTTTGATAAGAATAATGATAAGAGCCATTTTTCGCAGGTCAGCCGATATTGAAAGGATTGACGGGTCAAGGAAATCAAGGACATATGGTCCAAGAACAATACCGGTAACAAGCATTCCTATGATTCTCGGCAGTTTCAGCTTCTGGCAGATTGCGCCAATGACGAGCCCAACCAGAAAGATAAGTGATAAAGATGTCAGCATAATAAGCCTCCTTAAAAATATAGTAAATGCATTTATGAACGCAAAAAAAGCTGATGCTTCCTGCGACATAAAATCGTAGAAGTCATCAGCTTGAATAAGCAGTTTAGGTTTCCCAAGGGAGTACTTCATTCCCTTTGATATTTATAATACTATGGGGCAGGATTGTCAAATGTAAATGAGGAAATATATAATATTTAAAGAAAAATATATAATTTCCGAAAATTAAAATAATATTTCCTGAAAATGCCTTGATATTTCCGAAAAATTGCGTAGAATATAATATAGATGTATATAAATGTTGTGAATTAAGTAAGAGGCGGTGTGGAATCTGTGTACATGACACGGATTTCAGTATGTGCAGTAATGCACAGAAAAGAGGGGCTTTATGGATATTAGATATATTAAGGCGAAGGAATTATCCGCAAGATGGGGCGTGACGCCGAGAAGAATTAACCAGTTGTGTACAGAGGGAAAGCTGCCGGGAGCTTATAAGGAAGGCAAGTTCTGGATGATACCTGACGATGTGGACAGACCGGATTGTTTAAGGGAGAATAGGAATCTTTATGTCAGGGAAGACAGCGTTGTATACAACAGGAAGCGTCCCTGCCCGGTTGGAATAACATCTTATAAAGAAGTGTCGAATGAATGTTATTATGTAGACAAAACATTGCTTATCAGGGACATTATAGATAATCACAGTAAGGTGTATTTATTTACAAGACCGAGAAGATTCGGAAAGACACTTACTATGGACATGGTTCGCACATTTTTTGAAAAGACTGATACGGATACATCAGTGTATTTTAAGAATAAGAAGATATGGCGAGAGGGCGCGCTGTATAAGGAGAAGCAGGGGCAGTACCCGGTGATTTTTCTTACATTTAAAGACGCCCACCAGTCAACATGGCAGGACATGTACGCAAGTCTCTGCTTTACATTAAGGAATGAATTTTTGCGACATATTGAACTGACGACAAGCGCCAGATTAAGTGACTATGATAAGAAGTATCTTAAGTCAATACTTGATGATGAGGCAACGATAATAGATTATCAGTTTGCACTGGGGAAGCTGTCGGCAATGCTTTCAAAGCATTATGGCAGGAATGTAATCGTGATAATTGACGAGTACGATACGCCAATCCAGCAAGGACATATATTTGGATACTATGATGAAGTGATTGGCTTTATGAGAAATCTTTTGTCGGCTGTCTTAAAGGACAATCCAAGTCTGGAACTGGGGATTCTCACGGGAATTCTCCGCATAGCTAAGGAAAGCCTGTTCAGCGGGCTTAACAATCTTGTGGTTAATACAATTCTTGATGATGAATATTCGCAATATTTTGGATTCACGGAAGAGGAAGTTTCTGCTATGGCGCAGTACTACGGCGTGTCTGACCGGCTGGGTGAGATTAAGGAATGGTATGACGGCTATATGTTTGGCAGAACCGGAATATATAATCCGTGGTCGGTTATTAATTACTTCAATAACAAATGTGTTCCCAAAGCCTTCTGGTCAAGAACAAGTGGCAATGAGATAATCGGCGAGCTGTTTAATAGTGCTGATACCACATTTGCAGACAACTTATTAAGATTGCTGCAGGGCAGTACTGTTCAGGCAATTGTTGACACAGATATCATATATCCTGAGATTAATGGAGACATTGATACAATATACAGCTTCCTTCTGGTTGCCGGATATCTGCGTGTGTCAGAGCATATTGGCTCTCTGTACGACAATCCGATATGCGCGCTGTCGATACCTAATTATGAGATAAAGAGCGTGTTCCAGAAGGAGATTATTGACAGATATAACGGTATATTTACAGGTGCGCTGCTAAGAAACTTTGCGGAATCAATCCGTACGGGAAATGCACATTTATTAACAGAAACCTTGCAGCAGTATCTTTTGCAGTCTGCAAGCGTGTTTGATACGGCACATGAGGATTTCTATCATGGGGTGGTATTTGGAATGCTTGCGGTATTGTCAGACAATTATTATATCTCGTCTAACAGGGAGTCAGGTGAGGGACGATTTGACATAGAGCTGCAACCGAAGAGCCGTGGCGGACACGGATATATCATAGAATTCAAAGCATGTAAGGAAGCTGAACTTGAGAAGATGGCCGGCAGTGCAGTCAGACAGATTCAGCAGAAAAGTTACACAGCCAATCTTGAAAAGCATGGCGTGTCTGGGATTGGCATGTTCGGAGTTGCATTCAGTGGTAAGAACGTGAGTGTGGCGTATGAGGAGCATGATGTGAAGAAGCGCAAGTCACGCGAATAGAAGAATTGCAGAAAAAAGGACGGTAAGAAGTTAATTCTTATCGTCCTTTTTGTCACGGATTATTTATCCTTAATTGCATTATACAGATTAACAATCTCGCCATCTTTCTTGGAATTCAAGAACACAGTCTGGTCAGCAGTTTTTATCATAAGTACAGGAGACACATCTTTAAAAATGTAGAGACTGCATTTTCCATAAGTATTGCCCTTGAATCTTCCGACAAGATAACTTTCTGTGGCACCGCCATTGGACTTGAAAAAATGGTCGTCTGGAAGCTTATCCATAAGCTTAAGTTCTATGATGTCGTCAATGTTAATACTGCTTGTGTAACCGCATGAAGACACATTTACAGTGCTTTCAGTAGTCTTAATATCAATAGTGACATGCAGGAACGGCGCAAGTACAACAATTGTCCATATTAAGGTTCCTAGCAGAATTGCTGTGATTGTACCAGTGAACACCTTCGCACCGGTTCTGGCGTAGTTTAGCGAGTAGTTGGTCGAACACAGCCTGTCGGGTACGAAAAGGTGCGGGTCATTAGGATTGTAGTAAAATCCAGTCTTCCAGTAGTCATCATCATCAACAAATACCGGCTGTGTGTCAGCCTTAAGCATTTCATTCTTTCTGTTGCGTGCAAGAATAAGAATGACAGTGAGCGTGCAGCCGCTTAACAACTGCAGAATAATGTACATCCAGAAACTTAAGTCTCCAACAGTATCCTGAATAATACACATTAATACAAATGTTATCCATGCCACAAAGTTAAGAAGTGACATTACAAGCATTGCTGAAGCAATGTATTTTTTCATAGTCAGATTAACAATGTTGTTAATGTCCGAATTAAGGCTGTATGCCTGATTCTGTCGTCTGTTCATATAAATATGGAACACAAACCCGAATACTGAAACTATGACAGTACATATTGCAAATACAATAATCATAGAAAAATACGCTCTGTCTGTCCATGAATAGAATGGAATCAGTGCCAGCAGTTCTGCGGCAATTATGATGATGTGGTATCTGAAGCTGATGGGGGTTGTGTCAGCATTCGCACAGGCACGCGTATCTATAAAGACCTTCTGTTTCTGGGATTCCACAAACCAGCCATTCTGTATCTTTAACAGATACATTTTCCGATGCGCTGAAAGCTGGATATACATAATTCCGAAAACGAACACGAGAATCCAGATTGTATACACAATAACGAAAATGATTATGTTCACAAAATTAAGAAAGCATATGGCTATTGAGAGTACTGCATTGATATTCTGAAAATATTTCATGCTTTTCTTAAAGCGTGTCATAAGTCGGGTGACATCGTCATCGTTAACATGGTCGCCTGGAATGTGGACTCCGATAAGCATTCCATTGTTGTATCGGTAGTTGGATTCATATGCAAATCTCATGATCAGGACTGTGAACATGTTGCATACGAAGAATAGCATAAACATTGCGATTTTCATAAGGAAACCTCCTTGTATAGTGGGACTGTGTGTGTTAATGCATGTATGAATACAGGCATATTACATTGTGCAGGGATTCATCTTGGAATAAATGTTTTCGCACATTTTTAAGAATTCTTCTTTATCCATTCCAGTAATGCTTGCTTCTGCTGACAGCAGTTCAAGTTCTGATTCAAGCTTTTCCCTGAATTCAATATCCATATTAATATTCTCGGCGACAAATGCACCAAGCCTTCTGTCGGTTTTAATAAAACCTTCAGCTTTAAGAATCTGGTAGGTTTTATTGACGGTCATTGTATTAACGCCTGCGTCAGAAGCAAGCTGTCTGACAGTCGGCAGTTTCTCGCCAGCCTTAAGTTCTCCCTTGCCAATTCCTTTAACAATCTGATTCCTTAACTGCACATATATGGGTGTGTCGCTCGCAAAATCAAGTTCAATAACCATGTGAAGCTCCTCTCTGTAAAGATAGGTGATTTTTGTCTTGTTTGTATTACATATAGTAATACAAACAAGACAAGAAGTCAAGAAAAAAGGGTGAGGATAATTATAGGCATGAGATAATATTTGGGAAATGCCTACACAATTATGGTAATTATGTATATTGGTAGGTTTGTTGAGGAGAAATTGAAGTGGTAAAAGAGAATATTGAAGGAGAAAGACCTACGCAGGTGGATGGGATTGGCAGGATAGTAGGTCTTTTGCGAGGGATGAGAGGGAATAAAAGAGGAACTAGGGGGAGAAAGACCTACGCAAGTGGATGGGATTGGCGGTATAGTAGGTCTTTTGAGAGGGATGAGAGGGAATAAAAGAGGAACTAGGGGGAGAAAGACCT
>OODN01000837.1_pt1 | contig 14079 bp, 11 predicted proteins | sample 1671651 | NCBI WGS metagenome assembly OODN01 (sample SAMN06348178, study PRJEB24527) | human gut metagenome | biome: human gut; feature: ankylosing spondylitis patient; material: feces | host: Homo sapiens | place: China | collected 2015-10 | reverse complement strand
TTGGTCAGTATTATTTATTTGAGTCCAGTGGCTAACTTATTCTTGAAATTTAGGTAAATTTATGTGGGAATCAGTAGCCAAACGGATCGAAACGTTACGCGCTCAAATTATTGCTAAATTAGATGCTCAATTTACGGAGTTGAAGTCAGATAATGACGCATGATTTAAACAAAACCGCCGCCTTCCGGGAGTTGGAAGACGGCGGTTTTAGCGTTTAATTACGGATTAAAAGAAGGTCTTGGACAAAGTTGCGACCAGGATCAAGAGCAACACCGAAGAAATTCCGGCGGCCACGAGGGCGTTCTTGCCGCGGGTGAAGAGCACGGAGAAGTTCACGTTCATCCCCAAGGCGGCCATTGCCATCCCTAGGAGCAGGTAGGCTAATTTGACCAGACTTGGTACCAACGCGGCCAGGCCCGGGATAAAGGTGCCGGCCACGCTGGCCAGGATAAAGCCGAGCATGAACCACGGAATCGGCACCGGCTGCTTTTCACCGGTCGGGTTGGCTTGCCGGGTCACCTTTTGGTACCAGATCCCGACTAAGATCGCGACTGGGGCCAAGAGCAGGACCCGCGAAAGCTTGGTGATGATCGCCGTATCAAGGCTGACCGGGCCCCCGGCGCTCCCAGCGGCGACGGCGTGGGCGATTTCGTGCAGGCTGCCCCCGGTCATCACCCCAAATTGCAGGGCGGTCATGTGCAAGAGTGGCTTGAGCCCGATTTCGATCAGGGTAAAGAGTGTCCCGAGGATCGCCACGATCGCTACGGCAACCACCTCATTTTCCTGGTGGCGCAACTTGGTGGCTGGATCGTCATCGCTGGTTAATTGCGATGAAATCCCCATCACAGCGGCGGCCCCGCAGATCCCGGTCCCGCTGGCGGTCAGGATCGCTAAGTGGCGGTCGACCCCGAAGCGGCGGGCGAGCTGGTAGGTGACTAAAATCGTGAAGGTCACGACCACGACGGCCAGGGCAATCGTCTTGATCCCGGCTTGGGCCAGGGCAATCAAATTGAGCTTAAAGCCCAGCAGGATGATTCCGAGACGCAGGAACTTGTTGGCAATCAGGCCAATTCCCGGCCGGCTGTAATCCAGGACCGGGCGACCAACTTGCATCACCATCCCTAACAAGAGGGCGATCACTAAGGCACCAATCACCTTGAGGTAGGGGAGGGTGGCCAGGTAGCTGCCGGCCAGCGAACAAATTAAGGTTAAGAGCGCGGCGCAAGCAAAGGGCCAGCTAAATATCTTCTTGAGCATTTCACTTTCTCCTTTCCGAATTGACATCCGGATTTTTTTACATTCTTAATGTACCATGCTAGACTGATAAATAAAAATTATGATTTCTTTCTTGTAAGTTAGTTTTCCTTATGAAAGGGGCAGGGCGATGGAAAATTTACTGGACCACCGGTTGACGACCTTAATGGTGGTGGCGCAGACCGGCTCGTTGACCGCCGCCGCTCAGCAGCTCTTTATCACCCAGCCGGCCGTCTCCCAGCAGCTGGCCAGCCTGGAGGCCGATCTAGATGTCCCGCTGTTGGTCCACCACGGGCGCCGGGTCAAGCTAACGCCGGCGGCCACGGAACTAGTGGCCTACGCTAAACGGCTCGGGCAGGACAATCAGGCGGTCTTAAAGCGGCTCCGCTTGGCCCAGACCCCGCCGTTGCGCTTGGGGGCGACCCGCTCGCTGGGGGCCTTTTTACTGCCGCAGCTGCTGGCCAAGGTGATCGCGGCCGGCTACCAGCTGGAAGTGACGATTGAAAATACCGCTGTCCTGTCCCAGCAGCTGCTCGCCGGTCAATTAGATGCGGCCTTGATCGAGGGTAATTATTCGCGGCAGGACTTTGCCGCCGCCCCGTTGGGCAGTGCGCCCTTTATCGGCGTGACCGCCCAGGCCGAGGCGCCAGCGACATTGCCAGCCTTGTTTGACCAGCTTTTGATCGTCCGCGAAGCCGGCTCGGGGACCCGCGAGATTTTGACGACCTGGCTGGCGGCGCACAACGCCCAGCTGAGTGATTTTCGCCAGACCTTAGCCTTAAGCAGCCCGACGGCGATCATTGAATTACTTAAGCAGGGGGTCGGGATCAGCTTTATGTACCGGGCCCTGGTGGCCAACGAATTGGCCCGGGGCGATTTGTTTGAATTGCCGCTGGCCGGCTTTCCGCTCGAGCATCCCTTGAATTTGATCTACTTAAAGGAAAGCTCCTTTGCCGCCGAATTTGGTCCCCTGGTGGCGACCGCCCGGGAAATGCTGGGAAATTAAGTTCTGGTTAAGCTTGGGGACCAACGGTGGTCAGGTCCGGTTGCGTTCGGTAAGCTAGAACTATTTATAGAAGGGGGCAATTTGATGTTGCAGACACGGTGGTTGACGTTTGGGGTGGCTTAGCTGATTTTGCTAGCGGGGTATTACCGGCTACTGGCGGTACCAAACCGGACGCCGGCCCAGCGGGTGACAGTCTTTACCAGCCTGGGCTACTTAATGGTGGTGGCCTGGCTGGTCTTTGCCCCGGTCGGGCTGGTCCTGCCAGATTCTTACAAGGCCCTGTCGTATTTTTACATGGTGCCGTATAACCTCCACCCGTTCGTCCACGTCGACCCGGAATTTTTGGCCAATATTTTGCTGACCGGGCCACTGGGGGTGTACTGCTACCTTTGGCGGCCGCACTGGTCGTGGTGGCAGGTTGCTTTGGCCGGGCTCGTGCCGGGGCTGGTGATTGAAAGCGTCCAGTTTGCTTCGGACTGGTTGGTTCACACGTTGCGGGTGGTCGATATTGACGATGTGATTACCAACTGGACCGGCCTGGTGCTGGGCTACGCAGTAGTCTGGGGGCTGGACCACACCCCACTGCGGACCCTGATCAAGCCCTTTCGCCTACGCTAGGTCATAACCAGGCGCGCAAGTCAAGAAGCCAAGGAATGAAACCGTTTTAAATAAAATCGGGGAAGTTATTGACAAATCCATGTGTAAACGCTAACATATAGTCACAAGGTATTAAGTATTTACCTTCTAATCAATTCTCTTTCTCTCTTATGCCGATCACCGTCCTTGTTGGCGGTAATTTTTGGTTTTCTGGGATTTATTCATGGGCCGGGCCGACAATTTCTTTGAGGGGATGATCACGAATGACTGCTAACATTTGGGCTAATTCGGCACTGGATTCTGCCATTCCCCCTTTAATCCATAGCATGATCACCGTGCTAACTTCGCTGGCGTGAACTACTCAGTCATAAATGACCGCGCTTCTGGATCAAAAGGCTGCTAAGAGCCGCTCAATCTCAGAAAACGTTTAGGCAATGCAACGGCTTGCGCCGTTGAGATCAAGTTGATCTTAATTACTGTTTCGCACCCGTTTTGCACGCTCAGGGTGATACGCCAACAGTAACTCTCAAAACCTTTGGGGACGGACGGCGAGGTTCTGTCCCGCCCGTTAATTAATTCGTTGTAACTAATACTCTGGCTGGAATCGCTTTTGGCAACTTGTCTTTAGTGATTCCAGCTTTTTTAGCAGCTTTGATTGCTGCTTGACGTTCGAGATACTTAATATGCTTCTTAGGATCAAGGGCCCAAGTTAAAATATTACGACTAGCGTTCAAATCACGATCAATCAATTTTCCAGTGTGCTTAGATACCCATTGACGCTCACCACTTTTTGGTATTGTGTGCCAAATTCAACTTGACTGGTCTTATAACTATCAACTTTCAGCAGGGTTTTGCCTTCACGATCGGCCATTTGCTCTAAAAGCAACGCAATTTCGTAAGGCTTGATTTTCGCCAGCTTACGGTTCTTACCCCGATTAGTGGCCCCTGACCCTTTCTGATTCTTCTTGCGCATTTCTTTGGCATCGAGTTTTTCAATGGCAATTAGCTCATACTCAGCAAACAACTGCCGAGCAATTTGGCGATACCGTTCCGTCAGCAAGTTGGCCCGACGGGCTGAGTAATAACGAATCTGTTTGCTCAATTGCTCGAGTTGCTTACTATCAGCCCGAAGATGCTTTTCTTTGATTGCACGACGACTTTTTAGACCGTTGATTATCTTTTCATATTGATCGGCCTTTTTATCCACATTGATTAAACAAGAAAAAATTGAATGATGTCAACGATTAGGCAGCTAAGGCTCGAGATTCAGCGGGCGCGAGGCTGCCTAATTTCGTAAAGCGGTCAAGTCAACAACAAGACAAGTCAGTGCCTTGAGGCGTTAGCTGTACATACCGGCTTATAGCCGTAGAACAAAGCACTCGTTTTATGGGTGGGTGTGATTACCTTTGTAACCGAGCGACCCGCCAACAAAATTAACAAGCGTTTTTTTCTAATCTGGCAATTGAGATACGACATATCTAAAAATATGCGCAATCACGAAGCGCTAAAAATGATAAGCGTTTAGCTGCGCGATAATGGCGAAATATCAAGCTTAATTAAAGTTATTTATTTGTTTTTGACAAACTTTTGCGCATATCTGTAAATATGTCGTGTGTCAAAGATCGGAATTGGGAAAGTTTTGAACTTAATTTTGAAGTTGAAACGGGAAAAGCGCAGTTGGTAAATGAAATTTAAACGCAATGATTAAATGATATTTACGCGAAAATATTTTTAAATATTTCGCTTGGAATATCTTAAAACGGTAATTAAACGGGAGTATCTTAATGGTGCGATTAAATATTTGAACGAGAATATTAAAAGGAGCGGGGCAATGAAGTTAAAAGAGTGCATTAAGTTTAATGCTGGGTTGAACAGTAAGTCCCGATAGGAAGCTTTTTATTCATCTTCAGGTAACTTATATAGCTGCCTACTAAGCAGATCCACATGCTTACGACGATTACTGGCTGGGCCCTTGCTACCCTTAAGCAAATCTGAAGGTTTAACATTTAAGGCTGATGCAAGAAATAATCAGCAAAAATAAATAACAGGTACTACACGTTTTACAATTATGTAGTACCTGTTATTTATTTCATATTGCTTTCTAAGCCTTTTTAAGAGAATTCGATCAATTTATCGTTTAATTCATTAAGCACTCTAAATTAACCCTTACTTCAGTTTTCATGCTGTATTATGAACTACTGCAATGAATTCTTTTAATGCTTTATAAAATAAAAGGCTCCGATTCCCTAATGTAGAATCGAAGTCTTCTTTTTTTGCCAGCTTTTTTACTAATTCAGTTTATTTAAAAAATGGTGTATTTTTGGTGTACACACACCAAGATTACTAACTTTTTACAAGCTAGTAACTAAATTTGTCTAAATTCACAGTGTCGTCGAAAATCCGTCACATCAGGCTTTTAGACTACTTTTTCTTATTCTTCTTACCCTTTTTGCTATCCTTAGTTTCCTTTTCTGGACGCATCGTTGGGAAATAAAGAACATACCTATCTTCACAATTAAGTAGGGATAATATACAGAACCTGTAAAGATAATTATATTATTACTTATAGCTAAAATATGTAATTTTAAAACAATGGCGTGCCAATGTAATAACAAAAAAGGTACTACGCAATCTTAAATTACGTAGTACCTTTCGTCGTATTATCTACTGATGTTTTTGGTAGACTTTTGGTAGACAACTTGCAATAAACTGCCTTTTCTACCAAATTTGCCCCTCTACAAATGCCGTTATCTTAGGCTTCCCTCTTCATATTATCCTATAACATCACTCGTACTCGATCGTCGAAGGTGGCTTACTCGTAACATCATAAAGAATGCGGTTAACGTGGTCGACTTCATTTACGATTCGGACTGAGATCTTTTGAAGAATATCCCATGGAATCTTAGCGAAATCGGCTGTCATCCCATCAATTGAGGTAACGGCCCGGATAGCAACTGCATAGTCATATGTCCGGCCATCACCCATGACACCAACTGAACGAATACCTGGTAAGACAGTAAAGTATTGCCAAATTTCTTCATCAAGACCTGCTTTTTTGATTTCTTCACGAAGGATTGCATCACTTTCACGAACAATTTCAAGCTTTTCAGGAGTAATTTCACCAATAACACGAATTCCAAGACCTGGACCTGGGAATGGTTGACGCCATACCAATTCATGTGGAATTCCAAGTTTTTCACCGAGTTCACGGGTTTCATCCTTAAAGAGCTTGCGTAATGGTTCAATTAACTTGAAACCGAGCTTCTTTGGCAAACCACCAACATTATGGTGAGACTTAATTGTCTGGGCGGTGTCTGTTCCAGATTCAATTACGTCCGTATAAAGCGTACCTTGAGCTAAGAAATCAGCATCTTTAATCTTCTTGGCCTCTTCGTTAAAGACTTCGATAAATTCCTTACCGATAATCTTCCGCTTTTGTTCTGGATCGGTAACACCTTCAAGCTTACCTAAGAAGCGATCTGCTGCGTCAACCTTAATAATGTTAACACCAAGGTCGTGACTCAACGCATCCATCACTTGGTCAGCTTCGTTCTTCCGTAACAATCCGTGGTCAACAAAGATACAAGTAAGTTGATCGCCAATTGCCTTATGAATCAAAACGGCGGTAACACTGGAATCAACCCCACCAGAAAGACCTAAGATAACCTTCTTATCACCGACTTCTTTGCGGATTTCATCAATCTGCATGTCGATGAAGTCATCCATCGTCCAGTTTGCTTTAGCGCCACAAACATCAAAAGCAAAGCGGCGTAAAATGTCTAATCCGTATTCGGAATTACGAACTTCAGTGTGGAATTGAACACCATAGAATTTACGGTCATTATCAGCAATCGATGCGATTGGACAGTTCTTGCTAGTAGCAGTAACTTCAAATCCAACTGGGGCTTGAGTTACTAAATCACCATGACTCATCCATACATATTGCTTCTTTGGCAAACCTTTGAATAATACAGCCTCGTCATCAAGTGCTTCAATATCTGCTCGTCCATATTCGGAGTTATCAGCTTTTTCAACCTTTCCGCCAAGGTCGTATGACATTAATTGCATTCCATAACAAATACCTAGAATCGGGATACCAAGCTTAAAGATTTCTGGATCTACCTTGAATGCGTTTGGATCATAAACACTATTAGGGCCACCAGAGAAGATGATCCCTTTAGGATTAATCTCTTTGATCTCGTCTGCGGTTAACTTGTGAGAAAGCAATTCGGAATAAATACCGAAATCACGAAGCCGACGAGTAATCAATTGATTGTATTGGCTACCAAAATCCAAGACAATGATCTTATCAAACGCATCTAAATTGATGTTTGCCACAATGACACTTCCTTTGTTCAAATTTTTATTCTTAAAGGCTAGTTTACAGGCTGAGCATGGCATGGTCAATGATTATTTAATATTCCATAACAAAAAGACGGGAGCTAAATTTTCTCACGTCTTTTTCGTTAGATGGAATTTTATTGAGGATATTTAATTAGTGTTCTAAATCAATATTTAATAGACGTAATTCTTCATCAACTGCTTGTGCCTCAAGTGTTTTAGTATCTTTATCAGTTTTTATCATTTCGACAGCCTCCTCATCTCATTTAATCTGTATCCTTCTTAAGTGGTCTGTGAGTAATTGTCAATAAAAATGAGTCATAAATATCATGTGCAACCGTTTCGAACATTGATACATTAGGATTAAAAAGATTTATTTTTTACTTTTACTAGATGTTTTAACTAGATTTTCTAATGCAGGATTTGTAATCTATTCCAAATTCGGTTGATTTGAATGCGCTTTCTGCATTTGATAAAATTTAGTTAGTTATTTTTTACTTGAGGTGCAATATGTTTATTCGGACAAAATATCTTAACCAACTAATAAACAGCATGAACCAGTCAACAATTAAGATTCTTGTTGGCGTTCGGCGGTGTGGTAAAACGACTATTCTTGACCAGTTTCGGGCAACTCTCCGGCGTCAAGAAATTTCCTCAAGTCAAATTCAAGTGATCAACTTTGAATATCTCCTAGAAAATGAATTATGCAATCCAGAATATCTCTTACAATTTATTCTTGATCGACTTAGTAAACACCAGATGAATTATATCTTCCTTGATGAAGTCGAAGTGGTTCCCCAGTTTGCCCGCGTTGTAAATGCCCTAAATTCACTCTCTAATACTGATATCTATATTACAAGTTCCAACAAAACCATTTTGGAGAAAGAAAATCTTCAACAAATGGTTTCTTATACTATCATCCCCGTTTTCCCTTGCAGCTTCCGTGAATACATAAAAAGGAACCAACAAGAAGCTGATTCCCAAGCGTTATATCAATATTTAAATGAGGGCGGGTTCCCCTATACTCACGAAATCCACGGTCCAATCAACCTCCGCAATTACGTGAATGGGATCATCAACACAATTATTATTACCGATTTCACCCAGCAGGCGACCCTTTGCAATCCAGGCCTGACTAAGCAACTTGCCCATCACTTAGCTCATCATGCTGGAACCACACAAAATATCTCCCAAATTGTCGATAGTCTTAAACGTCACCACATCACTACTTCCAATAAGACGATCGATTTTTATTTACAGTTCTTACAGAGGTCCTTTATCTTTTACCCATGCAAAGAATATGATTTTTCCCGTCGCCACGTCAAAAGTACCAATATTCGTTATTATCCGGTAGATCCTAGTATTCGGCAAGCTCTCACACTGAAAAAGAATGTCCTTTCTCAACGAATCCTTGAAAATATTGTCTTTATTGACTTATTGAGCCAAGGCTACCAAGTATATAGCGGTCGCATCAAAGATAATGAGATTACCTTTGTCGCAATTAAAAATGATATCTTTACCTGTATCCAAATCGCTTATTCGCTTGCTGATGATGGTGCCTATCGCCGGGCGATCAGCGGATTACGGCAACTTTCCTCAAAATATAAAAAGCTTTTAATTACAGTAAAACCAGCGCTCAATTATGCTGGTTTAGATCCTGATATTGAAATTATTGACTTGTATAGTTGGCTAACCAATTAACCTCGTCGCAGATAAAGCTTATCCACGACATGTCCCGTTGTCTTATGTAAAATTACGTCAGCACGACTTTTGGTTGGAAGGATAAACTCTCGTAAATTAGGAAGGTCGACGCGTTGCCAAACATCCTTTGCCATTTTAAATGCTTCCTGACGGTCACCCTTCGAATAAGGATAGTAATAGTTTGATGGGTCAGTAAAGGCTGTCTCTAGCAACATCCCAAACCGTTGAAGATACCAATGCTCAATCAGGTCCGGATCTGCGTCAACATACAATGACCAGTCAAAGTAATCACTGACATATAGTTGCTGGTTACTTGGCAATTGCAACGTGTTAATCCCTTCTACAATCAATATGTCTGGGCGATCAATTACCAAGGGCTTATCCAGCTGAACATCATAAACTTGATGGGAGTATGTAGGCGCCTTGACAACTGGTTCCCCTGCCTTAACATCATTAAGAAACTGGAGGAGCCTTTCCATGTCATATGATTCGGGAAAGCCTTTCCGATCCATGATCCCCCGTCGTTTTAATTCTGCATTAGGATATAAGAACCCATCCGTTGTCATTAATTCTACCCGCTTATCAGGCAGCATCTTATTTAGTAAGATACTAATCAACCGAGCGATGGTGCTCTTCCCAACTGCAACCGAACCTGCAATCCCAATAATATATGGAATGCGCATCGTGGAACGCTGTAAAAAGTTTGCCTTTTGCATCTGCCATTCCAAAAAGTTCTGGTAGCGCAGTTGAATTAATTTTATTAGCGGCAAATATACATCCTGCACATCCTCAATTGAAATTCGATCATTCAACGATTTAATTTCATCCAAGTTCCCCTGGGTTAACCGTACTGAATCAGTTGGGAAAAAGCCGTGCCATGTTTGCCGATCAAATTGTTCGTAGTTCATCCATTCATCCATTATGCAAAATCCTTTATTTCACCCGTCAATGAAAACGGTTACTCACGTTTAATAGTAACATATTATAAACATAATTAAAGCTCAATCCAGCTTGTGAACACCTAAACATTTTACCAGATAATTAGCGCAGCGCAACTGTTTGAAATGAAAATGGAGACTAGTACTATTACTGGCCTCCATTTTCATTTGATTATGGTTTAGGGAAGTTTAATTTCGGATAATTCTTTAACTCTGGTGCATCGGTTGTGTAATCATCGAAAGTACTCTGGTTATTATTTTCCGACTTTAAACTTGTCTTCTGTTTCTTTTGTTGCTTCTGTAAATTCTTCAAGCTCTTCTTAAGGTTATAAGTATATTGTTTTTTATCAACTTTCTTAAATCCTGGAAGTTTGTAGAACCGAAGCAAGTCACCATTCACGACTTTATCTGATAATCCAAGATCAGTTGTAACGTATTTTTGAATCTTACCAATTTCTTTACGTTGCGCTGCGGTTTGGTGAGTAATCTGCTTACCATTCTTAGTGTAATAGTAGTCACCATTATACTTAGTGTATTTTGGCGTTACCCAATCACCATTTCTAAACGGTACAATTTGCTTATTTTCTGGTGAGAGCAAGTCTTGGCCGAATTGAATATAATTCTTAGAGCTAATTCCTAACAAATCCTCAAGAGTAGGTAAAACATCAATTTCACCACCATACGTATGGTTAATGCCACCTTTTAGGCCAGGCATATTAATCATAAATGGTACTTTTTGGAACATTGCTAGATCATAATTAGTTACTTTCTTCTTACCTAAGATTTGCGCAATGGCTGGTTGGTGGTTATTAGAGATTCCATAGTGGTCACCATAAAGAACTAACACACTGTTTTGCCGTAACCCCGTCTTATCAAGGTAATCAAGAAATTCGCCAAGTGATTCATCTAAGTATCGTGCAGTTTGAATATAAGGGTCGACCGTGTCATCACCAGTCTTCCACGCTTCAATATCTTTATTCTTTTTATCAAGAATATATGGATAGTGGTTAGTAACTGTGATGATCTTTGCATAGAATGGTTGTGGAAGCTGCTCGATATAGTGGGCTGATTCTTTCATGAAGATCTTATCCTTCATTCCATATCCAGCATCATAATCCTTGGTCTTTGGGTAATACTCCTTACTAAAGAAGTATTGGTAACCAAAAGACTTATAAGCATTATCACGGTTCCAGAAACTAGGAACATCCCCGTGGAATGAGGCCGTCGTATAACCTAGCTTTTGATGAAGAAGCGCTGGCGCAGATTGGAAGGTATTAGTCGTCCCATCAGTAACCATTGCTGATCCTTCTGGAAGACCAAATAGCGAGTTTTCGAGCATTGTTTCTGCATCCGCCGTCTTTCCTTGACCAACTTGGTGGAAGAAATTATCAAACGCCAAAGTATCATTAGCATGGTACAACTTATTCAGGTTTGGCATTACTTCTTGACCATCTTCTTTATAGTCGATCATGAATTGCTGGAGACTTTCAAGGTGAATGATAAAAATATTCTTTCCTTTAGCCTTACCGTAATATTCAACGTTTGGCGTAGCATAATTACTATGGATGAAATGCAAAACCGGCTTAAATTCGTCACGATTAGCACGCGCTTTTACTACACTGTTATTAGTCGTCTTAACCCCATCATAAACTGTATATGCTTCGAGTCCTAGATACTTAACAATATAATTATTATCAAATGTTCGCGTAAGTAGTTGTGAACGATCACTTTCCGCCATTCCTAAGTTAACTCCAAATAGAACAAAGCCAAGGGCAGTAATCGTCATCGCATATCTAACCTTAAAGCGCCGCATATCAACACGGACAAAGTGGAAAAGTAAGATGAGTGCTAAAATTACAACATCCAGGTAAACCAAAAAGTCTTCGGGACGTAATATCCCCATTAAACTTTTACCAAGATTATTTGAAGCCGCTCCAGATCCCTTTATTACGTTAAAGGTAATGAAATCTGAAAATTCTCGATAGTACAAAATATTTGCAAAAAGCCATGTCGACAATGCCACATTAATTATCAACATCATCCAATAGGACAAGCGTCCACGGAAATATAATGCAATTCCCAAAAATACAAGGGCACTTGGAATCGTATTAAATGCTAAAAGGAATTGTTGCATGCTTCCTTTCACACCTAAATTAAATTCATTTTGATAAGCCCAATAGCTCTTTAAACAAAATAAAAGTACAACAAGCAGAAAAAAACCGAGCTTGGTATTCAAGACACGGCGGAGCTTCTGCAACGCTGTTTTCATAGTCGTTCCTCCATAAAAAAATATCATTATTAACAATAATACACTAACTAGCTAACCGCAACCGTACAATTTTATTTTTCCAAAAAGTTAAAAATTCCGTCACTTTTCTGTCGTAGTTAACCTTTTGAAAATAGATCTTAAATGTTATGATTGAGTGTCGTTAATTAACAGAAGGGACTGAGCACCATTTCAAAGAAAAAAGCGAATTTAATGTTATTACTGGTTGCTATTCTATGGGGAAGCAGCTATGTATTTGCCAAACTAACGATTCAAGCAGGGATGCATTCTGGAGTTATCAATGCTTGCCGGGGAACAATGTGTGTAATTGCCGGTTATCTTATCTTCCATAAACAGATCAACAAAATGACTTGGCTGGATTTCAAACTAGGAGTCCTTATGGGAACAATTAATTTCCTGGGTTATTTTTTGCAGACTGATGCTCTCCGTTATACTACTCCGGCTAAAAATGCCTTCTTGACAACCTTATATGTTGCAATTGCTCCCTTGATCTTGTGGTTGTTTTGGCATGAGCGTCCACAACGGAAGACATATTTTGCGGTCGCCCTCGCTATTATCGGAATGGCTGTCATCACTAATGTTGCTAATACTGGTCTTCAATTAAATTTTGGGGACTTTCTAACTGTTGTTTCTGCTATTTTTTGGGCCTTACAATTAATCTTCTTTGGAAAGTACGCACCGAAAGTTTCTAGTCCCTGGATGGTAATCTTCATGATTGGCCTATGTCAAGGCACGTTCGGTTGGATTACGACTGGATTATTTGAACGTACTAACCTTACACAAATTCATTGGGTTCAAGCCTTGATTCCCCTGGCTATTTTAGCGATCGTCGTAACCTTCTTAGCGCAAGGAATGCAAATTACAGCTCAGCAATATACTGATGCTACATCTGCTGGATTATTATTGATGTTAGAATCATTTTTTGCCAGCACCATGTCAGTTATCATGGGCTATGATCCCCTTACACCACAACTAATTTGGGGTGGTTTAATCTTACTTTTAGCCAATGCAATTATGCAAGTTAATCTCCAAGATGTGCCATTTTTAAGAAAACAGAATTAAAATAGCGAGGACGAATTTTTTTCATCCTCGCTATTTTTTTATTTACTTACTTTCTTATCTTCCTTGGCAATCGCTGCTTGAGCCAGCAAGTTGACATAGTTAAATGGTCGATCAAAGTTTGGCTGGAACAATGTATCAACATAAGCAAGAAAATCAATTGAATTACGATTTTGAATACATACAGATACAAGGTTCGCAGATTGAGAAACATCATGTTTGCTCATAAATTGTGCCCCAAGAATCCGCCGCGTTCCTTTTTCCCATACCAGAGTCATAAAGACGGGCGTGGTAGTTGGCATAAATTCTGGACGGTAATTATCCTCAATTGTAACGGAATCAGCATCAATACCCATCTCTTTTGCTCGCCGTAATGTTAAACCAGTACATACCATTGTATTGCCAAACAAGTGGAGACCCGTTGTTGACTGTGTTCCCATGTACTTCATGGTATTGCCAAAAACATTAACACCGGCAATCGTTCCTTGACGAACAGCATTAGTAGCTAATGGAACGTAACGATCGGTATTAGTAGGATTAAAGTGGACGGAGGTTACATCCCCACCAGCATAGATATCAGGATTAGATGTTTGCATATAAGCGTTGGTCTTAATTGTCCCATCAGGATGAAGGTCAATTTTTCCACGAACTAAGTCACTGTTTGGTCGGAACCCAACACAAAGAACAGCCATGTCAGCATCATAAACTTTCCCCTGGTTGGTAAGAACTTTAACACCGCCATTGCCATCGTCTTCAAATCCAGTAACCCGTTGTTGTAATTCAAGATGGGCGTTATGATCTTTGAAAATACGACCAATTCGATCAGAGTACTGTTTATCAAAATACTTAATCAACATTTGATCTGAGCTATCAATTAATGTTACTTCGCGTCCCTG
>OODN01000836.1_pt1 | contig 14109 bp, 8 predicted proteins | sample 1671651 | NCBI WGS metagenome assembly OODN01 (sample SAMN06348178, study PRJEB24527) | human gut metagenome | biome: human gut; feature: ankylosing spondylitis patient; material: feces | host: Homo sapiens | place: China | collected 2015-10 | reverse complement strand
CCCTACTCAACTGTGCGGAGGTGGGACGACGAAATCGAATTCTAACGAATGACCGATTTCTGTCCCACTCTCTTTTGAATATAGACTTAGAAATGATAGACTAAGTACTTGAATCGTAAACTTTTACCTTTCCTTTAAGAAAATATGTTATAATGAATTAGTAATGATACAAAATCAAGGAGTTTCTATAAGATGATAGAATTGCTTGCCAAAAAGCAGCGACGCCAAATGCGTTTGCTAGAAACATTAATTCGAGAGAAGCGCTGGTTTCATTTGAAGGAACTCGCTGAAATGTTAGATTGTACAGAACGGTCATTGAAAGAGGATCTTTCAAATTTACGAACGGTCTTTAATGAGTTCTTGATTGAGTCTTCGACAAATGGTATTAAGATCAGCTATGATGATTCGATTGGGATTGAGGTGGTGTACCATCACTTCTTTAAAGAATCTACAGCTTTCTCCCTCCTAGAATACTTGTTCTTCCATAAGGACGTTTCCAGTGATTTAATTTGTAGACGATATGATCTCAGCCAACAATCATTTTATCGCTTGATTCGAAACATCAACCAAATTATTCAGGAGAAGTACAATATTCGAATCACCTTGAATCCTCTAAATGTTGTGGGGGATGAAGTCGATGTTCGCTTTTTCTATTCCCAGTATTTTGCAGAGCGGTATTATTATTTAGAGTGGCCCTTCCCAGATATCAGAGAGCAAGTCATTATTGATTTCATCACCTTCTTCTATAAACTGACGGAAATCCCACTGACTTATTCGCTCTTCCATTCTTATAAAACTATGCTGACGGTGTACCTATACCGAATCAAGCAAGGGTATCGGATTGAAGGGCCCAATAATTTTGAACAATACGCCTATCTCTATCAAGAGCTTCCAAAAATCAATGAGATGCTTCGTTATTTTGGTTTGCAGATGGGTGTAGAATTTAACGAAGAAATTATTGAACAGCTCTTTATTATCTTCCTACAGAAACGCTTCTATTTTACCCCACAGGAACTGATTGATGCTACTGAGGAAGATGCTGTTACAAAAAAATCCTATATTTTAGCCTCTCAATTTCTTGATCACCTGACTAAATCTTATGGTTTAGAACTTGAGAATTATGAAGAGATGATTATGCATATTCACAATACCGCCTATTTGGAGCGGCGTGAAATCTTTGGTGAATTTCTTCTCTATGATACCAAGAGCTATACCAATGAGGATTATCGAACCCTCTTCCCTAAATTTTATCAGGATGTTGAAACGGGCTTGTATCACTATCTCAAAGAGATGGGCTTTCATGAAAATCCTGAAAACCTCAAGCATCAGATTTATACCGTATTTTCACATTGGGAAAATCTATTGCCTCAACTATTAAGGAGACGGACGGCTGTCAAGGTCTTAATCATTAGCCGATACGATGACCACCATGCCAAGTCCATGATTGATTTCTTAAAATTCTATTGTACGGATAACTTTGAGTTTTCACAGGTCATCAAGCATGATTTTAATCTTCATGAACTAGAGCACACCGAATATGATGTCATTGTTGCCAACTTTATGATTCCAGATATAAAAGAGAAAAAATTTATTTGTACAAGTAGTTTAACCCTTTTGGAACTTGTAGAAAAACTGAATGTACTCTTTTATGATTTCACACGATCTGGAGTATAATGAAGCCTTCCCTCCTCTTTTAGGAGGGAAATTTTTACGACTATGCACCATTTTAAAAAATATGATATAATGGGCATTATTACTATACATTGAGGAGAATATCCATGGAAGACCCTGGCAGTCAGGATTTAATACTGCAATTTGTTTTACTATTTGTATTGACCTTATTTAATGCTTTTTTCTCTGCAACGGAGATGTCGATGGTATCGCTGAATCGTTCTCGGGTAGAGCAAAAAGCGGAGGAAGGCGATAAGAAATATATTCGTCTCTTAAAGGTATTGGAAAATCCAAACCACTTTTTATCCACGATTCAAGTTGGTATTACCTTGATTACCATCTTGTCTGGGGCAAGTCTAGCTGATAATCTTGGGAAAGTAATAGCTTCCTGGATGGGAAATACGGAGACAGCGCGAGCGATAGCTAGTTTCTTCTCATTGGCTTTTCTGACCTATATTTCGATTGTATTTGGTGAGTTATATCCCAAGCGTATTGCCATGAATCTGAAAGATAGCTTGGCAGTTCGGACGGCTCCAATTGTTATTTTACTAGGGAAAATCGTTAGCCCCTTTGTCTGGCTCTTATCGGCATCAACGAATCTGGTTAGTCGTCTGACCCCTATGCAATTCGATGATGCAGATGAAGAGATGTCACGAGATGAGATTGCCTATATGTTGGCTAAGAGTGAAACGAGTCTGGATGCTGACGAGATTGAAATGTTGCAAGGAGTCTTTTCACTAGATGAGCTGATGGCGCGTGAGCTAATGGTTCCTCGTACAGATGCCTTTATGGTGGATATCCAAGATGATACCAGAGAAATCATTGAAAGCATCTTAAAACAGAATTTTTCTCGGATCCCTGTCTATGATGATGACAAGGACAATGTTATTGGTCTCATCCATACCAAGCGCCTGCTCAATGAGGGCTTTGTAAATGGCTTTGATAACATCGTTCTTCGAAAGATCCTTCAGGAACCGCTCTTTGTACCGGAAACGATCTTTGTGGATGACCTCTTAAAGGAGCTCCGAAATACACAAAAACAGATGGCTATTTTGCTCGATGAGTATGGAGGAATGGCTGGTCTAGTAACTTTGGAAGACCTTCTCGAGGAAATTGTCGGTGAAATTGATGATGAAACTGATAAGGCTGAAAATGATGTGTTTGAAATTGAACCCAACCTCTATATTGTTCAGGGGATTGTGACCTTAAATGACTTCAATGAGTATTTTGATGTGAAGCTGGAAAGTGATGATGTGGATACCATTGCAGGCTACTACCTGACTGGTGTCGGACGAATTCCAGGGCACAAAGAGCGCTTGAGTTTCGAAGTAGATAGCATGAAGAAACATTTGATCCTTACAAATGATAAGGTAAAAAATGGTCGTGTCACTAAGGTCAAGGTTGAGGTTAGTGACCTAGTCGATGAAGATGAGCAAGCGACAAAAGTTCAAGAATAAGAGTATGAAATCAGGGGTTTTCCCCTGATTTTTTTATGCTTATTTCAGTCGGATTTGCATCTCTCATTAAATTCCTTTATAATAAAATTACTAAAGGTTAGAAGGAGATAGCAATGAAACAAGAAGAATGGTTAGCAGAGTTTGAGAGAGTCCATGGTCGACCGGCCACTCAAGAGGAGATACAACAAGCATTTGGCATGTTTGGAAGTCCAGAAACACAAGCGGCTCCAAATACGCCTGTAAATTCAATTCAATCTTCATTTGAAGGTGCAGCACCTGTTTCCAATCAAGGACAATTTGGGGGTCCCTTACCATTTCCAGAACAAGCCAAATTTGGAGGTGAAGGACCAACTCCAGAGCAAACACAGTTTGGAGGCCCAGCTCCGACCCAAGCCCCATTTGGAGGTGCAAGTTCAGCTCCAAATCAATTTCAAGGTGGAACAAGTCCGTTTCAACAACAAGGACAAGCTTTTGGTCAAGGTGGAATCCAGCCACAAGCTCCTGTTCAGGAGTCCGCTCAATCAGGAGCAACCTTCTCGCCCTATAACAATTCTCAGATGCAGGGAGGCTATCCAAACAATGGGCAATTGAATTACCAGACTAATTCCCCGTATATGGGCCAAGGTCCAATGCCAGTGAAGAAGTCTAAAAAAGGGCTGATTATTGGTTTATGTAGTCTAGTTGCCGTTGCAGTTTTATGTGTACTTGCCTTTTTCTTATTTGCTAAAAATCCAAATAGTATTCAAGGGAAATGGTCAGCTACTCCTGAAATGAAAAAGACAATGAAGTCTGCTTTTTCAGGCACCTTCTCTACGACATCAGATATTTCTAGTGAATTTGTAAAAGATATGGATATGATCGTAGAGGTAAAAGGGAAAAAAGTAACCATCAGTGTGATTGGTAAGATTGATTTCAAAGGAGCTGCAAAGGAACTCTATGATGATGGGGACAATGATTTTTACTCTGTTGAGGATGCCTTAGACTATATCCAGGAAAACAGTGAAAATTCCTATTTAGAGGATTTGGGACTTGAAATCGATGTGAAGAAAGGCACTCTTAAAATGGTAGCCTTTGAAGGTGAGGTGGATGAAAAAGATCACCGATTCATTCAGGATGAAGATGCGAGTCATTTCCTTAAATACGACCTCAAGTATAAAATTGAAAATGGAACCCTGAAAGTTTCCGTGGATGGAAATGATTATGGAATTGAATACTCCTTTAAAAAATAAGACATTCAGTCAATTAGTGCCCTCATCGGGCACTTTTTCGTTTGGTAACGAAGAAAAAATAAGATAATTAAAAAAATTCTGAATTTAGGCTTGACAATCTGAAAAAATTTCGGTAAGATGGTCAACATAAAAAAACGAAAGCAGAATCTTATGAAAAACACGAACTCCACATTGTTGAATCAAAACTTTTACTTTAGCTACTTTAGATAGTGTTTGTAGACATGAATTCATGGATGCAAACGAAACGAGCAATTTGTTTGTATCTATGTGGCTAAGATTTTTGATTGTGGTCCATATAGATGATATCTAAATGGACGGCAATGCTGGCATACTTTTAAGTTTGTGAGGAATGATACCAACCGTTTAGAATCATCTAAACGGTTTTTTGTATGCTGTTTGAATGTTTTAGAGAAGGAGACATGTTTCATGAAAGTTGTAAAGAAGTTAATTGCCCCGGTTCTGGTAGTTGGTCTACTGATGACCTCCCTCTTGACCCTCCATCACTTGAAGACCTCTAAGCATCAAAAGATTAAGATTGGGATTTCGCAGTATATTACCCATAAGTCTCTTGATGCAACTCGAAAAGGCTTTGTAGAAGAGTTAGCAAAACAAGGTTATGTAGACGGAGAAGAGATTGAAATTGATTATCAAAATGCTCAAGGGGAGCAGAGAAATTTGAAAAACATTTCAAATCAATTATCACAGGAAAGTGACCTTGTGTTTGCCATTGCGACTCCATCAGCACAAAGTATCGCCAATACAAGCAAAAGGACCCCTGTAGTCTTTTCTGCGGTGACGGACCCTCTGGCTGCTAAGTTGGTCAAGAGCTTGGATCGGCCTGGTGGCAATGTAACAGGAACGAGTGACCAATCTTCAGATGCGATTGCCACACAAGTCGATCTGATTCAAAAGGTTTTGCCAACAGCTAAGACAATCGGGATTCTCTATACGCAAAGTGAACCCAACTCCGTCGTTCAAAAAGATGAGGCCAAGAAAGTCCTTGAGGCCAAAGGCTACCGTGTCGTAGAGAAAACTATCTTAGACAGTAATAATGTGAAAGCAGCAGCGGACAGTTTGATGTCGGAGGTTGATCTGGTCTTTGTTCCAACAGACAATATTATTTCCTCTACGATGGAAACGATCAAACAAGTTTCTTTAAAACACAAGGTTCCAGTCATTGGAGGTTCAATTGAAATGGCTCAAGTAGGAGGGCTCTATACCTATGGGACAGACTATACCGAGTTGGGTCGTCAATCTGCCCGGATGGCGATTCGTATCCTGAAAGGGGAAAAGGCAGCCGATCTGGCTGTGGAAGCCCCTAAGAATTTAAAATTGTATGTCAACAAAGAGATGGCTAAGAAATTAGGAATTGACCTCTCTGGTATGAACGAAAAGAAATAGGAGATGGATGATGGATTTAGTATTATCAAGTTTATCTGAAGGTTTATTGTGGTCGATTATGGCCATTGGTATATTCTTAACATTCCGCATCTTAGATATAGCGGATATGACAGCAGAAGGGGCTTTCCCGCTTGGGGCGGCAGTCGTTGCATCCCAAATTCAAGCAGGTCAAAACCCATGGCTAGCGACTCTCTTTTCTATTTTAGCAGGGATGTTAGCGGGTCTAGTTTCTGGCCTCCTTCATACTAAGATGAAGATCCCCGCTCTCTTAACAGGGATTGTGACTCTGACTGGTCTCTATTCGATCAATATTAAGATCATGGGGGGGGTTCCTAATTTATCCATTGGAGATTCAAGTACCATCTTCAAGTCTGTGATGGGGCTGGGTTTGTCCAATGAGGCTGCTGTCTTTGCTGTTAGTCTTTCTTGTTTGTTATTGGTCTGTATGATTTTGACCCTCTTAATGAAAACTCAGATTGGTTTGGTTCTTCGTTCGACGGGTGACAATATCCCAATGAGTGAGGCCAATGGGGTGAATGTGGACACCATGAAGATTTTCGGTTATATGATTTCTAATGGACTGGTAGCATTGTGTGGGGCTCTCTTCGCTCAGACAGATGGCTTCTCAGACGTGACTTCTGGTACAGGGACCATTGTCGTAGGACTTAGTGCCGTTATTCTAGCAGAGGTCTTGATCCATGATTTGACCATTGGAGGGCGCTTGCTTTCGATTGGAGTGGGGGCAATTGTATACCGCCTCATTATCCTCAATATCTATGAAATTCCAAACTTAGACCAAAACTTAGTCCGTTTGTTTAATGCTATTCTCTTGGCCTTGGTCTTGTTTGCACCAGAAGCCCAGAAACGTCTCAAGATTCGTGGATTAAAATTAACCAATAACTAAAAGGAGAAGATAGATGGCAACATTGTTAAAAATCGAAGATATACATAAGACATTCGAAGCAGGAACAGTCAATGAAAACCATGTTCTCAAAGGCTTGGACCTGACAGTAGAAGAAGGAGATTTCATTTCCGTCATCGGAGGAAATGGAGCTGGGAAATCGACATTGATGAATATTCTGGCAGGTGGCTTGCAAGTGGATCAAGGAGATATCCTTTTAGAAGGAAAATCCATTAAGCACACTAGTGTTCGGAAGCGTGCTAAGGAGATTGCCCGTGTTTTCCAGGATCCTAAGATGGGGACAGCTTCCCGCTTGACCATTGAAGAAAACATGGCCATTGCTAAAAAACGTGGAGCAAAACGGGGCCTTAGTTGGGGGGTCAAAGAAAAAGATCGCGAAGAATTTAAAGCAGCATTGAAGGAACTCAATATTGGTTTGGAGAATCGACTCAAAGTGGATACGCAATACTTATCAGGGGGACAACGGCAGGCCCTTACTTTGGTCATGGCAGCTTTAGTTAAACCGAAACTCTTGCTGCTGGATGAACATACCGCAGCGCTCGATCCAAAGACCAGTGAAATGGTCATGGAATTGACGCAAAAGATCGTGGAAAGTCATGATTTGACAACCTTGATGATTACACACGATATGAACCATGCTATCGAATATGGCAACCGCTTGATCATGCTCTATCAAGGGAAAATCGTGGTCGATGTTAAAGGAGAAGAAAAGAAAAACCTGACAGTTGAAGACTTGATGCGCCTTTTCCATCAGAACAGTGGTGAAACCTTGGTGAGTGACGAATTGGTATTGGGATAAAATAAAGAGAGTGGGACAGAAATCGGTCATTCGTTAGAATTCGATTTCGTCGTCTCACCTCCGCACAGTTGAGTAGGGCTGTAAAAGCTGATGAAATCAGCGTAGTAGAGGCCACTCAACCACTGCGTCTTGCTCGACAATCCAAAGACAATTAAGAGGCCAGGACTTTTGTCCCAGCCTCTTTGTATTGATGTTGTTAGCCACGTTTAGCTAATCCTGTTTCTTTTTCTCTAGGAAGCTAGCTGCAAGAACAAGGTTAAGACCCGCTAAGAAGAGTAGGTATGAACTGCTGTGCTCAGTATTCGTTCTTGGAAGTTGTCCTTGCAAAGCCTGATCTTGTTTAGAGGTTGGAACACTCATAAAAGTATCACTGGTATTCGTTGGACTAGGATGCTCTGAAAGAGGAGTATATTGTCCCTTGCTTCCAGAAAAATCAGAATCAACTTTTTCTGGAAGACTTGAAATGAATGGTCCAGTTTCTAATTTTGTCTTATAGACAATAGCATAGGTTCCTAACTCTTGGACCATGAATTCAATCATGCCCTCTCGAAGTGCAAATTCTAATGGTTGGAGCCCTTGATCAGGAGTCAAGACATAGAGTTGCTTCACTTCTCCTGATAGTGGAAGTCGAACCAATACACTTCCCTTCACTGGAACTGGATTTCCCTCTTTATCCCTAAGTTGCAGGTTGAAAGCATCGTAGGTCTTGCCAAAGAGCTCTTGGTCAAGGACCTTTTGAATCTCTAAATGACTGTCACTACCAATCTCATTCTCTCCGCTAATGACCTCTACTTTGCTGGCTTGGTCTTTCAGTACTCGAAGGACATATTCAGGTAGAGAGTGGATAGGTGCCTCCTGCCCAGCAGTGCCGATTGCCTCTGTGTACTCAGGAAGGGTCACTACAGGTGGTTTTTGGTCTCCCAAACTTGTCACTATAGCAGGTAATAGAGAGACGACAGGACTAGTGATGGTCTTTCCTCGGATGGCATAGGCTGAGATGATCTGATTTTGTTTTTGGTGAGAAGTTTCTGGGATTGGCAGTTCAATCTGCTGGTCCTTAATCGCTAACACTCGATTGCCATCTGATAGAGTAACGTGCTGTTCGTCCCTTTTTTTGAGGAAAATAGGATCTTTTTCGCCAGGGAAATGAAGGGCAATAGCATCCCACTCCCCAGACGGAAGTGTGAGGGTAATCGTCTGATCTCCTGCTTGTATTGGGGCTAGGCTTGGAGTATCTAGGGATACTGTTGCTGGCTTCAATATGTCAAATGAATCCAGAGAAATCATCTTTCTACCATCTGGAGAGTTAGGATCCACTGTCAAGGTGAGAATATGATCTCCATTGCTTAAGTTTGTATACTCGCCAATCAATACATTCTTTTCATAGTCAGCACTTGAGTAGAAGTCCAAACTTGGCATTTCTTTTCCATCCAGGGTTACTAAGGCATTTCCATAGTCAGAAGATTTCAAACCGTAGATGCGAATACCTGTGCCAGTGAAAGGAATGATTGCCTTGGCCTCAGAATACTGAGATGGATCCACGTTTTGGAGAGTCGCGTATTTTTCTGTCGTTTGATATAAGCCTGATTCATTCCAGTCTTTGAACAAAGAACCATAGTGGATACGAGGATCTCTGTCATCCATCTTTTCAACAGTCGCGTCTTGACCAGGATAGATTTTAAAATAATCCAAGGAAATTTTTGAGCGTTCATTCCCACGGTTTAAGTGCTCCTTCTTCACGGTCAGAGTTAGGATATGATTTCCATCAGGAAGTCCTGTAAAACGACCGATTAGAGCGCTTTTTTCCGTTTCTCCAGATGTGTAGAAATCCAGATCTCCCACTTTTTTTCCATCGATTTGGACTTCTGCTAGGCCTAATTCAGACGATTTGAGACCATAGATTTCAATTCCTCGTCCATTGAAAGAGATGCTAGCAGTGGCATCTTTATCAGAGTAGCTATCAAGGGATAGGTCGGCGTATTTTTCAGTTCCTGCATACAAGTCAGCATCTTCCCAGTTATTGAAGGCAGGACCGTATTGAACACGAGGATCTCTATCGTCCATCAATTCGACAACTGGTTGGATTGATGCGGCTTCTGATGTTTGCCTTGAGCGCTCCCCAATCATAGCTTTAACGCTATAACTATAGCTATGAAGAGAATCAATGGAGCGGTCAATGAAATGAGTGACATTGGTTAGGAATTCTTTGACAGAAGGAGCGTCACTGCTTTCATCTTTGCTTTCTCGACGAATGACATAGTGAGTCGCATTTTTAACTAGATTGAAATCGAGTTCTGCTGTTACAGCATCTTTTCTCACGGCAGATAGGCGGGTGACCCTCTCTGGTAACTTTTCAAAGGTAATCTGATCCCCTTTTTGAGTGGCAATCTGAATCCGATTGCCCTTCAGAAGAGTTGGTTTGATTTCTTTCCCATTAATCTTGACAATACTCAATTCGATGTCTGGATAGTCTACGACTAAATCCCCACCTGCATGGGAAAGGAAAGCTAATGTCTCAAGATTCTTTTCTTTCCATTTCATGCTGACTTCAAAGTTGCCACGTGCCACGAGACCTGAAACTTGCCCGTCTTTCCAGGCATCTGGAAGGGCTGGTAATGGGGCAATGTAGCCAGTGTGGGATTGAAGGAGCATTTCGGCCATCCCGCTAGTGGCACCAAAGTTACCATCGATTTGGAAAGGCTCGTGGGTATCCCAGAGATTTTCTAGGGTTGAAGATTTGAGCTGTTCTGCCAATAAACGATGGGCGCGGTTTCCATCAAGCAGACGAGCCCAGAGGTTGATCTTATTGGCCTTAGACCAACCCGTTCCACCATCTCCACGATGGTTTAAGGTTGCGCGTGCCGCCTCTAGGTATTCAGGCTGATCCTTGTCAAATAAAGTACCTGGGAAGAGACCAACCAGATGGGAAACGTGACGGTGGTGATTTTCAATTCCTTCATTCGTGAATTGAGGACTGTCTTCTTCGTACCATTCCTTGATGAGGTCATCTTGGTTGATATGAAGTGGTTTGAGCTTGTCAAATTTAGCCTTCACTTCGGTAACCAAGTCTTGGTCGACATTGAGATGATTGGCTGCTTCCATATAGTCGTGGAAGAGCTGCCAAACCAGAGATTGGTCGAAGGTATTTCCAATCGTAATGGTTCCATGCTCTGGTGAATAGGATGGAGAAGATACCCAACGGTCACTAGATTTGTCGTAGTGCAAGAAGGAATTCCAGAACTTGGCTGTTTCCTTTAGCATTGGATAAATCTTTTCTTTGAGATAGGTTTCATCCTTGGTAAATTTGTAGTAGTCATAGACGTTCTGCATCATCCAAGCATTGGCTGCCGGAGACCAACCCCAATAATAATTCCAACCTGGAGTTGTCCAGCCAAATGGTGTCGCCTGCGTATGAACGAGCCATCCGTTTTCTTGTCCTTCTTTGGATTCGATACCTGCATATTCTTTAGCGGCGATACGGCCATAGTAGCGCATGTCATCAATATAATTGACCATTGGCCTAGCAGTTTCTGCAAGATTGTTCATGTAGGCAGGCCAGTAGTTCATTTGTAGATTGACGTTTAGGTGGTAATCTGAGTTCCAAGGTGGATTGTCTACAGCATTCCAGACTCCTTGCAAGTTGGCAGGAAGGGCATCTGTCCGGTCACGAGACGAACTGATGAGGAGATAACGTCCGTATTGGAAGAAGAGCTCTTCTAGTTTTTGTCCTTTTGTTGGATCATAGGTTTGGAGGGCTTCTTTTGTAGTTTGGCTAGATTTGTTCCCCCCAAGATTTAGTTGAACACGGTTGAAAAGGCTTTGATAGTCCTTGATGTGGTCGTGTTTTAGAGTTTCATAGTCTTTTTCCTTGGCAGCTTCAACGATCGATTTGACAGTTTCTTCTAAATTAATCTCTTTCCGATAATTAGTTTTTGGATTTTGAGCAAAGTTGGTCTTGGCACTGAGTAAAAGGGTCGCATAGCTGGCTCCAGTGACGGTCAAATAGCCATCTTGGGCAGTGACTTGTCCGTCCGTCTTGATTCCAAGATAGGAAGCAAATTGAAGACCATTATCTTTGACAGTCCCCTTGAGCAAAATACCATTCGAATCAGTGGTAACTCCTCCTTGTTTATAATTCGAATATTCCCAAGAGTAATCGCCATTCGCAAGTAAATCTTCTGTCAAGCTATTCCAAAGTGTAAAATCGAGGGTCTTATCTCCTTTTTTACTCAAGTGGGTTACAGTAACATCGTCAGGAAAGCTAGAGAAGGTTTCGCGTTTAAAAGTGGTTCCATCCTGGCTATAAGAAGTAGTCGTGATAGCTTCAGTAATATCTAAGTCACGATGATAGTCGGTAACGTTCTCCAGGCCTTTCTTTTGGTTGTTGAAGACCATAAAGATATCACCAAAAGATAAGTAACGGCCATACTGAGCATTGTTGGGGCCTACTAGATGTTCTTCGGCTAATTGTTTGGCTTTCTGGCGGTTTCCTTCTTCCAATGCTTTACGAATTTCTGCTAAGACCTTATAGCGGTCCTGATAGTTTCCTCCGTTGTAGTCGGTGCTATCCGGTTGTGGTCCTCCGGACCAAAGAGTTTTTTCGTTGTATTGGATTCTTTCCTCACCGATGAGTCCGAAAACCTTAGCCCCCATTTCCCCGTTCCCGACTGGAAGGGCTTGTTTTTCCCAACCATCATAGGTAGCAGCAGCAGGTTGATTGTAACTTAATTGATAATCTGTTTGTTTTGCCACAGGAGTCTCAACTTTCATCGTTTCCTTATCTTTATTCGTCTCAATCGAAGTAGTCGAATCGTCTGTATGATGATTTTCAACAGCTCTATTAGAAGTTGAGCTTCTTTCTTCAGAAATAGGAGCGATATGTGGATTCTCTGACTTGGATCCTCCAGTTCTGTCAGTCGGACTCTCTATTGATGGGGCAGCTTCAAGGTGGTTGCTTTCGTTTTGAATTCCAACAATACTATCAGCATCTACCTGGTGTGAGCTGAGAAAAAATGCACCTAGTAAAACAGAAGCAGTGCCAACTGTTAGTTTGCGAATACTATAACGACAGGATGTTTCCCAAAATCTTTGGTCCATAGAACTCTCCTCTAATTTTTTGAGACCGCTTACATTTTTGATTAAAGACAGTCCCTTCATATTTATTTCTATCACATCCAATTTAATAGGGAAACAGGAAAATGTCAATAGCTTTTAGGTAAGATGCATATTTGAGAGTGTTATTTCTTAAAATAGTAGAGAGATAGGAGATAAATAAGCTATTGATTTTTGCCATAGAGAGTAGGAAAGAGTAAGACCGGCTTAAACGCCCTGTACTAATACAATGGAATGAAATTGAAAAACAGTTTATTTTCTAAAAACTAGTCAAAATCCTTTTATTCACAAGGAATCATGTTATAATAAGACCATAAAACGTTTTCAAGAGAGAAGGACAAGACATGGAAAATGAAACAGTTGACTATGGAAAAGTAACAGGAATGGTACACTCTACGGAAAGCTTCGGTGCTGTAGATGGACCAGGGATCCGTTTTATTGTCTTTCTTCAAGGCTGTCAAATGCGGTGTCAGTATTGCCATAACCCGGATACTTGGGCTATGGAAACCAACAAGTCTCGTGAACGAACAGTAGATGATGTATTGGAAGAAGCCCTCCGCTATCGTGGTTTTTGGGGGCAAAAAGGTGGGATCACTGTCAGTGGTGGAGAAGCCCTCTTGCAGATAGACTTCTTGATTGCCTTCTTCACAAAAGCTCAAGAGTTGGGCATTCACTGTACGCTTGATACTTGTGCTCTTCCTTTCCGAAATACCCCTCGTTACTTGGAAAAATTTGACAAACTGATGGCAGTGACCGATTTGGTGCTCCTTGATATTAAGGAAATCAATGATGAACGGCACAGATTTGTAACCAGTCAAACAAACAAGAATATTTTGGCCTGTGCCAAGTATTTGTCTGATATTGGCAAACCAGTTTGGATTCGTCATGTCTTGGTGCCAGGTTTGACAGACCGAGATGATGATTTGATCGAACTTGGTAAATTTGTTAAAACCCTTAAAAATGTTGATAAGTTTGAAATTCTTCCCTACCATACTATGGGTGAGTTCAAGTGGCGTGAATTGGGCATTCCGTACAAGCTGGAGGGTGTGAAACCACCGACAAAAGAACGGGTTCAAAATGCTAAGGATTTGATGGAAACAGAAAGTTACCAAGATTACCTGAAACGGGTTAAAGGATAAATAAATCGAGACAGTTGGTTCTTCCAGCTGTCTTTTCTGATGAAATGAACAACTATTCCCTTTCTTTAAACGGAAAAACGTGCTAAAATAGAGTGAATCTATAAATGAAAATGAAGAGGTAGAAACATGTCAAAAATTCTTGTTTTTGGTCACCAAAACCCTGATTCGGATGCCATTGGATCATCTGTAGCCTTTGCTTATCTTGCAAAAGAAGCCTATGGTTTGGATACAGAAGCAGTGGCTCTTGGAACTCCAAATGAAGAAACAGCCTTTGTATTGGATTATTTCGGTGTGGAAGCGCCACGCGTGATTACATCTGCTAAGGCAGAAGGTGCAGAGCAAGTCATCTTAACAGACCACAATGAATTCCAACAATCTG
>OODN01000829.1_pt1 | contig 14247 bp, 21 predicted proteins | sample 1671651 | NCBI WGS metagenome assembly OODN01 (sample SAMN06348178, study PRJEB24527) | human gut metagenome | biome: human gut; feature: ankylosing spondylitis patient; material: feces | host: Homo sapiens | place: China | collected 2015-10 | reverse complement strand
AACAAAGTGAGATGACCTAAAGCAAGTGAAACCAAACTAAAACAAAGGAAACTGATCTTAAACACCGAGCATATTAAGTCTATACCAGGACATATAAACACTGCCAAGGGAAACCGAATTAAAACACCGAGCATATTAAGTCTATACCAGGACATATAAATACTGCCAAGGGAAACCAAATTAAAACACCGAGCAAGCAGTGGAAAACAAAATTCGAAATGATATTTCGAAATTCGCCACATTGATCTATATATAGTGTGCTAAAAATTAGCTGCTTAGTCACACAAAATAACGAAAGGGGACTCATGTAAATGTAATAGTTATATCAACCAGACTTTAGATGTCATCTTACTGCTTGGAGTTTGACTATCTTTTAGAATTAAGACAAGCAGAAATAAAAAATAAAAGGAATAAACGAATGAATGAATATATTACCAACATAATCCAACATTTCAGCCGTGAGGACTGTAAAACTATCTTGTCAATTCTATCTAAGTTGGCAAGAATAACTTATTACTTGATAGTTTTGTATCAATCAAAACAATATCAGGGAAAACATATCATCAAGAAGCAGAATAAGATTGCTTACAAACTTATCTTTGACTTTATTGATTTAATCATAAGACTTGTTGGATAGCTGTACTAACCCATTTTAAACATTCTCAGACGCATAGACAGACCTGTAGAACCCTCTAAAACGAAAGGGGAGGGGAATAGGACTGCGCGTGCTAGAAACGATTGTGAGACGAAATTAGAGCCTTGTTGTATCAAAATCACCAAGGCTTTTCGTGCTGCTCTGGGGCTATCTCAGTTTAAACGTCATTTGCAAAGAAGCACCAGCACTTCATAAGGTATCAAGCAGCAAGCCCCTAAGTTCAGAGACAAAAAACTAAAGGATAAACGCAATGGAAGAAGAAAGAATTTTATGGTTTAAACAATTTTCTTTTTCCTGGAAAAAATCAAGCATAATAATGTTGGCAAAAAAAGTGTGATTTTTATGGCAGAATTTATAAGACTGGCTAAAGTTAGTTTTAAAATGGTTTGCTAAAAAACGGTTAGAATCAAAAGTACAAACGCAATGAAGAAGAAATAAATTTTTATGGTTCCAAAAATTTTCTTTTTTCAAAATAAAATCGAGCATAATAGATTTGTCAATGTAAGGAGGCCAAAATGGCAGATTTTATCAAAGATTTGTTGAATGTAGTTATTCAACACAACAAGAATTTACTTCAGTTTTTAGAGTTAGCAACAACACTTCTATGTTTACTAGCGGCCATCATTGTTTTATTAAGATTAGCTCTTGTTACTCGTAGGTCGTCGAAATACGACGCTAAACATTCTATTCAGAACAAGGAAGTAAGTGAAGCATTGTTGATCAATGCTCTAGATTTAGTTATAAACGCTTTGCGCTTGTTTCTTGGGCGCTGATACAAGCAGACAGCCTATTTTGGCCAGCTAGAGGGTAAACGTGCCAGCGCGTGAAGAAGGGATCACCAGGAGGGGATAAGAGCTATATTAGATGCAACTGGCAGGTATTCTATTTTTCAAAGATGATATTAACAAGCAAAAAGCACCTGGGGGAGATTGCCCTGGGTGTTTTTATTTTAAAATTTCTTTCTAGCAAAAGAAAAAGCCCTCAGTAATGCCGAGGGTTGGTTTATAGTTTCATTTCTTCGATTAGTTTTATCCTTTGAAGAAAATCTAGCTTTTTAACTTTTTTAGCTAAATCAGAAGCCCCATCTAGTTCGGTATCGTCAATCTCTTCATGCAAATACTTGATAAAAAGTTTATCGATGTAAGAACCTTGAATAGTTACTCCCAAAATGTGCTTTTCATTGACACTTAATTCTGGAGTATTTACCGAGTCCAAAATAAGATGGTAACGATCCACTATTTGTCCCATTCGTTTGCTGAAACTTTGCGGACGTTCTTTATTCCGTGTTTCGGTATAAACGTCAATAACTCCACCTTGCAAGTAGATTGATTTTTTTAATTCTTGTGCCATTATGTCCCTTTCTTTTTTGAAACTTAGAGGGAGAACTTCGTCCCACTAGGTTTACTTCATACATTTTGTCCCTCTTTTGCGTCCTGCTCTATAAGCTGATAGAGTTACTTCTCCAGAAATGTTAACCCAACAATTGTAGTCTTTATTGTACTCGTAAGGATAACTAGTGACTTCAGAACCGTTATAATCTTTAGTAACTCCACGGACGACTTTACCGTTTTCTACGTACACGTCTTCGTTATAGACTACGTGCCAACCATCTTTAAGTTGTGTCATCTCAATGTACCTTTGAGAACTTCTTTTGCTCTCCCTTTCTTTATCTTGATTATATCAAAAAGGTGCTACCTTTGTCAATACCGTTTAAAAAAGGACCACCAGGAGGTAATAAAGGCTATATCAGATGCAACTGGCAGGTATTCTATTCGGAAAAAGGGGGTTTAATTCCATGCGACTGCATCCCACCTTTAGGCCTTTTAACGCTTTTATGGTATTCAATTGCAACTGGTGGGGGTTCTATTCTCGCACTTTGCCAAATTTGTGTTAGTTATTGCCAAATTTGTGCTTTTTCTTTGCCAAATTTGCGTTAGTTTCGACAAATTTGTGTCAGATCCCTCTCGAAAAGGGGTTTTTATTCTCACACTTTGCCAAATTTGCGTTTTTTCTCGGAAAAAGGGGTTTCAATTGCAACTGGCTGGTATTCTATTCGGAAAAAGTGGTTTTTAATCGATGCGATTGCATCCCAACTTCAAGCCCTTTTGCGCTTTTATGGTACTTAATTGCAACTGGCTGGTATTCTATTTTTTCAAACATGATTTTACCAAACAAAAAAGCACCTGGGGGAGATTGCCCTGGGTGCTTTTAAGACGATCACAGACTGGAATTAGTGAAGGTTAGTAGGAGGTGTCTCTAGGATTTTAAGGAGATAATCCGAGAGACTAGAAATTTATTGATTTACAGGGTAGGCGGATAAGACCTACAACGCTATTATATCAACCCTTTGTCAGATGAACAAAGAGAGAATAATTAGAAGTCAGCCAATCCAAGAAATTGGCCTGATCCTGGTTAAATACCTAGACTAAACACCTAATCAACGACCAGGCTGCGCGTGGAAGTCTTTCTAATCTCAAATTTTATTATCAATTTTACAATATTAGCTGTGATTAGAATAAAAAAAGGAATAATAAAAGTATAAAACAAGAAAGGAGGTAGTCGCATGCAACAAGAATTTGTTATTGTATTAATCTCAATTTCTATACAAGTCATCAATTGTGTTGTTGATGTCTTGAGATATAATAGAGATTCAAAACGTATCGCAAAACACGATAGAAAGAAATAAGAAGATGATTAGTAGAAAAAACAAAATCCAGGGAAGGCCGTCCCTGGATTTTGTCGTACCTGAAAAAGCACGGAGTCAACCAGGTACAAAGAAAAGTTTGATTTATGAAGTAGGCTAATAACCTACGAGGATATTATAGCATAAAAACGTAATTGATATTGTCTCTTTAAACCAGGTTAAAAAAAGTCAGTAAATGCTGAAAGAAGCACCAGCAAGCGTAAGCACTTCATAAGGCATCAATCAGCAAGCCCCTAAGTTAAGACACAAAAAAAGCTAGGGAGAAAAAGAAACCTAGCTTTTTAATATGGTACTCTCAAAAAAATTCCCTTTAGGAGACAGGATTGTGAGTGAGAGTCTAGGAGTCTCTAAGTATTAAGGAGATAACAAAGAGACTGGAAAAAGTTAAAGAGTGTAGGTGGATAAAGCCTACAAGGCTATTATAGCAGTTTTAAGGGCAAAGAGGGTGGAATATTTAAACGTCAATAGATTGTTGACGGTGGAAAAGACAAGGGGATATAATGGAGAGGTAACTTTATAAAATTGTTTTCTACATGATACCTTTCTTTCGTCTCAAGACAAATTGTCACGAAAGGAAATAACTGAACTCAATATTCTGATTTTCACTGCAATTTGTGGCTGAAAATTTCAACGAGTTGGTGCAACCCAGTAGCTATCCATTGAGTTGGTGGAACTCGGTTGCTATCCGTTTTCTAAGAGCCTTAAATGGGTGATTACTCACCAAAAGGGGTCGCTAGGTTTCTTACGTATCTACGGCCTAGAAAGGTAAATCATGATAAACAAATTTATCAAAGTTGCACTTAAAGTCTTACGCTTATTTGATAAAAAAAGCGAAGCACAGACCAAAAAGCACCTATTGACCGAAACAAGCTATGTGCTGGTGAAGCTTTTAATTGCTTGCTTTGTCACACAAAACAAAGTGGACATTTTTTACTACGGAGCAAGGCTCCTAGTCAGCATTCCGATGGCTTTTGTAACACCAAAGCCAAGGTTAAAAAGGCTTTTTCTAAAAAGGCTGTCAAAGGTCTTTGGGTTAGGCGACTAGCCCAGCGCACCCCTTGGGGTGTTTTTTGTTTTACCAGGTTAAAAACAATAACATTTAAGAATGGCCTTGTTGAGTTTTCCTTGTCGTGCTATACTGAAGGTGGTTTTGATGAACAAATAATAGCGCTGGAGTGGTTACTAGCGTTATTTTTTCTAAAAAGGTCAAAAAAAGTCAGAAAAGAAGGTTTACTTTTATTTTAAACGTGATATACTAAGCACCGAAGACGACAAATATCAAGAAAAGTCCGAAACCCACTTGCCAAAGTTAAGTATAGAGTGCTATACTAATTGCAGTGCTAGTTGAAAGACTGTTTGAAGAATGTCGTCTGTGTGAGATCAGGCGTTTTTTTTTGCGATAAAGGTCAGTAAAGGTCAATGAATTACTTGACAAAAGTTATACTTTTAGTTATACTTAAAGAGTAGTAAGTTTTAACCCAGCAGACTACACAAAAAAAAGAAGGAGAGAAATCATGAAAGGAGCACAACAAGCATATATCGTAACCAAAGATACTACTGTAAGGAAGTGGGGTAATGGATTGGGATTACATATCCCAAAAACTATCGCTAAACGACTAGATCTGACAGTTGGCGATAATATCGAGTTTAACGTTGATGAACAAGACAATATCAAGTTGTCTATCCAAAGCAAGGAGGATAAGTTAGTTATTGAAGATTTAACAATGGACGACTTGTTTACACCACATGACCAACCAATTGCCCCCGAAGACCCGTGGGGCGTATCAACTGGGCTAGAAATACTATGAGGTAATTAAATGACAAACAGTCAAACAAGCAGCACTCCAAGAATCAGTTATCCATTTGCCAAATTAGACCGTGGCGACGTGGTTTGGGCTACAGTGGGTTATCAAAACGACATCGAAAATGATGAACGCACAATTGTTGGACGTAGACCTTGTGTTATCGTTAGCACTAAACGATACCACAAGAATTTTGGAACAGTGATTGCCGTTCCTATCTCACACAGCAATCACTTTCCAAAAGTTGATGTTGAACTCACAAGTGTTCCAGAACTTGATGGTTACGCTAAACCGTACCAACAAAAAAACCTCGACATTTGTCGTAGAGGTTACACTTATATTGGTAAAATTAGCAATGCAGAACTCAGTAAGATTTTGAGTATCATGCAAGCATTTCTCAAATAATCATAGCTAGCACCCAACGGGTGTTTTTCTTTTTATCAAAAAGCCTCCAGCTTTTTCTAAAGTGTTACGAATAGATAAGCAGGAGGACAGAAAATGATCACAATAAAACGAGTAAAAATAGACCACTATGGCCGCAGCACTTATGGCCCTGAAGTCTGGTGCCGTGTTTATATCGAGTACCAAGGTAAGCTATGCAAGCTCTATCAGCTTATACAGACAGATAAGATACTGACTGAAGAAGAAGCAAGCCTTATTATATCTAAGCGCTATAAAGAGCTAGAAGCCCACTTTGCGCGTGTTATCTTTGACTAGCTATAAAACACCTCTAAACAGTATTAAAAGCACATTCACGCGCGTGATAAACTTAAACCCAAGCCAGACTAACTGAAGCTATAGAGAGCATAAAAAAAGAGCGGTTAACTACTCCGCTCAGCCGTTTAGGAAAACTTCAACCAATCCCGTTGTCATGAGGAGACAAGGACAAATCCTAATCGACAATAGCAATTATACCATACTGGCCAAAACTATCCCAGCACACGTTCCAGCAAGTCAACCTATGTCACTACCTTACAACGGGCCATGAAATAAGTTAAGCTACCCTTATCATTAAAGATAAAAGGAGTAACACCATGACAACGTTATATCACAGTTACAGCTATACACCCTATGAGAGCGCCCCTATGGAGCCGTATAACTACCCTGAAGGACAAGTAATCACCAGAGAGTTGATAGAAGATACAGTAGCATATCAAACCGAAATTAGGGAGCTGATACGCTACGAGGAAACAGACCGCTTTGGAATCACAGAAATATATCCTTATGGTGCTGATGATCAACCAGAATATTTTGATCGATTGCTGACTTACTTGATTGAAGAAAAGCTATTAGGCGACTCCAGCCAGTTTCTAGCCATTCTAGAGGATAGTTATAAAGCTGGTAAACTATCGCTAGACCAAGCACCAGCCCAGGGCTATCTTTGCCTAGTCAACGACAAGCAAGCTAAAAATGGCATAGGTTATCTAACAACCATGACGCAACAAGAACTAGAAGCCTATCTATCGCCTTACAAGGCTGAAATCATCAAAGAGGGGATAGATAGAGAGGTGAAGGAACATATAAGGTCTTAAATGCTCACTAGAGGCCCAGAAAGGGCCTTTTTTGCGTGCAAACGACTTCCCTGGTCCGATAACACTACCCAAAAAGAAGACGATAGCTATAAGCCCTTATGAGGTATGATAAAGCAATCAAAGAGAAGGATTAGTTCACGCGCGTGGCAATATCCTATAAAAGTGTATGTAACACCTAGAGAAAAGGCTATAAAGACAAGAAAGGGTTGACTTTATATCATACATATACTGTAATATAAGTGTAAGGCTGATTAGCCGATAACCTCAACAAAATAGAGGAGGAGACAGAATGGCTAGAGACAACGGCAAGATCATTTATAAGAATGGCCACATGAAAGTTACAGTCAGAAAAACAACACGAAGGGAAAAAGTCACGTTCCTTATCGGTGTAGCAGTTGTTTTACTTGTCTGGTGGTTATTAGCAAAATAAGGGACGACAACATGGCAGTATTAGAAACAATGCGACAGAAGAGGATTTAAAGGAACTTCAGGCCCTAATTGCTGAACGATTAAAGGAGGAATCAGAATGAAGGTATCTTATGCGTCAGAAGAGTTAATTGAAGAGGTTTTGGAAGATATCGACTTATTTGGTGAGGAAGATGAAGTATTTGCCATATACTCTTATTTTGAGGTAGTAGATGGCCGAAAAATTGACGCTGAGTTTATCACAGACTATTTTTCAGCAACCGAGCCCGTTAGAGAGAGCGCAGGCCTTCCCTGGGATGCAGAAGATGAACAAGAGTATCAAGACCAATTAAAGCAGTGGAAGAAACTGTATAAGCAGTTAGAACAGCTTAAGTATGAACGACTAACGTTAGGAGAGTTACTTAAGCGACTAGAAGAACAAAACAGAATATTTTAACCAGGAGAGAGCGGCCACGTTGCCACTCTTTTTTGTTGTCATGATGATATTGTCTTTAAACGGCAAGGCTGCGCGTGCTATATCTGATTAAAAAACAAATACGCAAAAAAAGTACGCAAAAAATATTGACAAGAAGGGAGAGAAGGTGTAATATATAAGTATAAGACGTGCACAAATTGTACGCAACAAATTATTTTTGTGAGGTGATTTCTATGGGTTTTATGCCCAAGCGACGTGATGTCGCAAAAGTGTTGAAAAAACACAATTTCAGTTCGGTTAGGTTCAATGGGGACCATGAGATTTTCAGAAACGATGAAGGTATCACGTTCCCTTTGCCTAAAGACAAGACAATCCCAAAAGGGACTCTAAAACGTATTTCCCAGATTACTGGAATTGATATGTTTAAGGAGCTCGGAGCAGGCAACAAGGGAAAGAAGAAAGGTTAGGCTAACCACAATAGCGACAAAAGAAAGGGGGCTTGATAATATGACTACTCAAGCGACAACTGTTAACACTAGCTAGTTGTCTGCTATTATGGCAGACACTGGAGTAAACAAAATATCACATCACAAACATATATCGCTCACAAAAATAAACAGACAGAAAAAATAATAACTAAAACAAAATGGAATGAGTAACTACTAACGGGAGAGGGAACAACAATGAAGAGGTATTATCCAGCTATTATCAGCTACGATAACGAAGATAAACGCTATTATGCTGACTTTCCAGACTTTAAAGGTAGCGTATTTACAGAGGCTGAAACTTACGAAGAGATTCTTACACGCGCAGAGAGCGTCTTAAAATTAATGGTCTTGGAATATCTCGAAACTGGCCGAGAGCTACCAGAACCAGAATTTTCAAATAAAGCTCAAGATGGTGAGACAGTCGTTTCAGTAGGTGTTTGGCTTACACCGCTACAAGATAAAGCCGCTCAACAAATTGTGCGCAAGAATACTTCTTTGCCACGTTGGTTAGCTACTGAGGCGGCAGATGCTGGCTATAACTTCAGTGAGGTCTTAAGGTTCGCCTTGCTGGAGAAATTAGGCTACTCCCTTCAGGAGGGACAATACCACAAAGCGGAACCAGCAAAGGTAAATAAATAAGAAATCACGCGCTAGATCGATACAGAAACAATGAGGGAGAAAATCCCAGATAAGGGAATAACCTGAGATGACAGGAAAACACCCTGGAAACACCTGGAGACACCTTGGAACAACCTGGCTGCGCGTGCGATAAGAGACTGATAAAGGAGGAAAACGAATGCCGTTTATAATAGAGGCCGAGAGATATGAAATCGTGGATTATAACGCTATGCTTGTTTATATGATGCAGTTCCCTATCTTTGAGAGTCCTAACAAGCGCCTGGAGTATTTTTCTAGGTGGATTAATCACTTAAAGGCCATTGATGACGAAATGGCAAATGCCCGTCTTGTGGTTAAGTCGCTGGAGTGTTTCAGCTTCCCTATCTCTTTCGACGCTGTCCATGTACGCATTCAGTTCAATATCGATGCAATATCTAAACTTGTAAAGGATAAACAAGCAGTTGCAGCCCCTTTAAAGGCATTTGGCCCAGAACGAGGGCAAATTAATTACACACCAGTAGCAGATGGCGAGTTCGATAGAGTGACAGAGCCCCCGACAATCCTGGTAGCTGCTATCAGAAATGATCCTGGTAGAAAAGGTGTCGTCATTGACGGGAACCACCGCCTTGCAGGTGCTATGGCAAGTGACCTGGAGTCAGTTAACGTCAAATACCTGGGGGACCCGTTCTTATCTAGACACCCTGAGGCCTTTGTCACTGCCTGGGACCATGCCCTCTATACGTTTATCAATGAAACGATGGTTCTATACCGCTGTATGGAAAATGGTTGGTTAAATGATGAACAGGCAATTGCCCGTTCTTACCTATCTGGAGACGTAGGCTATAAGTTTTAGAAGCAACCCCAAAAAGGTTGCTTTTTTAGCGTTTAAAAGCATGACACTATTGACGAAAGCTATAAAAAGAGTTATAATATAACCAGAGTTAAGAGCAGGCAAACTCTTAACGATAACACTAAACAAGGAGGCCGTAAGATGGCACGTAAATATTCAGGATTCAATAGCAAAGAAGAATTTGTCTTTTCAGAGTTCGATGAGAACTATAAATACAAAGGCTTTAAAGCTGAGCAAGTTAAAAAACTTAGCAATCAATACAAAGAATTAGTGGGCCAACATGTTTCAGAGGATGGCAATAACGCTGTTTTGAAAATTGCTGCTGGCCACGTCTTCAAAACAAGATACGGTTATGGCGTTATTGTTGATGCTACCCACGTTGTCTTTATTAAAGACTGGCAGGTTTGGGGTTTAAGCCGTGATCAGCAAAGTTATATTATTAATTTCAATCGGGATTATTATCAGGTGAAAGAGTACGGGGATTTTCCCGACTTTGAGCACTATGAGGACCTTAAGTCTTCAGACCTTGCGACGTTTGACCAGGTAATGGCCATTGCTAAGCAGCAAGAAGAAGCCTATAACAACCCCGAGAAAGCAAACCACCTCGACGGCTTGGGGCTAAGCTTTAACTGGAAATAGTGGGGGGTGATAACTATGATTCAATCATTTGTCACAACCCAGGAACAGGAAATGATGCTTCAGGACTATTTAAAAGGGCAATTAAGGAACGCCCTAAAGATGGCCAGAATTACCGTTAAAAACCCCTTCCTAGGGGGGATTCAGCAAGTGCTGTTAATTGATGATGATTACTTTGCTAGCCATTACACCTTTAAACTTCGCTATAGTGAGCTATTAGAACGCCTGGAGGTGTCCTGTGATAAGACATACAAGACATCTAGAGAGTTTTATGAGGGAGAAGAAAAGGGCTGTCTTCACCCCTTGTTTAGCAGTATTATTCTGGTAGACGAGAAAGAAAGCTATTCGAACCTTACCAACTGGTCTGTTTTAGAGGAACTAAGGGGATGCGATATAAAACTGGTTCCCCTAGCTAAAATTAAGCTGACCTATACTAAGAACCGCTGGAGCGGACAAAGGGCAAGCCATGAGCTGTATTGCACAACGCTGGCAGTCCCTTCAGTTATTGCTGAGTGCAGTAAGAAAACTGATTGGGCTTATTATGGTGATGACTATAGGGTTATCGCAGTATCTAGAGAGCAGGAACAGAAAAAAGAGGTAGTGAGAGAGGAAGAACGCTTTTTGTGGTTTAAAAAACAAAAAGAAATCAGCATTACTTACAAGGATTATAAGCCCCTAGATAGTGCCCAGGAAATAGTTTTTAAGGAGCTAGCAGAATACTTTGAACAAAGACTATTAAGAGAGGTCCTAAAATTGATCGATAAGGAACTTGAAAAGTTGGTACAGCCCATGAGCAAAGAAAAAGTAAACGAGATTTTAAGGGTAAATCAGGTATAAGGTACAAGATACAACCAAGGTATAGGACAACCAAGATATAACCAAAGCATGAGACACAACCGAGGTATAAAATACAGTCAAGGTATAAAATACAAGAGGGCGCGTGCTTATAGCGATGACAAACAGATAAAGAAAAACCTCTTCAGCGATTGCTGGAAGGGGCTTTTTGTTGCCTTAAAAATCAATGGTAAAACTAGCATTTTTGAAAGCGCTACAATTATTTGTCAAAATGATTATCCTAGATAACGACCAAACAAGGTCATATCAGCCCATAGCACCCCTAAAAGTAGCTTTCAACGGCATAGGGTGGGTGGTTTAGCCGTCCTATCAATGACAAGGGCTTATATAAGCCTTATATGAGCATATCAGCCTATTAAATACCCAAAGCACGCGCCACGTGGTCAACGCTATCAAGTACCATTACAAGCTTTTAGGCTTGTAATGGCAAAAGAGCTAACCTTTTGGGGTCAGCTCTTTTGTCTGTTCTAATATTTTCAAGGTGGGCGATTGTGACAGTTTGGCGAAAAGCCCAGACGTTTTCTGGTAAGCCTTAAATCCCTCTAACGCCCTATAGTAGCTTGTTTCCTGTCCACTTGGTCTATTGGTATGCTACTAGAGTAGCAAGGCATGACAATAGACCATAACAAGCCTATAGGCGATTATAAGGACAAAGCAGGCACTGGCACGCGCCACGTGTCAGAAAACACTTGATTCACCTTTTTCAAAGCTTTTGGGCTTTTCAAAAGGTCATCAACGCCCTAGATAACGGTTTTTACCGTCCATACGGCTATTTATTCCATGTTTCCTTGGTAGTAAGTAACCTAGGCTGTTTTATTACTGGCGTGCGAGTCTCAGGCTTTCAAGCCTTACAACTCGAACACCTAGTATAAATCCGCCTAGCTTACTACCAAGGAACTTTCACGGCATAAAACGCCTAGTGACTGTGTTTTTCGATGTTTTCGAGGTTCTTTAGATTCCTCTTTGCGATTTTCAGACGCTTTTGGGCTTGCCACTTTGATTTGTGGGCTTTGACGTTTGCCAAGCTACCCTTCAGCATAAGTGGTGAAAGTAGCAGTAAGCCCAGCACAACGACGATGAAATAAGTATTCATAACCTTTTCTCTATGCTATACTGTAAAGAGGGTAGCAGAAAGGGGCGGTAGCCCCTCTCTGCTACCGTTCCCTAACCTTGCTCAATTTCTTGTTCTTGTCTCTTCTTCTCGTATTCTAGCTCGAGAAGAGAAGCTTCAGCGTTGATTTTTCTCGCTTCAGCTTTCGTCTTTTCTCGGTTTTCCTTACTGTTACTGTACCTAACAGTAAGGAACAAACCGTAGACGGTCAAGATTCCTTGAGCAAGGTCTTTGAGTAACTCAAATACTTGCATAGATTTCTCCTTTCCTTATTGATATAACTATTATAACTCTTTAATTAGTATTCGTCAAGTGGTTTTTGGTAAAAAAACAAGGAAAAAGTGCAATTTTTTTGTGCAATAAGAGAGTGCGAAAAGCTATCAGATTGATAGCTTTTTTTGTTGTCTAATCCTCTAAAAAAAGCAGAAAGATATTGACGAATAATAAATAAAGTGTTATACTAAATATAGTTAAGGAACGGCAAACCTTAACAACAACACTAAACAAGGAGTTATCTATGTATAACGTTATTTCAGAAGAAACAGTATCACCACGCCAACGCTTAATGTGTCGTGGTGTAGAAACACTGACCGACCAAGAGATTCTTGGTGTGGTATTAGGTAAAGGCGAGGTCAGTGACTTAGAGGTTGCTGACAATATCCTCGGTAGCATGGCAAGTTTGGAAGATTTGGAACGCTTATCTTTCAAAGAGCTGGAAGATATCCAAGGCGTTGATGAACTAAAGGCGTTGCAAATTAAAGCGATGCTGGAACTGTCTAAAAGGGTAGAAAAGGCTGGCATGGAGCGGACAGAACCCATTATGTCGAGTAAACAGATGGCACGCCGTATGATGTTAGATATTGGCGATAAACGGCAAGAGCATTTAGTAGCCATCTATCTTGATACTCAGAACCGTATTATTCAACAAAAAACGGTATTTATCGGGGGTGTACGTCGTTCAATCGCAGAACCCCGTGAAATTCTGCATTATGCTTGTCAACTTATGGCAACCTCTTTGATTGTGTGCCACAATCACCCGTCTGGTGAAACTTTTCCTAGTTTCAATGACCTTGATTTCACGCAAAAACTCAAGCGTTCTTGTGACGATTTGGGAATTTGCTTCCTTGACCATTTAATTATTGGGAAAGGAAGCTACTATTCTTTCCGTGAGGAGAGGGAAGATTTTGATATTTAAGGGATAGCATAGGTTTTACCTATGCTATTTTTATATGTCATAAAGCAATAGAAAACCGATAGAAAAGAATAAATAAGAATATTATTTATATTAACTAGAATATATAAGCATATAATATAATACAAAATAATACAATAGAATAATGAAAGGGTTGACGAAACATAAATAAAGTGTTACAATATAGATAGTTAAGGAACGGCAAAACCTTAACAACAACACTAAACAAAGGAGTTCGATATTATGGAACTGACCGAAACACAAGCAAAGAAATTACAGACGATTGGCAAACGTCTGTGTAAAGTCCATAAAGGGATAAGGACACAATTAAACAAATATCATGTCGATGGTGATGTGGGATATTTTACAAATACCCACGTTGCCTTGAAATTCAAAAACGGGATTCTTAAAGAAGATATTCCCGTAAGCCCACTTGAGCAATCGGATGGATATCCAAATGTCTCAGGCTTATTTGACGGATTCCCTAAAGGAAAAGAGGTTAAAATTACAGTGAAGGATTTGCTTAAGCAAATTCGAAAAGAGAGGAAAGAATATATCAAAGAGGGGAGTTTGGTTCATTTTGTTTTAGAAGAAGGTACGCTCAAAATTGAGAAAGGGAAGAAACAAACAGAATTTCATGTAGATTTCAAAAACTTATATGAAATTCTGCTCATGGCAGACAGTCTCAAAATCAAAGAGATGACTTGCTATTTTCATGATAGCAGAAGGAAGGAGAGCATTAACATTCGCCCCATGCTGCTGGTGGGAGAAAAAATGGATGCCCTGATGTGTCCAGTACGAATTGCATAGAAAACCAAGGGGGCAAAATCTGCCCTCTTTTAAAATTAGCACGGGACGAGGACGAACAAGAGGGACGAGCAAGACCAGGGCGAACGGGGAGGACTAGGGGGAGGAGATTAGAGACGCACCAAAGGCCAGATCGGAAGAGCACACGTCTGAACT
>OODN01000777.1_pt1 | contig 15181 bp, 17 predicted proteins | sample 1671651 | NCBI WGS metagenome assembly OODN01 (sample SAMN06348178, study PRJEB24527) | human gut metagenome | biome: human gut; feature: ankylosing spondylitis patient; material: feces | host: Homo sapiens | place: China | collected 2015-10 | reverse complement strand
AAATTTGCTTTTGACCACTGTAAAACATGCTCTGAGCGTTTCGTTATATGAAGGGATAATTTTTCTTTCATATTTCAAAGAAAAGAGGATAAAGAAATGTCAGAAAAAAGATGTTATACAGTTCAAGAGTTACAGGAAATCTTAGGAGTCAGCAGACCTACTATTTATAACCTTTTGAAGAAAAAGGAATTCCGGTGGATCCAGTTGGATGGCGGAAAGTATCGCATCTCTAAGAAGAGTTTCGATGACTGGCTCGATAACTTGGAACAATAAAAAACAGGGTGTTGATCAGGCAGATTTTGTCTGCAATCGACATCCTAAATTTTTATCTGGATTTGAGATATGATATAAGAAAAAAAACTAACACTAAAAAAGACAGGAAGTGAAGAATAAATGGCAACAGCAATTATGAAACAAAAAGAAGTTCCGGAAATGGACGATGTTGAAGAGATCATTTCAAAGATATCAGAAGACAGTCCTTACAAACGGCGTCCGACACAAAAGAGAACCTGGATGACCGTGCCGGAAATGGGAAAGCTGCTGGGATTAAAAAAGACAGATCGATACTGGCTGGTGCATAAAAATGTTTTTGAATCTAAAGAGATTGCTGGAAAGATACGAATCAATATTGCCAGCTTTGAAAAATGGTACGCCAATCAGATTAAATACCATAAAGTTACCGGAGAAGAACCAGGGAAAGAATTGAAATCCTGGTCCTATTCCGTTAAGGAAGTTGCGGATCTGTTGGGTGTTGATGAGTATCTTGTTTATGATTTACTCAAGAAAAATCAAATGGAAGCTGTTATTGTCGATTACTGGAAACGAATACCAAAAGAATCTTTTCAGAACTGGTATAAAAGCCAGTCCCGGTATCGAACAAAGGAAGACAGAAAAAAAGACGCTCTTCTGGAAGATGCAACAATTACGATGCCTGAGATGGCACAGCTGCTTGGAACAACCAGAAGCGCAGTATATACAATTCTTGATAATCCAAAGTATAGTCATTTTTTTGAATTCATTGTGATTGCAGAAAAGAAAAGGATCACAAAAGAGAGTTTTCGAAAATTCCTGGAAGGTCAGGATCGGTATAAGCTGGATCCATCGAATGATTATGAAGAACTTGCACAGGAACAAAATATTGCCCTGGCTAATTTCCGGCGGAAGAAATTATCACAGACCGGAATACGAGGAAGCAATGGAAATATAAAGTATCTTACTTTTGATGAAGCTTCCTATCTGGCAAAGGTCAGCAGAAGCATGATCAACAAGTGGGCGGATAAAGGAAAGTTCACAGTAATAAAAGTTGGCAGTCGAGTTAGGATCCGTCGGGATGAATTTGAGGACTGGATGGAGCAAAGAGATTTGGAAAGGAGTATGCAATAATATGGCATCTATAAGAGAACGAAACGGAAAATTTAATGTAATCTATTCTTATACGAATGAAAAAGGTGAGAGGAAACAGAAGTGGGAAACCTATGAAACGAAAGCCGAAGCAAAGAGAAGAAAAAAAGAAATTGAATATAAAAAAGAGATGGGATCATTTGTCGTCCGTAAATGCAAAACACTGGACGAGCTTATTACAGAATATGTTGCACTTTATGGCAAAGAAAACTGGGCGCTTTCTACATATGAAGGAAATGTCTCTCTTATCAATAACTATATTCTTCCGATCATTGGTGATACGAAACTCTCAGAGATCAATACCCGTTTCATCGAAAGATATTATCAGAGTCTTTTGAAGAGACGTGCAGTTATCAATCCATTGAATAAAACCAGTCGAAATGAATTTGTATCTTCCAGTACGGTCAGGGATATTAATAAGCTGCTTAGAAACTGTTTTGAACAGGCAGTGAAATGGGAGTTGATGGAGAAGAATCCTTGCACCCATGCGACTGTACCAAAACATAAATCACAAAAAAGAGACATCTGGACAGCGGATACATTGATGTATGCGCTCAGTGTCTGTGAAGATGAACGATTAAAGCTCGCAATTAATCTATCTTTCTCATGTTCCCTGCGACTTGGTGAGCTGCTTGGTCTTACCTGGGATTGTGTAGATATTTCTCATGAGGCAATTGAAGAAAACCGTGCATATGTCTTCATCAACAAAGAATCACAGCGTATAAGAAAAGAATCTTTAAATGCATTGGATGGAAAAGATGTGTTGTTGGTATTTCCGACAAATCATAAGAAGAATTCTACGGTCCGTATTCTGAAAACACCGAAGACAGAAAGTAGTGTACGTAAGATATTCTTACCGAAGAGCGTTGCTAATATGCTTGTAGACTGGAAAGCTGAGCAGGATGAAATGAAAGAAATCCTGGGTGACGAATATATGGACTATAACCTGGTTATGGCAAGTACCTTTGGTCTTCCTCTTGGTGATGGAGCAATCCGTGGCCCTTTAAAGAAATTGATCGAGGACTATAATCTCCCACCGGTTGTATTTCACAGTTTTCGTCATAGCAGTGTTACTTATAAGCTGAAACTGAATGGTGGAGACATCAAGGCGGTACAGGGTGATTCTGGCCATGCTCAGGTCAATATGGTTACAGATGTGTACTCTCATATTCTGGATGATGACAGAAGGAAAAATGCAGAGCTTTTTGAAGAAGCATTTTATGAGAAAAAGAATCTGGATCCACAGATGCATGTACAGCAGGAAAATAATAATACTACTGTTGCTGATGAAGTCGATCCGGAACTTCTGGCAAAAGTATTGGCGAATCCAGAGATGCGGGCATTGCTCAATTCACTGGCGAAGACGATGAAGTAATGAAAAATAGTGAAAAAATAGTGTAATTTTAGTGAAAAAACGATTCATAAAACGATATAATATATGGATGAAATGAGGATATTTATTGTGTATATGGATATTCTATCTCCATCATTTGATGATAGAATGACGGAGATAAATCTGAAATGAAGGAGATTCCTATGAGAGACTTTGATTTTATTGTAAGTCCTGCGAAGTTGTTAACACCTGAAATTGTTCAGATGGTTAGCAGCATCCATGAACATAAAGGCAAACAGGAATTATTTCTCGAAGCCAATGTAGATGAATTGAAAACACTCTTAGAAGTTGCATTGATTCAGAGTACGGGAGCATCCAACCGAATCGAAGGTATATCTACTGGTTATGTCCGTGTTTAAAAATATGAAAGCAGCTTATAAATTTGCCAGTCAAAAACGCATGGACAAACCGTCTCGTATGCGTTATATTATTTATAGACAAGAAAATATCTTGTACTTATGATAGGAAAGTTTAATTGAATACTGTTTACCATGATCGAACGTACGAAGCATGGTGGTCATATAACAGATGTCGATGGTAATATCAAGGCATTCCCCGATTATTAGCTGGGGCAAACAATCAGCTAACTTTCAGAGCTTTACAGAGCTTGACAGAGGGGGTATTCAGAATAACTCGAATTGAATCGGAAACAGTTTTATATAGTGTCCCATATGGGTTTACCTTACCTCAGATTGACAGAGAGTGACAATAGGTTGGAGCTCTCCTAAGCGAGGGGTCGGAGGTTCAAATCCTCTTGGCGACGGGCTTCAAAGCGTTCGAAAATGTTAGCTGGATTAGCTGACAACGAACGCTTTTGTTATTTTCTAATCACGTTCTTCAATTCTATTAGCTACAGCTAATGGTCAAACAGCAATGTCTGTTTGGAACTTTACTATCTATAAAAGTTCCAGGCAGGCATTTTTTATTTCCTGAATCCTGGAGGAAAGGAGTCAAGATGACTGAACCAAACAAGTGAAACGTCTGTTATTGAGAGGGTATGGGGAGATCCCCATCAAGATAAAACCCATAGGTTGACGGGAGGCAAAATGGCAATACCGTTAAACATGGGTGGATCTTGCTCTTATTTGTATCCCTCTATATAACGAAACGCTCAGAGGCTGTTTTACAGTGAGGGAAAAGAAAAAATATCAAGAAATTGATAATTAATGGTGAACTTGTGATAGAATGGAAAAAAGAGAAAAGCATAAAGGATGTAGTTGTGGAGAATATTTGTTATGATTAGAAAGTTGCTGAACGGAGATATCGATAGAGTCGCTGACATATGGTTAAAGACAAATCTGAAAGCACATTATTTTATTTCCAATCAATACTGGAAAAGTAATTATGAATTAGTAAAAGAAATGCTGTCACAATCCGAAGTCTATGTGTTTGAAGCAGATAAAATGATACAAGGATTTGTAGGACTAAATGATGAATATATCGAAGGTATTTTTGTCTCCGATGAAATGCAGTCATGTGGCATAGGTAAGCTTTTATTAGATTATATTAAGGATAAAAAAGTTAGCTTACGATTAAATGTATACCAGAAGAATGCCAGAGCAATTTCTTTTTACCAAAGAGAAGGGTTCATTATTCAATGTGAAGGCTTGGATGAAGCTACTGGTGAAAAAGAGTACACTATGCTATGGAAACGAAAATAGAAATCGGAATTTGTGGAGAGATTTCCTGAACTTTCCTTATTTTACAGGCTTTTCAGCCCATTAAATAGTGAAATGATATGTATTTTCCCTTATTTTTGCCCTTATGCGGAATCCGCAAGGGAAATAAGGGAAATTTTTAGTTAAGCATTGCTCGCTACTTTATCAAGAAGTCTTGCGGAATCCCGTTTTGCTTTTCTTGTTGAGTGAGCGTAAATATTCATTGTGGTACTGACATCAGAGTGTCCTAACAGTTCCTGTACATCTTTCGGTGCAGCTCCATTGGAAAGCAGATTGCTGGTATAAGTGTGACGCAACTGGTGAAAATGGAAATCTTCAAATCCTTCCAGCTTCTTTGCCACTGATCTGCATACAATGCTGAGTGTACTCGGCAGTTCCAAAGAGCCATCTGGTCGCAGGCAGACAAAGGAGATTTCTTTGTAATCTGTCGGGACTTCCTGTGTTCCGTCAAGATGATAGTATTCATAATATACCCTGTTTTTCACATGCACTTCTTTGTAGTAATTGCGGTGATATAATTCGCCATACTGCATCCGGTTTTTGAGCTGTTCTTTTCTGGCAGCTTTCAGTATTTCAGTCAGCGTATCTCCAAAATCAACAATCCTTACTTTTTTCCGTTTCGTTGGTCCGATAATATTTTTGTGTTTCATGCCGTCGTAGCGGATACTGCGTTTTATGGTCAGGCATTGTTCCTCAAGGTTAATGTCCTGCCATGTAAGACCACAGGTTTCCCCGATACGGAGCCCGGCATAATACGCAATTTGAATCGGAAGAATAGCAGGTGGATTTTTCTTTTCCAGATATTGGATAAGCCGTTCATAATCCTCATGTGAAATCGGCTGTGTACCTTCTTCCACTTCATCATCGGAAAAGAGGTCAACTTCCTCTGCCTGCTTTTTCAGCTTAATATACTGCATCGGATTGAAACTGATTAACTGTTTTGGAAATACTGCAAAACGGAATGACTGCTGTAACACTGCGGAAAAAGAATGGATATAATCTTTGCTGTATCCCTTTTTTACTTTCCCGTCTGGAAACTCACCACCGAATGTAAGCAGATCAAGAAATGCCTGTAAATGTTCGGCAGTAACTGTTTTCAGTTTGCGGTCTGCAATCGGGTGTTTTTTGGTACATCGGATTGCACCAAGATAATTTTCCACTGTACCGTTGCTGAGTGTCCCAGTTTTCAGTTCTTCTTCTGCCCACATATCCAGAAGTTCCCCTACGGTAAGATTATCTGCCTTTGCAACAAACTTCTTATCTTCGTAGTCTTCCAGTGCCTTGCGGAGAAGCTTTTCCGTCTCACTTTTACTTTCGGTTCCGGCGTATTCTTTCTGAACCATTTTACCGCTTGCATCTTCTACATAGAAACGATAGTACCATTTTTTTCCTTTTTTTCTAACAGATCCTTTTGCCATAATCGTATGTCTCCTTTCGATATCAGACAATCGGAACTGCTGAAATGCTTCTTGCGTGTAGGCATCTTATGGACAAGTCCATAAGCCAATTCGCCGCTCGTCAAATCTGTAAACAGCCTGACTTGCTCGTGCTCATTGTATCATAACTCCGGTTGTCGTTCTATACCGAATCGGAATCCTCATACAAAACTTCTGATAAAAGATTTTCAAGCCTTTGTTCTGCCATTTCCGGTTTCTTGGAATAAAGCCTTACGATATCTGCCATGTCGTTAAAGGCATTAACAGTGTGGGTGATCTCCCGGAGAAACATAATCTCGTTATATTCATCATTCGATTCAAACCCCATTACTTTTGCAATATCAGCTTCATTCGTGTTGCCCTTGTAATTCTTGCAGGCAAACTGGAATGATTCCAGAAACAGGTTATATTGCTTTAACATCAACAGCAGTAAATCTTTGGAAAAAGCATCTTCCTTTTTACTAAGGTCGAGAGGTAGCTGTTTGAGAATATCGCCCATTGCATCACGAATCTGTAATTCTTTCTTATCCGTAATATCGGTTTCGTATTCATCGGTTTCCCCCTTGAGCCATTCAATAGATACATGAAGTGCTTCCGAAAGACCTTCCAGCACCATCTTTTTGGTATTGTCAATCGAACCATTCTCATAACGCAGGATTGTGGAAGCGGTAACTCCCATCTTCTCTGCAACATAAGGCTGTGTCAGATTTAATTCCAGACGACGCTGTTTTGCTCTGCTGCCTATCAGCTTGCGTAGTTCTTTATCTTTCATGCTGATTGCCTCCTTTTTCGGTATGTATGAATTATAGCATGTACCTCACATAATTGCAATATGCAATATAATAATTATTTTTAAAATTTCATAACGCTTGACAACACAATATAAAACCGCTATACTAACAGCACAACAAAAATTGCATAATGCAATTTAACGGGAGGTGACAAGATGACGGAAAGAAAGATTGCATTATCCATCGAGGAAGCAGCCGACTATACAGGAATTGGCAGAAACACTTTGAGAAAGCTGGTTGAATGGAAGAAGCTTCCGGTATTAAAAGTCGGAAGAAAAGTCCTTATTAAAACTGACATTCTGGAAAAGTTCATGGAAGCCAACGAGGGGCGTGATCTGAGGGATAAAGGAAATGTAAAAGCTGTCACAAGAAATGTGGCAACTTAAAAAGGCGGCTTCCTAAGAAACCGCCAAAGGTTCTATCAGACCGAAGCCATGATATACCTACACGCAAGAGGATTATACCATGTGCTTCTCCTGATATGCAACCGGGAACTGTTGTTTATCGGAAAAAGAAAGGATGAAGACGATATGGCGAAATCAACAAAGACTTATGAAGAAAGAATACGTGCATTAGAGAAAAAGGAACAGGAAAGCATTGAAGCTACAAAAAAGCTCATTGCACAGCGGAAGGAACTGGAAAAGCGAAAGAAAGCAGAGGAAAGTAAAAAACGAACCCATAGGCTCTGTCAGATTGGTGGCGCAGTGGAATCGGTTCTTGGCTGTCCGATTGAGGAGGAAGATTTACCAAAGTTGATAGGCTTCTTAAAAAGGCAGGAAACAAACGGAAAGTTTTTCTCAAAGGCGATGCAAAAAGAACCATTTACAGACATGGAGGAAGTGTGATGGCAGATGGAGTGGGTTTTCCATTCCCTTCATTGCTTTTGAATGAAGGGCGCACTTATGGACAACCAGAGGTCGTCCTTATAAGTTTGCCACAAGTGGCAACCGGTCTGCGCTTACGCTTGCCGGGCTCGTTCCGTCGGCGGGGCTTTCAGCCAGACCTGCTCATGCCGCAGGAGGCACTCTTCGCCAGAGGGGCACATTCCATGCAGGCTGTTATGCACAGGGCACTCTTACGCAGAGGGTGCTCCGGCAGATACCATTTTCTTTTAGGAAAAACGTTACCTGCCGGAAATCAAAGCCGGATACGGCAGAATGGGGGAAACGGAGCATGGCGATTTTTCATTATACAGTAAAGATTGTTGGACGCAGCAAAGGAAAATCCATCATATCGGCGTCTGCTTATCTCAATGGCGATGTGATGAAAAATGAAGAAACAGGCAGGATCAGCTACTATACTTCAAAAAAAGAAGTCGTTTATACCAGCCTGCTGATGTGTGAAAATGCACCACAGGAATGGCAGAATGTACCTGCTGAAAATATCAGACGGTTCCAGAAATCTGTCCGATATAAAAGGGCAGATAACCAAAATGCTGCACTGGAAAAATTCAAACTTACTTTTCAGAAGCAGCGTTTATGGAATGAAGTCTTGAGGATAGAAAAAAGTTCAGATGCACAACTCGGCAGGTCATTTGAGTTCTCACTTCCGAAAGAATGGAGCCGACAGGAACAGATTGATTATACAACTGAATATATTCAAAAGACCTTTGTAGATAAGGGAATGTGTGCGGATTGGAGTATCCACGATAAAGGAGATGGTAATCCCCATGTGCATTTACTGGTGACGATGCGACCATTCAATTCAGACCACTCATGGGGTAACAAAGAAATCAAGGATTGGGAGTTTGTCAGAGATGAAAATGGAAATATTGTGGTGGATGAATCCCATCCGGACTGGTGGCAGGATAAAAAGAACCCTGACCGTCATGGAATCCGAATCCCCGTACTTGATGAAAATGGAGTCCAGAAAGTCGGGACAAGGAACCGCAAACAGTGGAAACGTGTATTAACCGATGCTACCGGGTGGAACAATCCGAAAAATTGTGAGCTATGGCGGAGCGAATGGGCAAACGTCTGTAATGCACATTTGAAAACGGAAAATCACATTGACCATCGTTCTTATGCAAGGCAGGGAAAATTAGAGATACCGACGATCCATGAGGGCGCAGATGCCAGAAAAATTGACGAGAAATTTCAAAACGGACAGACATCCTCTACTTCATGGAAAGTAGAGGAAAACCAGATCATAAAAAGACAAAATGCACTGCTGGATAAAATACAGATTTCTTTTGGAAAAGTATCCAGTGCATTAACACAATGGAAGGAGCGATTGCGTGACATTAGAAGAAAGCCGGGAAGTCATTCCCATGATGGAGACAATGATAAACCAGATCGAGGAACAGCAGAATCTTATGGCAGAGATGGTACAGGAATTGCAGGAACGGGACAGGCAGCTCCTGTCTTTTCAGGAGCAGAACCAGAGTTTAAAAAGCTTAAACAGCGAATTATCCAGGCTGCTAAATCTTTTGCCAGATACAGAAGAACTGCTCTCACAGATCGAGCAACAGAAAACCAGAATCGAACAGTTGGAAAACGAGAATCAGCAATGGCAGGAATTAACGCAGAAGCTGAACAACGAGAACAGCTTATTGCAGAAACAGAACAGCGAATTGCTGACCTTAAACAGCAGATAGAGAAAGCGAGGGAGATCGATGAGCGAATGCAGAAACTTAGAGAACGTCGGGCAGGTGGAAGAACTTCTGCTGATGACCGAACAGATGCAGGACGAACTGGATCAGAAAGACCAGACAATCCAGGAACTAAACAGGCAGCTAAGCGAATCGCTGACCTTGAACGAGAAATTGAACAGCGAAAACAGAGCCGAGAATATCGAAGCATTGCGGACAAGATTAAGGCAAACAGAGGAACGATTGACCAGCGAGACAGACAGCAGGAAAAGAGCCGACGCAGAAGCCGTGGCATGGAAATTTAAGTATGAAAAAGCAGAGCAGGAAAAACTTTATGCACAGACACACCAAAAGACGGTAGAGGTAGCTGTTGAGAAAAAAGTGCCTTATGAGAAATGTGAAAAATGTGACCGTACTGCTTACCGGAAAGCAAAAGAAAAATGCGATAGCCGTAAAAGCCAGTTAGAAAAGAAATATAAAAATATGACGATTGGTTATGAAAGTATCTTGTTTCTACTGGCATGGTACAGCATAACAACAACACTGTTTACTGCGATTCTTTCGCCGGTTTTCCTTAACGACTGTATCGTCTTTTTCGGTGCGTTAGGAAAAGGAATGGGAAGTTTATTTCGGGAGTTTGTGACAGGTGCAGACTCTTTCGGACAGTTAAGCAGTGGAATACCTAACAGTATTCTTTCCGGGATTGTGTACTGGCTGATTGCCGGTACTGTCATGGCAATTTTATTCGTAATAACCGGGTGGCTGATAATCGGGATTGGTTATCAGGTAGGAAAAATCTACCGGAAATATTGTTGGGATATCATCAGTATCGTGGTAGCGATAACGAGTACAGCTGTTGTAATTTACTTTGGAGAATGGATTAAAAACGCTAATCCGATAAATCTTATTGTATTGCTATTACTGTCGCATATTATTTATATTGGAATCAGATGTTATGTGAAAGACTGGATGGAAGAACGAGGATATTATTAAAAGAGGACAGGGAAATTTCATAATCTTCCTGTCCTTAGTAAGGGACTATTGATTGTTTATATAAAGAAAAAGTATATAAATAAATCTTGACAATTAGTACGAACTCGGACTATAATACAAAAGTCCGGATTCGTACTAATTTAAGGAGGAAAAAGATGAGAAAAGATAATAATATGATAATACAGTTGCAACGATATTATGCTTTATGGAAAGAATGTACAGCAATGTATGAGGAATGGTCAAAGGATCAGGGACTGTCTTCAAATGGAGTTTTTGCTTTGTATTCATTTTATGAAAGTAATGGAAGATGCACGCAGAAAATGATAAGTGAAAAATGGAATATACCTAAGCAAACGGTAAATACGATACTAAAAGATTTTCAGAAAAAAGGATACATCAATATGGTATCTGATGATTCAGACAAGAGAAATAAGCTGATATGCCTCACAGAATCAGGAATGGAATATACGAAAGATATCATAGAAAAACTGCACTCAAAAGAAATATATGTAATCGAAAAAATGGGATTAGAGAATATAGAAAGTCTTAATGATAATACAGAGCTGTTTATCAGACTTTTCAAGGAAGGAGATTGTAAGAAAAATGAATCATAAATCATTATTTTTTAAATATGTTATTCCATCTATTATAGCATTTGCATTATCAGGAATATATGCGATAGTGGATGGATATTTTGTAGGCAATACCATAGGAGATGCTGGACTTTCGGCTATTAATATTGCATATCCGATTGTGGCTTTGATTCAGGCTCTTGGAACAGGAATTGGTATGGGAGGAGCTGTTTATTACTCAATTAATGCAGCAGAAAAGAAAGGAAAACGGGCAGAAGAATTTATTGCTACAAGCTGGTGGCTTCTTGTAATAGTAAGTGTTATCAGTACCATAATTATTTACTCCTTTTCGTCTAAAATTTTAGGATTGCTTGGAGCAGATGGAATTATATTAACAAATGCGACAGATTATATCAAAATTATAGCACTTGGAGCAATATTGCAGATTCTTGGAACTGGAATGATGCCATTCATTAGAAATTATGGAAACTCTTTCTGGTCAATGTTTGCGATGGTTGGTGGATTCATAACCAATATTGTTCTGGATTTTATCTTTGTATGGATATATGAAATGGGCATGAAAGGTGCAGCCACAGCTACAATAGCCGGACAGGGTGTGACTGCAGCAATTGCAATCATATACGCATTATATAATAAAAAGTTTTATGTGTATGTATCCTTAAAAAATGTAAAAGAAATGTGTGGCGCTATATTCAGAGTAGGTCTTGCACCATTTGGGCTAGCATTGACTCCTAATATTTCATTGGTGTTTATAAACCGATTCTCCGCTTCTTATGGGGGAGAAAAAGCTATTGCAACTTATGCATGTGTATCCTATATTATCTGTATCATATATCTCATATTGCAGGGCGTAGGTGATGGAAGTCAACCTTTAATGAGCCGTTTTTATGGTGAGAAGGATCAAGAAAGCCTGAGAGGAGTTCAGAGAATGGCATACATTTTTGCAATAATTCTTGCTGTTTGTGGTGGAATTATCATGTATGTAAACAGAGCAAATATTGGAGGGGTTTTCGGAGCTTCTTATGAAGTAAGTATTGAGATTTCTAAAATTGTACCTATATTTTTAGTGTCATTACCATTTGTTGCGATTACCAGAATAGCGACAGCTGGATTTTATGCTACTGAAAAAAGTGGATTGTCATACATTCTTACATTCATTGAACCAGTATTGATGCTGATATTTATGCTTGTTTTACCACCTTTATTTGGTGGACAGATTATGATATGGTGGAGTACGGTATTGGCACGTGTTTTTTCAGCGATTCTGGCATTCATACTAATAAAATATTGCGAAAAGGGAGATTTGCAATATGGAATACAGAAAATTTAACAATCAGATAGTAGCAAGAATAATCTAGGTTTATCTATTGTATTTTTAAGGACAGCCTCATAGCAATAGGGCTGTCCTTTTAAAATTATGAAGCTAATTTTTAATAAATTCTAGTAGATTTTGATTGGAATAATCATAACTCTAATGAATCTTCAGCATCTACCCACATCTGTAAATTCCCATCAAGATATAACCTTGCATATTCTAATGGCTCATCGATTGCAAGCGATGTCAAAGCACAATCAGATCCAGGTGTGGTTCTTAAATTTTTTTCTGCTTCCCAACAATCAATACGGAGTATATAGCCCGTATTAGTATATACATCAATGCTGTTGCACTGTGGATTGTATTCTGCAAATATTGTTCTCATCGTATCCCATCTCCTTATTATTCAATCAACCATTAATTGTAAAAATTAAGAAGCATTTCAATCAGTTCACCATGTCACTTTTATTTTGTGTTATACTGTCTTATAGATTTTTCTTGCCCTTGTATTTGCCCTTATCAGAGTGCATAAACACTGATGGGACGATATAACACAAGGGAAACAATAAGGGAAAGCTCACCTGCGACAAATCCAGTGTTTTCAAGGGGTTGCGAAGAATTTAATAATAAAATATAACAGTTATTAAATTTCTTAAAACAGGTGAAATCTCAATCGGAATTTGGAGAATTAGACGTTATGAGGAGCGTAAAAATATGAATGCTGACTTCAGAATAGACGGAAAAGTAATAGAAACAAAAAGGCTCATTCTTAGATCATTCAAACAAACAGATTTGGAGGATTTCTATGAGTATGCATCTGTCGAAGGTGTTGGGGAGATGGCAGGATGGAAACATCATGAAAATATTGCTGAATCTCAAAGTATTATGAATTCCTTTATCAGTGAGGATAAAGTATTTGCAATCTGCTTAAAGAAAAACAATAAAGTAATCGGTACTGTTGGCATAGAAAAATATGGGTTAGAAGATGCTTTGACAGAATTCAAGGATTATTACGGCAGAGAATTAGGATATGTTTTGAGTAAAGATTATTGGGGAAAAGGACTTATGCCCGAAGCCGTAAATGCAGTTAAAGATTATTTATTTGGCGAATTGGATTATGATTTTCTGATTTGTGGTTACTATGATTTCAATGAACAATCAAAACGAGTTCAGACAAAATGTGGCTTCAAACCATATCGTTCATTGGTCATGACAACGCAAATGGAGACAAAAGAACAAGGTACATTGATGTTGTTGCTGAATTCCAAGAAGAATATTAAATTAGTTTTTTCACATCCGGAAACCTTAATCTCCGAAAATTGGTAAAATCCAGTTTGTTGAACTGAATCCGAAAAGCATTAGGGCGCAGAGGAGATAGAATCCTTTGCGTAAAAGACTAACGAACATATTTAATGAAACATCGGAACCATCTTCTTTTTGTTGTCTACCTATAATAACGATTGGAGTAATCGATTATAGACACTGCAATCAAAAAAATCTGAAAATATATTTATCAACATTACATAAAAGTGTGTAGATGCACGGAAATGGGGAGTGTAACGATGGAGATTAAAAGAGACGCTTACCTACAGCAGCTGATCGAGCGAAAAGATAATGGAATGATAAAGGTGATTACCGGCATTCGTAGATGTGGCAAATCCTTTTTGCTGTTTACCATCTTTAAGAGATACTTACTGGAGAACGGCGTTGATGTTGATCATATTATTGAAATTGCATTGGATGGTATTGAGAACGAAGAATTAAGAGATCCCAAGGTATGCTTCAAGTACATCAAGGATGCCATGAAAGACGACGGGAAGTATTATCTCCTTTTGGATGAAGTGCAGTTCATGCCACGATTTGAGGAAGTGCTGAACAGCCTGCTCCGCATGAGCAATATTGATGTGTATGTCACCGGAAGTAATTCCAAGTTCCTGTCCAGCGACATTGTGACCGAATTCCGTGGCAGAGGTGATGAGATTAGAATCTACCCTCTCTCCTTTGCAGAGTTTTATTCTGTCTATGACGGCGATTATGATGATGCATGGGATGACTACATGATCTACGGAGGATTGCCGCAGATCGTAAGTTTCCAGAGCGAACGACAGAAAGCGGACTATCTGAAGAACATCTTTGCAAATGTCTATCTGAAGAATGTTATTGAAAGAAATAAGATTCAGAACGTGGATGAGATTGGGATTCTGGTTGATGTCCTTGCATCTGCAATCGGCGCACCGACCAACCCTTCAAAGATTGCCAATACCTTTGCCAGTGAGCGCCAGATGACTTATGCTAATAAAACCATCTCCAAGCATATCGACTATTTGACAGATGCCTTTTTGATTTCCAAGGCAAGCCGATACGATATTAAGGGCAGAAAGTATATCGGTGCAAATCTGAAATACTACTTTACGGATCTGGGACTGAGAAATGCACGTCTGAATTTCAGACAGCAGGAGCCTACTCATATCATGGAGAACATTGTTTATAACGAGCTGCTGATCCGTGGCTACAATGTTGATGTGGGTGTCGTGGACATCTTCGATAAGGATAAAGAGGGCAAGCGTGTTCGTAAGCAGCTGGAGGTTGACTTTGTGGTGAATCAAGGCAACCAGAGGTATTACATTCAGGTTGCTTATGACATGATTTCGGAAGAAAAGCAGACTCAGGAGTTTAATTCTCTGCGTAATATCCCAGACTCTTTTAAGAAGATTGTCATTGTAAATGGCAGTAAGAAGCCTTGGAGAAATGATGAAGGTTTTGTCATCATGGGAATGAAGTATTTCTTGTTGAATGCGAATAGCCTGGAATTTTAAGTCGATTTGAGTTGTTGCTGTGGTGTTGTTCCGAAAGAAGAAATTGCAGAATTTGAAGAGCTTATGCGCAAAACCATAGCTGACATTGTATCAGAAGCCAGTAGCGTTGCCTGTTGGGGGTATGTGCAGAAATATGTGAAGCACAAAACCCTAAACGAAATGCTGCAAGAATTG
>OODN01000775.1_pt1 | contig 15227 bp, 6 predicted proteins | sample 1671651 | NCBI WGS metagenome assembly OODN01 (sample SAMN06348178, study PRJEB24527) | human gut metagenome | biome: human gut; feature: ankylosing spondylitis patient; material: feces | host: Homo sapiens | place: China | collected 2015-10 | reverse complement strand
GCATCTGAACTACTTCCGCCAAATATAAATATTGCCGCTAATATAATAAGAGCAGCAATTACGCATACCATAATTATCAGTTTCTTAAGTGGAATTACCACAATCCTGGTTGAACCGCTCATATATCCCCCTCATATAACACACATTTATTTTGATAAAATATATGAGCATTCATATATAAATAGAACTTATATATGGTATACTTAAATGAGTTTCATTGAATAAAAATGTGCACGGAAATGAGGATTATTATGTCATTACAACTTATACTTGGAGGATCGGGTGCTGGCAAGTCAACATATTTATATAGTTCAATAATAGAGGAGTCGATTAACAATCCAGACACAGATTATATAATTATCGTGCCAGAGCAGTACACTATGGCAACACAGAAGCGTGTAGTTGAGCTTCACCCACGAAAGGGAATTCTTAATATAGATGTCATAAGCTTTGAAAGGCTTGCTTATAGAGTATTTGAGGAGGTCGGGGCTTCTGACTATCCGGTTCTTGATGATACAGGAAAGAATCTTATAGTAAGAAGAATATTAGAACAGCACAAGAAAGAACTTCGATTCTTTAGTGGTAATATATCCAATACCGGATTTGTGGCTGAGATGAAATCAGTCATATCAGAGATGTTACAGTATGATATAACTGTTGATAAGATAGATGAAATTAATAAAACTGTTGATAATAACAGTCTGCTTGGAATGAAATTAAGTGACATTAATGTTGTTTATAGTGGATTTAGGAATTTTATAAAAGATAATTACATTACATCAGAGGAGATACTTGATCTTCTGTGCAGGAAAGTGCAGGAGTCAGAAAAGCTTAAAGACAGTGTGATAGCACTTGATGGTTTTACTGGCTTTACGCCTGTACAGTGCAGGCTTATTGGTCTGCTTCTTGATATATGCACGGATATTAAGGTGGCACTGACTATAGATACAAGTGAGAAGGTTAATGTCAATGAGGGCATTGAGAACCTTTTCTATATGACTAAGGATACAGTGGCACATTTGTATAAGATATGTGATGAACAGCATATTAATATAGAAAATGCTGTGATGATTGATGATGATAATATATCACGTTTTAAGTCGTCAAAGGAGCTTGCATTTCTTGAAAAGAATATATTCAGGGCTGGAAGCAGGCATTATAATGGTGAAGTAAATGATATAGCTTTGTATGCAGGGACAACGCCGAAGGACGAATTGCAGTATATAACAGGAAAGATACTTGAGCTTACACGTCTGTCAGGCTACAGATACAGTGATATAGCGGTTGTTACAGGTGATATTGGTGTGTATGGAAAGCTTGCCGCTAATATATTTTCCCAGAATGAAATACCATTTTTCTTAGACCAGAAACGTCATATAACAGATAACTGTTTAGTGGAAATGATTACCGCAGTACTTGATATTATCGAGAAAAATTATGCCTATGACAGTATGTTCAGATATCTAAGAACAGGATTTACACAACTTACAAGAGATGAGATAGATATTCTTGATAATTATTGTCTTGCGGTTGGCATAAAGGGCAGGAAGCAGTGGAACAATGAATGGATAAGAAAGTTCAGGACAGGAAGGGAAGATACAGACCTTGGACTTCTTAACAGATTAAGACGCGAAGTCATTACTCCAATAGATGTTCTTCACAAAGATATTAAGGAGGCAGATGGAAATGTAGATGCCATTACCAGGGCTTTATATGAATTCATAGCCGGACTTGATTGTGAAAGGAAGCTGTCATCTATAGATGTGGATAGTGAAGAATATGGACAGATATATAAGAAGATAATAGAACTATTAGATAAGATGGTTGAATTATTAGGCAGTGAGAAGGTTACATTAAAAGAATACAATCATATTATAGCATCTGGATTGGAGGAGATTAAGATAGGACTTATACCTCCGGCTAACGACTGCGTTGTAATAGGTGATATTGAGAGAACAAGACTTGATAATATAAAGGTAATGTTCTTTGCGGGCGTTAATGATGGGTATGTTCCAAAAAAAAGCGACAACAGAAGCGTTCTTTCAGAAACAGACAGGGACAGGCTTAAGGGTATGGACGTATCATTATCAATGTCAGTCAGGGAAAAAGCGTTTATTCAGAGATTTTATTTATACCTTATTATGACAAAGACATCAGAAAAGCTTTATATAACTTATGCACGCAATGGCATGGATATGAAAGCGGTTCTTCCTTCTTACATAATAAGAATGATTAAGAAAATGTTTCCGCTTGTTAAAGAGTACGCAAGAGAGGATACATTTGCAGAACACGCATATATACGAATTCCAAAAGCAGACATTGTATGGAGCGAGGGCAATCTTAATAAAGTGCTTGCAGAGGGAATTGCACTTGAATTATATGGAAGGGAGCTTACAGGAAGCGTAACATCATTTGAACAGTTCGCTTCGTGCCAGTTCGCATATTTCTGCCAGTATGGACTTGGGCTTAAAGAGAGGGAAGAATATCAGTTTGCGGTTAATGACTTTGGTACAATTCTTCACGCTGTAATTGAAGATGTGTCAAAAAATATAAAGCAGAACAATAAATCCTTCGTGCTTTTAAGTGATGAGGAAAGAAGCCAGATGGTATCAGAGAGTATCAATGCAATAGCTGAGAATTATGGCAATACGATACTTAAGGACTCAAGCCGTAATGAGTATCTTATACAGAGAATGAAGAATTACGCTGACAGGACACTGTGGGCAATTGGAAAGCAGCTTGCTGACGGAATATTCAGGCCAGATGCATTTGAGAAGGGATTTCTTACACAGATAGAAGAACTTCCGCACGATGTACTATTTTATATGAAGGGCAAGATAGACCGTATAGATGTGTGCAAGGATGACGAAAATTTATATGTCAAAGTCGTGGATTACAAGACAGGACAGTCAGATTTTAATCTTTTAAAGACATATTATGGCTTAAAAATCCAGCTTCTTACATATATGAGGGAAGCAATGATATACGAAAAGAAGAAATATGGTGACAAGAATATAATTCCAGCGGGGCTTTTATATTACAATATTCAGGACCCGATAGTTGAGGCAAAGAAAGATGATGAAGAGGTCGAGGCACTTGTAAGAAAAGAATTAAGAATGAAAGGCGTTGTTAATTCTAATAAGAATATTATAAGTATGATGGATTCAACAGAGGGTTCATCTGTTAATATTCCTGTCAGTTATAATAAATCTGGTGAACTTGATATGCGTTACAGCAGGGTTATGACAACTGATGAGTTCGATAAGCTTGGCGAATATGTTGATAAAGAAAATGTCAATAACGCAGGAAAGATACTTAATGGAAGCATTAATATCAATCCGTATATTAAGGGGAATGAGAACAGTTGTACTTATTGTCAGTATAACAGTGTGTGTGGATTTAGCACAGATATGCCGGGGGCAAGTTATCGAAGACTTCCGAATTTAAGCAAAGAAGATATATGGAAATTAATAGATGAGAATAACAGCGGTGAAGCGTACAGCAGTAGTAAAGAGCATAACAGTACAGAAAAGTATAACGATAGTGAAGAATATAACAAAGAAACTGACAGTAATTCAGAGGTGTAATGATGGCAAAGAAATGGACTGATGAACAGCTTAAGGCAATAGATACTAAGAACAGGAATATACTTGTGTCAGCCGCCGCAGGTTCAGGAAAGACAGCGGTTCTTGTTGAACGAATTATCAATATGATTACAGGTGAGAACAGCACGGATATAGACAGACTTGTTGTTGTTACATTTACCAAGGCCGCCGCAGCAGAGATGAAAGCAAGAATAAGAAACAGGCTTGATGATATGCTTGACAATAATGAGACAGATACCAATCTTTTAAAGCAGATTGCACTTATTAACAATGCACATATAACAACAATAGATAGTTTCTGTCTGTGGATAATAAAAAATCATTTTTCAGAGATTGAATTAGACCCCGGTTTCAGGGCGGCAGATAATGGAGAGATTACACTTCTTGAGAATGATGTAATGCAGGAGCTTCTTGAGGACTATTATACAGAGGCAGATGAGGATTTTATTAATCTTGTAGAGGCTTATGGAACAGGACGTAATGACCATAATATAGAAGAACTTATTAAGAAAATATATAATCTTGCACGAAGCAATCCATGGCCTTCTGAATGGTATAAGGAAACGCTTGATATGTATGAAGCACCAGATAATTCTAACAACAGGGCGATAGCTGACCTGTATGAAAGCATTATCAATTCGCTGAGTGATTACTGCCGCAAATATGAATATATGATTGAACTTTGCCAGCACGTAGACGGTCCGGTGTCATATCTTGATGCAATCAATTCAGATTATATGAATATCAAAAGAATACTTGAAGCACCAGACTTTGATGACCTTTCGGTAAGAATAAGAAAGACGGTATTTGACAGATTAAGCAATAAGAAAATGCCTGATGCGAGGGAAGATTTAAAAGAATATGTTAAGAATGAAAGAAATAATTTCAAGAAATATATTAATTCCCTTATCAGTGGTGTGTTCACAGCAGATATTGATACATTAATGGAAGATGTGAAAGCTAATGCACCAATGATTGCTATGATGGTAAAGCTTGCTAATGATTTTGCACAAAGAATGGCAGAACAGAAGAAAGACCGTGGAATAATAGATTTTAATGATATGGAACATTTTGCACTTGATATTCTTGTAAAGAATAATGCTGGTATTATTGAGTATACCAGGACAGCAGATGAACTTGCAGAGAGCTTTGATGAGATATTAATAGACGAGTATCAGGATTCCAACCAGTTACAGGAAGAAATACTTACTGCTGTATCAAGGCAGAGAATGTCCAATTATTTCAATAATGTATATATGGTTGGAGATGTTAAGCAGAGTATATATAAGTTCAGACTTGCGTGTCCTGAATTATTTATGAGAAAGTATGATAATTATTCATCATGGGATAATAATTGCGAAGATACAGTGCAGGATAATGGCTATGAAGATATAGTATCCGGCAGTGGTGTGCAGAATATAAGTTCCTGTAAGATAGAATTGCAGAAGAATTTCCGAAGCAGAAGTAATGTTCTTGACAGTACGAATGACGTGTTCTTTCGTGTTATGAATAAGAATTTCTGCGGCATACAGTATGATGATAGGCAGCAGCTTAACTGTGGGTTAGATTATCCAGCGTGTGAGGATAAAAGAAACTTCGGGCAGGGTAGTGAGAAAAGCACAGATATTGTGCTTGTTGATATGTCGGGTGATGAGGACGGCGATGGAATAAGGGCAGAGGCAAGATATGCCGCATTAAGAATAAGAGAACTTATGTCAGAAGATAATGCTTATTACGTGTATGATGCTGACCTTGAAGATTATAGGAGAATAAAATATGGTGATATTGTTATTCTCACAAGAACGCTTACAGGCTGGGCAGATGTGCTTGTCAATGAACTGCTTGACTGCGGAGTGCCGGCTATGGCAGATACTGCACAGCAGTATTTTAAATTAAGGGAGATAAAGGTACTTATAAGCCTGCTTACCTGCATAGACAATCCATTGCAGGATATACCTATGGCTTCTGTGCTTCTGTCATACTTTGGAGGTTTTACGGAAGATGAATTATGCAAGATAAGAATATCAGGAAAGAAATATTCACAGAAGTTTCTTATCAGGCAGATGAAGAGCATAGCAGAGAATGAGGACGAGGATTGCGATTATAAGAAATGCAGTGCATTTATTGATAAGCTTAATGCCTTAAGAGATAAATCCAGAATAATGACTATCTATGATTTGCTGTGGGAGATTGTATACAACACAGGTTATTATGATTACGCAGGAACTATGCCGGCAGGAGCTAAAAGACAATCTAATATAGATGTGCTTCTGGACAGGGCATCTTCATTTGAGGGAACAAGCTATAGCGGACTTTTTAATTTCTTAAGATATATAGAAAGATTGCAGAAATACGACATAGATATAACCGACTCACAGGGCATGGGGGATAACGGCGACTCTGTAAGGGTAATGAGCATACATAAGAGCAAGGGTCTTGAGTTTCCGGTTGTAATTGTAGCTGGACTTAACAAGCAGATTAATAAAATGGATGCAAGAAGCAGGATTGTTATTGATAAAGAGCTGGGAATAGGTGCTGATTATGTTAATCTTGACCGCAAGACCAAGACATCTACTATTATAAAAGGGGCGATTGCAAGAAAGATTGTAAGAGATGGAATATCCGAGGAAGAAAGAGTTCTGTATGTTGCAATGACACGAGCAAGGGAAAAGCTTATTATGATGGGAAATGTCACTGACACAGACAAGGCAATGACAGGCTGGAATTCAATTGCTGATGAGATTAGAATGTCTGGAATATATTCTTATGCTGACTGCGAGAAGATAGACAAGTTTGCAGATATGGTAATTCCAGTTGTACTTACTGGAAAGGAATACAATAAAGGAGAATTCAATATAAAGCTTATTGGTGTGGAAGAAATTAATTCTTTATTGAATAAATCGGACATAGACCAGGCCGGAAGCCAAGCAACAGATGAAAGTCAGGTAGGCGAAAAAACAACCTATGGAACTTCGCCTTTAAAGGAGCTTCCGCCATATATTAAAGACCCTGATGCAGACAGAAAAGTAAAAGTAACTGTCAGTGAGTTAAAGAAAATGCAGAATGAAGCAGATTACGAGCAAAATGCTTTTGCGGCAGACAGTATCAAAAAGGCTGCGGGCATTATGGAGGCAGAAAGAATTAAAGAAGCGGCTGGCGGAGTTAAAGAAGCAGACGGCGGGACAGAACCTGAAGCTGCAGACGAATATATTCCAACAGTTCCTAAGTTTATAAGCAGTGAAGAAAAAGAGCTTGTAAGTAATGAACGTGGAACGGCATACCACAGGGTTATGGAATGTCTGAATTATTCAAAAGCTGGAAGCACTGAGGATATAAAGAATGAAATTGACAGAATGGTAAGAGAAGAAAAGCTGTCATTAAAACAAGCTGAATGCATAAAGCTTAAGGATATAGATACGTTTGCAAGCTCATCAATAGGTGAAAGAATTAAGCGTGCATATGCTTACGGCGGGGTGAAAAGGGAACAGCCATTTGTATTTGAATATGACAGACAGCTTGTACAGGGGGTCATTGACCTGTATTTTATTGAGGACGGACAGCTTGTTATAGTTGATTATAAGACTGACCGGGTGTTAAGAGGCAGGGCAGGAGAGGACGAGCTTAGAAGAAGATATTCTATCCAGCTTGATTACTATGCTATGGCACTGTCACAGATAACAGGCTTAAAGGTTAAAGAAAAAGTAATATATTCCTTTGCACTGGGAAGAAGCTTAACTGTAGAGTAATTATCTGGAATAGGTAATAGAATAAGATTAGTTTATAAAATAGTCCGGCACTAAGTGGTTGAATTAAATTGATGGATACTATATACTGGATTAGTTAAAGTGTAAAATGATTTAAGAAATGGAGAAATTATGTCAGATATTACAAGTGAAATTAAGAAAAGAAGGACATTTGCAATCATATCCCACCCGGATGCTGGTAAGACAACACTTACTGAGAAGTTCTTGTTATATGGTGGTGCTATTAATCTTGCTGGTTCTGTAAAGGGTAAGAAGACAGCGAAACACGCAGTATCAGACTGGATGGAGATTGAAAAGGAAAGAGGTATCTCTGTAACATCTTCAGTACTTCAGTTTAATTATGATGGATATTGCATTAATATTCTTGATACACCTGGACACGAAGATTTCTCAGAGGATACTTATAGAACTCTTATGGCTGCTGACTCAGCCGTAATGGTTATAGATGCTTCAAAGGGTGTTGAGAAACAGACTATTAAGCTTTTTAAAGTATGTGTTATGAGACATATTCCAATCTTTACATTTATTAATAAAATGGATAGAGAAGCCAACGACCCATTCGAGCTTCTTGATGAGATAGAAAATGTACTTGGAATTGCTACTTGTCCTATCAACTGGCCTATAGGCTGTGGTAAGGCATTTAAGGGTGTATATGACAGAAAGCAGAAAGAGGTATCACTCTTTAAGGCGGCAATGAATGGACAGAAGGAAGTAGATACTAAGAATATATCAATAGATGATGATGAGCTTAAGGCAGAGATTGGTGATGATTACTGGGCTAAGCTTGAAGAAGATGTGGAACTCTTAGATGGTGCAAGTGCAGAATTTGATCTTGCCAAGGTTCAGGCAGGAGATTTAACACCTGTATTCTTTGGTTCAGCACTTACTAACTTTGGTGTAGAGACATTTTTACAGCATTTCCTTGATATGACTACATCACCACTTCCACGTAATTCGTCAGTAGGTCTTATAGACCCATTTAAGGAAGATTTCTCTGCTTTTGTATTTAAGATACAGGCTAATATGAATAAGGCACATAGAGATAGAATTGCATTTATGCGTATATGTTCAGGAAAGTTCACTGCCGGTATGGAAGCTAACCACGTTCAGGGTGGCAAGAAGATAAGGCTTTCACAGCCACAGCAGATGATGGCACAGGAAAGACACATTGTAGAAGAAGCTTATGCAGGAGATATAATAGGTGTATTCGATCCGGGTATATTCTCAATAGGTGATACTATATGTACTTCTAATAAGAAGTTCCAGTTTGATGGAATTCCTACATTCGCACCGGAACATTTTGCAAGAGTAAGACAGATTGATACAATGAAGCGTAAGCAGTTCATTAAGGGAATAAGCCAGATTGCACAGGAAGGTGCTATTCAGATATTTCAGGAATATAACACTGGAATGGAAGAAATTATTGTCGGCGTTGTCGGTGTACTTCAGTTTGAAGTTCTTGAATACAGACTTAAGAATGAGTACAATGTAGATATAAAGTTAGAGCCGCTTCCATATGAACATATCAGATGGATTGAAAATCCAGAAGAAGTTGATGTGAACAGAATTGTCGGTACTTCTGATATGAAGAAGATTAAAGACCTTAAGGGCAATCCGTTATTGGTATTTGCTAACAGCTGGTCAGTTAATATGGTGCTTGAACGTAATGAGGGACTTAAGTTATCTGAGTTTGGAAAGAACAACTAAATTGCAGATTTAATAAGGAACAAGGTGATTAGATGAACGTAAGCTACAAAGAGATTATAAAAAAAGCAGTAGCCATAGTACTTATGGCAGTCATTCTTGTATGTATGGTGACAGGATTTTCGTATACATTTACCGCTAAAGCAGATGATACAATTATTGCTACAGGTTATGTTAATTATGATGTAACAAGCCTTAGAATAAGGACAGCACCTGTTAATGGAAGTGTAATTACTAAAGTAGATGGTGGATTTAAGTTCGATATATACGAAGAAGTGAATACGAGTGCGACATATAAGTGGTACAGCATAGGTTTTTATCTCAATGGTGAATACATAAGAGGATATATAACATCAGAGTATACTACTAGGGAAGCAAAGTCAGATTATACACCGGATAATAATTTTGAAGATTATCTTGAGGCACAGAATTTCCCGGCTTCCTACAGGGAAAGCTTAAGGCAGCTTCACAGTGCATATCCATTATGGGTATTTGTAGCAGACCATAATGGAAGGGACTGGGATACTATGGTTAATGCCCAGAATGTATTAGGACGAAGCCTTATATACAGTTCGGCAGATGCTTCGTGGAAGTCTACGGCTGATGGCTGTTATGACTGGAATACAGGTGAGTATACAGAGCTTGACAGTGGTGGCTGGGTTCAGGCATCTGAGGGACTTGTGAAATATGCACTTGACCCAAGAAACTTTCTTGATGATACATACATATTTATGTTTGAAAGTCTTTCTTATGACTCATCAGTACATAATATAGACGGTGTGCGCAATATTATAAGCGGAACATTTATGGAGAATTCAAGCCACAATCTTGACGGCTATGACTATGCTTCACTGCTTATGTATGCAGGTGAAGTATCCAAGGTAAGCCCATATCACCTTGCAACAAGAATTATTCAGGAACAGGGTGCAGACGGACGAGGCAACCAGATATCTGGAAATGTAAGCGGATACGAGGGCTATTATAATTATTACAGCCAGAACGCTTATGCAAGCGGCGGTCTGTCAGCAGTCCAGAATGGTTTGAAATATGCCAGACAGACCGACAGCTCTAATATGAGGCCTTGGAATTCACGTTACAGGGCTGTTGTAGGTGGTGCTGTCAATCTTGGAAAATGGTACATTAACAAGGGTCAGGATACTATATATTATGAGAAGTTTGATGTTAAGAACTTCTCACACCAGTATATGACTAATGTGCTTGCACCAAGGTCAGAAGCGACAAGGGCTAAGAAGGCATATAGTTCATACACGCTTAATAATACAACATTTAAGTTTAACATTCCGGTATATGATAATATGCCATCGTCAAGATGTATAATACCAGATGGCAACCAGAGTGCGAATAACAGGCTTAGTTCATTATCAGTAGATGGTTATACATTAACTCCTACATTTTCATCTGATAATACTGATTACAGTCTCATTGTAGAAAATGATATTACAAGTGTTAATGTATCGGCAGGACTTATAGATGGCAATGCAACAGTAAGCGGACGTGGAAGCCACAGCTTAAGCGTTGGCAATAATGTAATCAATATTACTGTAACGGCTGAAAATGGTGACATAAAGACATATGTAATAAATATAACAAGAAAGTCTGCACAATCTGGTGGTAATACAGATGGTTTTAAGACAGATTATAATGTCGATTCATCAAAGAAGATAATGACTAAGATAGGTGTCGGAAGTCAGGCATCAAGTGTTCTTGATAATGTATCATACAGCAATGGCTGTTATGGAAAAATATTAAAGAATGACGGAAGCGAGAGAGGCGACACAGTAGTTACTGGTGATAAGTTAGTTGTATACAAGGCAGACGGAAGTGTATATGATGAATATTCTATAGTTATATATGGAGATGTTAATGGTGACGGAGTTATAGATTTATATGATTTCGTGGCTATTAAGAGAGCAGTTCTTGGAATTGGACAGCCACAGGGCAGTTATAAAGAGGCTGCGGATATTAACAGGGACGGAGTTATAGATTTGTATGATTTCGTTGCTATTAAAAGACACATATTAAATATAGGATATATCCAGCAGTAGTGACTGCAAGAAGAGAGGACATATATGAATAAGGTTAAAAAGATAATTTCAGCACTGCTTATTATATGTATGTGTGCTGTAATGGCTTTTGTGAATAAGACAGATATATTAGCGGCAGGAACAGCAAGAGTATCAATTGGTTCAGCAAGTGGTACGGTAGGCGATACAGTATCTATAGATGTGTCAATCAGTGCATCGAGCGGAATAGGCGGAGCTACAATATATGTATCCTATGACCCATCAATATTAGCATTAAGCGGAAGCTCAAGTAATTCGGGAACTGCGATGGTCAGCTTTATGGACGAAAGTACAGCAAGCAGCCAGTCAAAGACAATAACATTTAAGATTATCGGAGCTGGTACTTCAAGCCTTAATGTTATAGGTGATTCCAAGGTTATTGATATAGATATGCAGGCGTGCAGTATATCCAAATCGTCAGGTTCAGTTACAGCTTCTGCACCAGCTTCATATTCATCAGATAATACATTAAGTTCATTACAGATAAGTCCTGGTGTGTTATCTCCAGCATTTTCACCAGATGTAACTACTTATACAACATCTGTTGGTGCTGACTGTGCAAGCCTTACAGTAAGTGCAGTTCCTAATGATTCAAAGGCAACTGTAAGCGTATCTGGCAAGAGAATGGACCCGGGATTTAACACAACAACAATTACTGTAACAGCAGAAAATGGCAGTAAAAGAACTTATACAATAAAGACAACCAAGGAAACTAATTCAGCTTCTAATGAAAATAATCAGGCAACAGGTTCGGACTCATCTAATGGATCAACAGACAATAATAATATTCCTGATGTGCAGGATCCTAACAGTGAAGCAATACAAGAGCCGAATATTACAGTAGATAATGCTGAATATAAGATTGTATCTGCTAATGATGAACACCCACTTCCAGATGGCTATACTCCAACAGAGTATGATTATAATGGAACAAAGGTATCAGCAGGTGTTGGAATTGATACAGGAGTAACAATTGTCTATCTTGAAAGTACAGATGGCAAAGGTGAGAGCGGTTATTATGTATACGATTCGGTGAGAAAGACATTTTCACAATTCGTAGAAGTAAGCCAGCCACAATTTACATACTGCATACTTGCCATAGATGAGGCGTCTATGGAACTTCCAGAAGGCTATGATGTTGGAAGAACAGTAATCAATGGCAAAGAAGTCGATGCCCTTCTTGATAGAACAGGCAACTACGCATTATTCTACGGCGTAAGCTCTACAGGAGAAACAGGCTGGTTCAGATACAATGTCAATGATGGCACAATACAAGGCTACGCCGGTTACAATATGGCAGATGAACAGGTAATCAACACCAACACAAAGACAGCTGACAGTGATAAGGCATTTAATACAGTCAGCAGTTATATATTCGTTATATTAGCAGTCCTTGCTGTTGTAATAATAGCATTAATAGTTGTAGTTATAGCCTTAAGCATTAAGCTTTCAAAGAGCAAAAAAGCCTTCGTAGGAGCAATGGACGGCTACGAAGACGAAGATATAGACGAGGAAGACTTAGACGATATGGAACTTGAAGATGATGAAGAAGTATATGATGATGCCGTCCCATATCAGTCATCAACCACAAAAGATCTCCCCGAAGAATACAATGAGTCTGAGGAACTGGAACTAGAAGAAATAGACGATAAATAATAAATATCTATCGTCCACCATAAACAGCCATCAAATAGTTAAATCATAATCAGATAATAAATAGGTGACAATAACCACAACAGTCTGACAATAGACCCTCAATCCCCAGTCCCCGCCTTACTGGCTTGTCTAGTAACAGGGGACATCCACTTTTCGTAAATCTATTGCCAGGCTGTTTTTTTACGCATAAATCCCCTTTTTATATCTCCATTCCTAATTCCTATTTCTTTCCGCTAAAATATATTTAAAAGTTATTCAAATATAACATATTGACAAATATATTTCACTATGCTATAAAATCTACTTAATAAATAAAACAAAATATACCCAGGGTTGAAAGAAAGCCAGCGATGCTAAAGCTAATAGAAGCATAAGAAGACGCTGGGGAGCCGCCGGTCCTTAGCTGGCAGTTCCAACTGGCAGCTTAGTACCGCTGCGAGCGACACGCAGTGCAAACGTGTCTTTGTTGCTTCTATTCGCTTTAACAACGCGTCCGGTGTCCGTCTATCTTCCACCCCCATCAATTTAAAGAAGGAGATGTACAAGAATGATATCTAAATTACACCAACTAAATTTACACGACAAAATAAAATACATTTACGCTACTGTAATTAAATTTATGATTTTATCAGGCATCGTAAGCATAATTGGTTTATCTCTTCTGGATATAAGATTTAATTCTTATGTAAAAGGGGCTCAGAAAGCAAATGATGCTGCTAAAGAAAGTATTATAGATATTAGTTCTGCTGCCCGCAATATAAGAGAGATGGCATTAAATGACGACAGTTCAACTTATGAGAATTATAAGAATAATGTTAAGACAGTTCTTACAGACTCCCAGACACAGCTTGATATTATAAAGAATACCAATATAATAGATGATGATTTGTATAACCAGTATGTTAAAGCACTTAATGAATGGGGCAGTATCGGTTACGATATAATTAACCAGATTGAAAAGGGTGACCTTGCAAGTGCCAAGAATAAAATCCACACAGTATGTACACCTGCACTTAACAATCTTATGAGTATTGCGGATAAAATGGAGGATGAAACCAACAAAGAGGCAGAGCAGGCAATATTGTCAAGCAATGTTGTGGCTGTCATAGGCGGTGTGGCTATTGTGTTATTTATTGTAATAGCGAGCCTTATATCAAAGAAAATAGGTGCTAAGATTACAGAGATGATAATAGAACCATTAAGGGAAATAGATAATGTAGCTAAAGACCTTGCTAGTGGCAACCTGCACAGTGAGCTTACATACCATTCGGATGATGAATTAGGAGCATTAGCCCACAGTCTGCGTAAGTCAATAAGAACATTAAGTTCATATGTTGATGATATTAAAAGGTCTATGCAGGAATTCTCACATGGTAACTTTGATGTTAAGCCAGAGGTTGAGTGGAAGGGCGATTTTGAGGAAATATTAGATGCATTTATGAGCTTTGAAGCAAGTATGGCAGATCTTGTAAAGCACCTTCAAAGAGTAGCTGACCAGGTGGCAGAAGGTTCAGAACAGATAGCCTCAAGTTCAACAGAGCTTGCAGAAGGAGCGACTAATCAGGCGGCTTCAGTTGAGGAGCTTACAGCTTCCCTTGCAAGTGTGTCAGAAAGTGTTGCACAGAATTCACAGAACGCTAGAGCAATAAGTGGCAAAGTAAATGAACTAGGAACACAGCTTGATGAAAGTAACGGCAAAATGGGTGAGATGGTCACATCAATGAGTGAAATAGAAAAAGCTTCCAAAGAAATCAGCAAGATAATAGAAACTATCAACCAGATAGCTTCACAGACTAATCTTCTGGCACTCAATGCTTCTATAGAGGCAGCAAGGGCTGGAGATGCCGGAAAAGGCTTTGCAGTAGTTGCAGATCAGGTATCAGCACTTGCGGCACAGAGTGCAGAAGCTGCTAAGGAGTCAGCTTCATTAATAGATACATCTGTTGCGGCAGTTGAGAAAGGTATGGTTATTGCCAATGACACAGCTTCCCAGCTTGGTGTGGTTGTGGATAATTCAAGGCATATAGTTGATGAAGTTAATAACATTGCAGATGTTCTAAATACTCAGACAGAGACAATTAAGCAGGTTGATGACGGCATTGAAGATATCAATGATGTAGTACAGACTAATTCTGCCACATCACAGGAGTGTGCCGCTGCAAGTCAGGATATGAGTACACAGGCAGATACATTAAGGGGGCTTATTGCAACACTTAAAATAGCACATTTTAAGAAAAAATAACTCCTGATAATAATTATTAAAATGGCAGATAAAGATATATTTGTGAAATATGTATATGAGTGTTTAATAATATAAAAGTTTGTGATTAATAAGTACAAATAATAAATAATAAAAAAATAATAAAAGGCAGTAAAGGCACAAGTGGTTATCTAAAATATATTCGTTTTACAGG
>OODN01000774.1_pt1 | contig 15229 bp, 9 predicted proteins | sample 1671651 | NCBI WGS metagenome assembly OODN01 (sample SAMN06348178, study PRJEB24527) | human gut metagenome | biome: human gut; feature: ankylosing spondylitis patient; material: feces | host: Homo sapiens | place: China | collected 2015-10 | reverse complement strand
TTTGCTTAGTGATTCATAAGTAATTTGTCTGATTTAAATTGACAATTCAGGAAATCTCTATATTTATTAAAATCAACATCTTCTACATATTGTCCTTTACAATCTATCTGGACTATAATTTCATCATTATTCTCATAATCTATTATTTTTGTACTATTTTTTATTATTTTTCGTCGTTTTTTATAGTTATATGTCGAATTAAATAGTTTTATTATATAATATATATATTCCATAATTTGAGATTTTCATAACTTTATATAAGCTCCTCATTCTTAAAAGTTATTTTAAATTTCATACCATTTTCCATAGAATCAAATGAATAATTTATATCTAATGAATTTAATATCTGTTTGACAATATAAAGACCTAATCCATTTCCACCACTATTTTTATTTCTATCAAATTCAGCTCTATAAAAAGCATCAAATATGTGTTCTAAGTGATTTTTTGAAATCGGCTCACATTCATTTTCTATAATTAATGAATTATTTTCAAAATATATATTTATATATTTACCCTCATCTGTGTAATTTACTGCATTTGATATAATATTTGATAAAACCTTATTTAATAAAATTTTATCAGTATTTATAATTAACGAGTTAGAGTAATCTATATTCATATTAATATGTTTTGATTTCGCTATAATTTTATAAGGTTCAATCATATTTTCTAATAAATTTTTTAAATTTACAACTTCATATTCTTTATTATTATTCCATGTGTTCAATCTAGATGTATCAAGTATTTCTTGTACCATATTGCTAAGATCAAGTACAGACTCTTTACATTTAGGCAAATATATATCATGATTTTTATACTTCCCTATATTTAAAATCATATTTTCCAACATTATATGAATACTCATAAGAGGAGTTTTTAGTTCATGAGATGCACTTCTTAAAAAATCAACCTTACTTTTTTCTGATTTACTTACATTTTCAATTTCTGTTTTTAAAGAATCAATTGTATCTAATAGTGTATTATATAAACTATTTATATTATGAGATAAAAGTTCTATTTCATCTCCCGTATTTATGTCACAGTAAGCATCTTCTTTTAAAATTTTCATATCTTTTGTCACATTACATATTTCTTTTATTGGCTTCGTAATTTTTTTTGCATATATATACGATGCAAAAAGAGAAATAATTAAACTTATGCCTATAGAATATGGTAGTAGCATGAACACAACACTTCTAGCTTCTTTAAAAGATTGTAAATCCATCACAATTTTTACTGAACCACTTGTTCCATCTAAAGTCTTAATATTTTTTTTATAGAATAAAGAAGAATTTTTAACTTTAAAATAACCTTCTTTATTTTCTATTGATTCAGAAGAATTTTCACTATCTTTAAATTCAACATTGTTATTGATTATTAGTGATTCACTGTCTAAGGATTCTGGTTTTATATAAATATCATATTGCTTAATTCCTTCAAATACATAATTTTTATTTTTTATATTCAAAGCTATATTAATGCCATATTTATTAGAAAAATCTTTGGCTATTTTACTGCTCATATCTTTATTATTTGACTCTAATTGTTGTATTAATTGAGTACTAATGTCGCTTAAATCTTGTTGTTTTTTATTAATGTAAAAAGTAGGTAAAAGCATGTATAACAAAGTATGGGAGATAATAATCATTACTCCCATCAATGCCATAGTAAATAAATAAGTTTTTTGAAATAACTTTAGCTTCTTCATAGCTTTTCCTCAAACTTATAGCCGATACCTTTTACAGTTATAATACAGTCTATACCTAATTTTTTTCTAATATTTTTAATATATACATCAATCACCCGATCAAATGGGGTTTCCTCAACATCCCATAAATTATCTAGCATTTGACTTCTAGTTAGTACTTGATTTTTATATTTTAGCAACAATTCTAATAATTTAATTTCCTTAGGTTTCAGATCAACAGTTTTTCCTTGTTTTTTTGCTGAAAATCCTAAAAAATCTACCTCTACATCTTTATAAAGCCATTTATTTGTATTTTCTTTGCCTTGAATTCTTCTCAATAATGCTTCTATTCTTTTGTGAAGTATTACTACAGAAAAAGGTTTAGTTATGTAATCATCAGCTTTTTCATTAAAACTCATAATCTGACTATAATCATCATTCATTGCAGTTAACATAATTACAGGTACATTACTAGTTTCTCTTATTTGACTTAAGACTCCAAAACCATTTATTTTTGGAAGCATTATATCTAATAACACTAAATCAAATTTATTTTGCCTAAATAAATCAATCCCTTCTTGTCCATCAGATGCTACCTTAACTTCATACCCAACTTCTGATAAATACTCACTTATGCCTTCTCTTATATCTACTTCATCTTCTATAATTAATATATTTATACTCACTTTTACCGACCTCTTTATTTTTATATTTTTTCTTAGTATACTATAATTTATCAATTATATTAAATATTTTTATTTGCATCCAGAACAATTTAATTTACAATTTGAATTACAATTAGGTTTTTGTGATTTAGAAAATGTAGTACTTATAGCTTTTTTAGGACATACTTCTATACATTTTCCACATCTTATACATTCAGCACTATTGGGTGTTTTATATGCAGCCACATTCATATCGCACTTTTTCTCACATAAACCACATTTTGTGCATTTGTCATAGTCCACTTCATATTTATAAAGTGAGTAATTATTGAATAATCCATATATACCACCTAAAGGACATAAATATTTACAAAATGGCCTGTATATTTTTATTGATAAAATAACAGTTGAAACTAATATAAATACTTTCCAAGTAAATAATGGACCTATTATTCTTCTAAGTGAACTATTCATTGATACAAGAGGAATACCCGCAAAAAATGTTCCAGAAGGACATATTAATTTACAAAACCATGGATTTCCATCTCCTGCATAATTAGTTAACGTTAATGGCATTATAATTACAAATACTGCTAATATAATATATTTAAGATATCTCAATTGCTTGTCAAAAATCACTTTTTTGATTTTTTTAATTCCAGGAATTTTATAAAGTAAGTCTTGTACTAATCCAAACGGACATAACCACCCACATACAAATCTTCCTATAAAAGCACCAATCATCATAAGAAAACCAATTATATAAAATGAAAATTTAAAATTTCTACTTCCTAATACAGCTTGTAAAGATCCTATCGGACAAGAACCTACAGCTCCTGGGCATGAATAACAATTCAGCCCAGGTACACATAGTTGCTTACTATCCCCTTGATATATCTTTCCCTTTGCAAAGCCTAAAAAATATCCATTAGTTAAGGCTGTAAATACAATTTGAACAGTCAATCTTAAGTTAGATTTTATCTTTTTTACTAAATCCATATAAATCACCTAACCAATTCCAATGCATTCAAGACATATAATATTAGACTTTTTAGCTACAGTTTTATGTTCTTGTCTGAAAACTCCAACAGACATAGATAATAGCCCTATAGCCATTAAAGTTATTCCAACTTTGTTTTTCATAAATTTATTCATTAGTCATCACCTTTTCTAAAACTTCATCTATTTTTGCCTTCCATCCATCATAATCATTAGAGCCTTCTATGCTATCAACTATATTTCCATCTTTATCTACAAAGAATGTTGTAGGGAAAGATTGTAAAATTAAAGTTTTATCTTGTAACATATCTTCTGATACAGTCAGTTGTTGATAAGTTGATTTTGCTTTCTTTAATATATCTTCAACTGTTTTTTTCTCTTCATCATTTAATCCAACTCCTGATTCTAATAATAGACCTTTTATTGAAACACCTTTTTTCTCATATTCTTTATTTAGCTTGTCTAAAGTTGGTATTTCGCCAACACATGGAGTACAACCTGTATTCCATACATTAACTACTGTAAGTTTATATTTTGAGAATATAGAACTATCTACCTTATTTCCATTAATGTCTTCTGTTTTCATTTCTTTAAATAACTTACTATTCGAGTTTGCTGTATTTGTACTCCCTTCCTTTGAACTTGTACATCCTACTGCTAATGAAGCTATTGCCACCATTGTTAGTGCTACTACAGTTAATTTTTTTACTAATTTACTCCTTTTCATAATCAATCCCCTTAATATCAATATTTTATCTATAAAAATACTAATATTTTAATATGAAACCCATATGAAATTAAATATCTATCTTTATAAAATGAAATTTATTTTGTTTATAATAAAAAACATAGAGTTATACAAATTCCTATAAAAGAATTGTTCTCTATGTTTTTAAATAAAATCTTTACTTCAATTATCTTTCTCTAGTATCAACTATAAATGTAATATTTGTTGTATAGTTATCAACTTTATCTTCATATGTAAGATAAACAGTATGTATTCCTGAGTAAAAGTTTTCTGTACTAAATGATATTTTTCCATCTTCATCTATACAGTCTTTAACATTTAAATTTGTATATTCCCAAGTTCTGTTATCCTTTATAGATATAGATGTTGGAGTTAATTTGTCTCCGTTTCTATTTAAGATGTTATAATCAACAGATACATTTTTATCTTTTGCTAAGACCAAATCTTCGTATATCATTTGAGGATTGGCTTTTAAATTTGTAAGTTTCTTTAGGTTCTTTAATGGTGATAAATCTTTAATTTCATTATTTTCTATATTTAATGACTTCAAATTAATAGCATATTGTAGTCCGTCTAAACTTTTAACATTTTTAACACTTAATGAAACAAGATCTTTCATATCTCCTAATCTTATCTCTCCTGGTAAACCAAGTTCTTGCTGTATACTTAGTTTAAGATTTTTATCTTTTATTTCAACTAAAGTATTTTCTAATTCTGTTGAATCAAATTTTGAAAATGTTCTAAATTTAGCATCTGCCCAATCAGCATGGTCCCAAGTATCTCCGTTGTCAGCTTCTTCCACTACCAATTTTACTTTCTTAGAATTTCTAACATCTACTATTAAGCGTTCTTTTGGTGAATTTGATTTCATCACATCTGTTTGTGCTTTAAGTTCGCCATCTACATAAACTTTAAATATAACACTCGATGCATTTTGATTTGATACAAATTTATCAAGTCCAACCCAAGTATCAAATACATCATATCCGCTTGAGTCATAAACTATTTCTGAATAAGCATGAGTTCCTATACCTTTTTTAAATTTTTCATATGTTCCATTTTCATTTAAAAGTTGTATAGTTTCTTCTCTTACAGATTTATCTTTTCCTATATATCCTGAACCAATCGTTCCGTATTCCCAGTTTAAGTCAGATAAATATGTCTCTTTTTCAGAAACTACTACTGTTCTTGTAAATGTTGATTTATTTTTATCTTTATCTATTACAGAGCAATTTACATTAAATATTCCTGTACTTCCTTCAATATAATCTGTTTCCATTTTTATATTTGAGGTTAAGTCACCATCTTCAGCATCTGTTACACTTATTCCTTTAAGTAAGTCTATTTTGTCATTTATATTAAATGCTATTTTATCATCACCTTTAAATTTAGGCTTACCATTATTTGTTGTTAACTTAGGATTAACTATTATACTGTGATCACATGTATTTCCATTGCCACCATCATTAACTTCAATTACTAATTCTTTAACTCCAGCTACATCCACATTTATATAAGCTAAATTATCTTCATAATTCATCATATTTGTAGATGCGATAGTTTTTCCATCTGCTAATATTTTAAATTTTAAACTTGAATGTTCATTTTGACCTATAGATGTATCTATACCAACTAAAGCCTCAAATTTATCATAATCTTTGTCAGATAAGTCATACGTTATTTTTCCATTAGCATGTATTCCTATACCCTTTTTAAACTTAGTGACTTGCCCATGAGTCATACCTTGAATATTTCCGTTTTTTCTTGGAGTTCCCCAATCTGTTTTTATACTTTCCCATGAAAGATCTGATAAGTAGTCATAATCACTTACCACTTCAACTTCCATACTTTTTTGTTTAGTAGTATTTTCATTAGTTAATGTATATTTTACTGTATAAGTTCCACATTCGTTAGTATTTACATTACTATCAACTTCTATTTTTGAAGTAATATCATCACCAAAATAAGTAAAGCCTTTTACATAATCTTTGGCATTAAAATCTTCTCCAATTTTTAAAGTTACTTTTTCTTGTTGTAAACTTATATTTGGTGTTGATGAACTTATTTCAACATTTCTTCCCGTTGTTAAATTTTTTGCATAAGGAACTACTTCATATTTACTATTATCATTTGCTTCATTATCTGTATAAGAGCTTTCTGTTGTAAACCCAATTACTTTTCCATCTTTTATTATTTCATAACCAAGTAAATCATTTTTAATAGATTTATTTATATTCATAGTTAGCTTTATATTAGATTTTGATTTTGATAATGTTACATCTAAGTTTGTATCTACGTTATCAAATCCTTGCCCTTCATAATTCATTACACTACTATTTAAATACCATAATTTTTCATTTGATGTTGGATATTTTTTTAATTTTTCTTTACATTCATCTGATAAATCAAATCCGTATTTTTCAAAGTAATAAGTTAAATTAATATTTAATACTTCTGAAGAATAAGTTGCAAGTATATCTTTTTTCTGTTGATAATTATTTGGACTAGGTTTTCTTTTTCTATATAAAGATTCTAATTCAGCCCAATAAGTATCTTTTTTTAATTGTAATTGCCAAAACATCCCTAACTTTTGGAAGTAGTCCATTTCTTCAAATCCTCTTAGAGATTTTTCTGGAGCTAAATATTTATATATGTAAGTATAATTAACTCTATCATCAAAACCTTGTTTTATATGAGCATTGTTTGCCCACATATTATTTGTTATCTCTGGCCATGCTCTAGCATCTATGTCCATTTGGTGACCAACTTCATGAACAGTCGCCCATAGTACAGACCCAAGACTTGATTTATCTGTTTTAAGCATCGATGTTTCATAATCTCTTTGTATACCCACATGATCAACATAAGCATATGCTAATCCATATGGTTGCATAAGTCTTATTGTTGTTTTTATATTTGTAGAGTCATTTGATGGGTCTGATATATCATCTTTTAATCCCGAAAAATCAAAAGCTTCTTGAATTTGGCTATTTAAATTATTTGTACTTTTCTCTATATCCACCCCTTCTTCTACATATACTTTATATGCTGATGATGTTGTTCCTGTGTAAAGTATTCTATTTGTATTAAACTCAAATAAATCTACTGTATTTTCTGGGTCTTCATCTAATTTTTTCTTATATTCTTTTAATTCTTTTAAGAATTGTTCTTTATCGTCACCTTCATTATATAAAGGAAAAGTTTCTCCACCTTCAATAGTTACAACTGGAGCTTTGCCTTGTTCTTCTTTTGTATATCTATTTAGCAGATATACAGCTCCACCTTTTGCTGTTTTCTTTTCCCATGAGTTGCTATAAATTTCTGGTACTGTTATAACATTTTTACCTGGCTTTAATTGATACCATCTCACCCAATTTGAATAAAATCCTTCATGTTGACTAAATGCAATTGTTGGTAGTGGTACATTTTCCTCAACTTGCACATACACAACAAATTCTTCTCCTGGCTTTGCAACTATTCCTGTAGATTGATAATCTGTACCAAAATAAGTCATTTTTAAATTATCTCTTGCCTTTGCATGGGTATTTCCATTTTGAGCTACAGTAATAACTTTTTTAGCTTTACTTGTTTTTTTATTTTTCGAACTATCTTTTTTAATTACTTCAGTTGATGCAATTTTTTTTGAATTTTCTTTTATTTCATATGCTAAAACATTTGTTGTAAACAATGAAAAATTTGAAATAATTGATACTAAACTTAATAATGCTATTTTTTTCTTAAACATACCCTTCTCCTAATTAGTTTTAATCAAAAGGGCTAATCACCAATTGCGATAGCCCTTTTATATAAATATTATATATTATCAAGCATAAACATAAATTGTGACGTATAGTTGTCAACCTTATCTTCATATACTAAATAAATTGTATATATATATGAATCAAAACCTGTTGTATCTATTGTTACTACTCCATTTTTGTCCATACAATCATTTATATCTAAAGTAGTGTATTCATGGGTTTTATTATGTTTTACTACTACAGATGTTGGCAGTAATTTTTCACCATTTCTATTTATAACATCTAAACTTACTTTTGCTTTATTATCTTCAGCATAAACACGCCCAGAAATTAAACCTCCTAGAGGATTTGCCTTTAAATCAGTTAATTTTTTAAGATTTTTTAGTGGTGATAAATCCCTTATTTCATTATATGATATATCTAAAGATTCTAAGTTTATAGCATATTGTAATCCTTCTAAACTTTCAGCATTTGATACTTTTAGTGAAACAAGTTGTCTCATTTGACCAATTGTTATTTCACCTGATGTATTAAGCTCTTTTTGTATACTTTGTTTTAAATATTCATCTTTTATATTTACTACTTTATTTAAGTTTAATTCTACTAGTGAATCTATAGCAGAGTTTAAACTTTCAACTGCACTATCTATTACTTCTTGATTAGTTGAATTTAAAGCATCTTCACCAAATTTTATGGCATTTTCTAAAACTTCTATAGATTGTTCAGTGTAATTATTTAAATCTAATTTTTTTGCTTCTTTTAGAGCTTTTTCCAATTGAACTGTACTAAATTGTGGCACATTTCTAAATCTTGCATCTGCCCAATTGGCATGGTCCCAATTATTTCCGTTAGTTGCCACATCTACTACTAATTTTATTTCACTAGAATTTCTAACATCTACTACTAAACGTTCTTTTGGTGTATTAGCTTTCATAACACCTGTTTGAGCTTTTAATTTTCCATCAACAAATATTTTAAATTGAACACTTGCATCATCTCTTTCTGATACATATTGGTCCATACCAACCCAAGTATCAAATATATCATATCCACTTGAATTATAAACTATTTCTGAATAAGCATGAGTTCCTATACCTTTTGTGAAAGTTTCATAATAACCATCTTCATTTAAAATCTTTATTGCTTGTTGTCTTACTGATTTATCTATACCTATGGCTCCCGAACCTATAGTTGCAGATTTCCACTTTAAGTCAGATATATAAGTTTCTTCTTCTGTAATTGCTACTTTTCTAGTGAACTTAGTTGTTAAATTATCACTATCTGTTACAGAATATACAACATCAAATACACCAAATTTGCCATAACTATAATCCGTATTTACTTTAACTTTTGAAGTTATATCTCCATCTTCATAATCTGTTGCAACTATACCTTGAAGTAAGTCAACTTTTTCTTTTGTATTAAATACTATTACATCATCACCCTTTATTACAGGTTTTGAATAATTTTGATATAATTTAGTATCAGCCCAAGATGCAAAATCACCTACTAAATTTCCATCCACATCATCTGCTATTAAGACAAGTCTTTTAACTCCCTTAATATCTAAACTAACAAATTCTGCTGGTGTATCTTTTCTAATCACATCTGATTTATATACTTCTTTTCCATCAGCAAGAATTCTAAATTTTATAGTTGTGCTATCCATATCAAAGTTTTTATCAGTTCCCACATATGTAGTGAAATAATCATATTGACCTTCTAAGTCATATACTATTTCTGCATTTGTTGCTGCACCAAAACCTTTATCAGAAGTTTTAACACTTCCATCAATATTAAGTTTTATCTTATCATTTGTACCAACTGCTTTATCTTTTATAACACTTCTCCATCCTGATTGTGCTGATATCCAGTTCATATCTGATAAATATTCACTTTTTCCATAAACTATTATTTTTCTTTCTTTTGTAACTGAATTTAAATCTTTATCAATTACTTTATATACTACAGTGTATTCACCTACTTTATCTGAAGAGAAACCACCATCATCTAATATAGTAACTTTTGATGTTATATTACCATCTTCTTGGTCATTAGCTGTAACGCCATCTTTTAAGTTAAAATCACTTTTTCTCTTAACATATGTTACATCTTCAACTTTTATAGTTGGGTATTTTGCTTTTATTATCTTTTCAGCATTATCTAATTCAACTTTAAATAATTCATATGCTGGATGATTTTCAACTTCTTTTCTTAATTCTTCTACCTTTTCTAAAGTATTGTAATTTTCTGATACATCTGTTTTATTTTCATCTTTGAATAAAGTTGACATTTTATCAGCTAGTTTATCTTCTTTATAGAATGATACTTCACTTAAACTTGCCCAATTTTCACGAGCTTCTACAAATTTAAGTTTTACTCTTCTTGCACTTACTTTGCTCATGTCGAACTGTACAATGTCATTAGGTGATCCAGAATATGATCCACTTCCTGCTAAATAAAAATCATTCCCTGATTCATTTTCAGATACATATATTTCAAATTTTGTTGCAAAACCTTTATTATACGCATCTCTTCTTGCACCATATGCCATTTTACTTATTTCTTGAACTTCTCCCAAGTCAAATATAACTTCATTTTTAAATGTGTCGCTATTTTGATTACCAGTTTCCCAATGAGTATTTATATTTCCATCTATTGCATTAGTTATTTTACTATTTCCATAATGACCTGCGTTATTTGTTACAGATGCTATAGGTAATTTAAATTCATCATTATACGATGATAAATTATTAAATTTACCAAATTTAGATTTTTTAACTACATAATCTTCCGATACTGTTACATATCCTTTTTGTATTTCAACATTATCATTTGAATCTTTTACTTTGTATACAATTTCATATCTACCAATTTTATTTGGAACAAAGTTGTTTGATTCAATTGTAATATTTTTTGTTAAATCTCCATCTTCTTGGTCATATGCTTTAATATCTTTCATCTCATCTAATGTGTCACCAAGTTTTAAGAACTTTTCATTTGCAGTTATCTTTGGTTTACCATTGTTTGTAGTTAATTTAGGATTAACTATTATACAGTGGTCTGCTGTATTTCCATTTCCACCATCATTTGCTTCTATTATTAATTCTTTAACACCCGATATTGGTACACTTATATAAGCTAAATTATCATAATATCCTATAACATTTGTAGTTGCTAATGTTTTTCCATCTGCTATTATCTTAAATGTTACACTTGAATTATTATTTGGTTGTATAGCTGAAGAATCAATACCTACTAACGCCTCAAATTTATCATATTCTTTATCAGATAAATCATAAGTTATTTTTCCATTTGCATGAATTCCAAAACCTTTTTCAAATTTTTTAGTTGTTGAATTTATTCTACCTTGTATATTAGAATTTCTTCTTGGTGTTCCCCATGAAGTTGTAGCTGATTTCCATTCAAAATCTGATAAATAATCGTAATCACTTACCACTTCAACTTTCATTATTTTTTCTATATTTGTATTGTTTTCAGTTATTATATATTTTACTTCGTAATTTCCACCTCTCGTAGTATCAACATTGCTCTCAACTTTTAATGACTCTGTTATATCTTCGCCTTCATTTGTAAATGCTTTTGCATAACTTTTAGCATCAAATTTTTCATTTAATTTCAATGTCAATTTCTTTTGTTGAACACTTATACTTGGTTTTAATGAGTTTAGCTGAACTTTATCTCCCGTTGATAAGTTTAATGCATATGGAACAACTTCATATTCGATGTTTTCATTTGTGTCTTTAGCTTTAGTATCTGTATAAGTACCTGATGTAGTAAATGCAATTACTTTTCCATTTTTGATAATTTCAAATCCAAGTAAGTCATTTTTCATATCTTGGTTTATATCCATATTAAGCCTTATACCTGCATCAGTTTTTGATAAAGAAACATCTAAACCTGTATTTTTATTTTCAAATCCATTCCCTTTATAACTTAATGCATTTCCATTTAAGTACCAGATTTTTTCACAATCATTAGAGAATTGTTTTAATTTTTCTTTGCAACTATCAGATATTTTAAATCCGTATTTTTCAAAATATTTAGTTAAATCCATATTTAAAATTTCTGATGAATACAATGCTATTGTATCTCTTTTCTCCTGCTCATTTCTAACACTTGGCTTTCTTTTTCTATAAAGCGATTCTAGTTCTGGCCAATATGTATCTTTCTTTAATTGTAGTTGCCAAAACATCCCTAATCTTTGGCTATAACTAATATCATCAAAATTTTGTGATGAATCATCTGGAGCTAATAAATTGTATAACTCATTATATGGAACTCTATCACCTGCATTATTTTTCATATATGCATTATTTGAAAACATGTTATTTGTTATTTCACCAAGTTCTCTAGATGATATATCCATTTGGTGACCAACTTCGTGAATCATCCCCCAAAGTATACTATTAATACTATCTTGGTCTGTTCTTAATGCTATTTCCTGGATATGTCTTTGAATACCAACATGGTCTCCCGCAGCATATGCAGCTCCATATGGTTGCATTAATCTTACTGTTGTTCTAACATTTGTAGAATCATTTGTCGGATCACTTTTATCATCTTTTAATCCAGCAAAATCAAAAGCATCTTGTATTTGTTTATTCCAAACATCAACACTTTCATCAACATCAACACCTTCATTTACATATACTTGATATGCAGCTTTTGTTGTTCCTGTATACATAAATCTTTTTGTATTAAATTCATATATATCAACTGTATTTTCAGGGTCTTTTTCTAATTTTACTTTATAAGCTTTTAGTTTTTCTAAAAAAGCTTCTTTATCATCTCCTACATTAAATAAAGGAAATTCTTCTCCACCTTCAATACGAACTATTGGAGCTTTTCCTTGCTCACTTGATGTGTATTTATTTATTAAATAAACAGCACCACCTTTTACAGGTTTGTTTGTCCATGAATTATTATAAATTTCAGGAACTGTTATAACATTAAGCCCTCTTTTTAATTGATACTCTCTTTTCCAATTATTATAATGTCCTTCTTGTTGGGTAAATGCTATTTTAGGAAGGGGTGCACCTTCTTGAGCCTCAACATAAATTTTGAATACTTCTCCTGGTTTCGCTACTATACCAGTAGATTGTAAATCTGTTCCAAATCTAGACATTCCTAATGTATTTCTTGCTTTTGCATGAGTATCTCCATATTGTGTCAACGTAAAAATTCTATCTGAATAATCTTTGTCTCCTTGTAATATCTCTTTTGCTAGATTTATTGCATATTCTAAATCATCTTTTAGTGGATGTTTATTTACTTCATCTTCCAATTTATCTATTACATCTATACTGTTGTATTTATCTTTTAATTTAGTCATAGTACCATCTGTAAATAAATCATTTATAGTTTCAGATAGTGTATCTTTTTTATAAAGCATAAATTCTGAAGCTGATGCCCAATTTTGATTAGCTTTTTTAAATTTAAATTTTATTCTTTTAAATTTAGTTTCTTCAAATTTTATTTCTACGATATCTCCAGTAGAACCTGAGTATCCACCTTGGCTTACTAAAGTAAAGTCATCTTGGTCATCTGTTAGTGAAGCATATATTTCAAATTTCTCAGCAAAACCTTTACCTTTTGCTCCATCTTGTCTTGCTCCATATACTATTCTATCTAAACTTGTAACCTCATCTAATGTAAGTGTCACTTCATTTTCAAAGTCTTCTCTATTGTATCTTCCTGTTTCCCAATGAGTGCTAAAATTATTATCAATAGCTTTATATAGCTCTGATGCTGGATAATTACCACCATTGTTGTTTATTGCGATTATTTTAGATTTGTCTAATTTAAAAACTTTATTGTATTTTTCTAAATTTTTGTTGTTAAGTAAATCAAATTTACTAACTTTAGCTTGATTTGATTGTACATCCTTTTTACTTGATATACCTTGTTTCGGCTTAATTTGTTCTACTTCATGAGCCAAAACTCCTACAGTGTTTGATGAAAAGTTAAAAATTATTGCTGCCAATGTTAAGGCTGCTATTCTTTTTTTATGCATTTTTCTCCTCCCGAATGATTTATAATCTCCTCAGAAGTACATTAATAAAAAAAGTTACTCAAAAAGAGTAACTTAAATCTAGCCTAATAATTTAATGTTTCGTGTAAAAGTATACACTTGACATTAATACTAAGCTTAAAACAAAAAGTATTGTAATGTACCCTTTGGCAACTGGCTGACATAGTTAATAACCTTAGTCCCTATAGCTTTGTGTCCCTAGATTTCCCTAGGTTTACCTATTTAATTTATACATTATTCTACCATTTATATCATTTTTTAGCAATTAAATTATACATTTTTTGATAAATTTATTTTTTAATCTATAACGTATTCTTTATATTCTAAATTTCACCATAAATTTAGTAGATATTAGCTATAATTAAACACAATATTTTTAACCATTTTTTTCCTAATAAAAAATTATTGATATGAGTATTTGTGTATATTATACTATAAAAAACAAAAGATTTAGAAAGGATTAAATTTATGATAAAAACAATAAAACTTGAAAAGAAGGGACTAGATAATATAAAATTGCTATCTGGTGCACAATTAAAATATATCGCCTTCTTATCTATGTTAATTGACCATGTAAACAAAGCTTTAATATATCCTATTTTAGATGGAGGATTACTTTTAGAAATAAGTGATTTTTTTGATGTTATTGGAAGAATTGCATTTCCTTTATTCGCATTTTTCATTGTTGAAGGATTTTTCAAAACAAAAAGTCGAAAAAAATATCTTGCAAACTTATTAATGTTTGCAGTTATATCAGAAATACCATTTGATATGTTTTTCTCCCGCACATTTTTTAATACAAGAGCAAACAATGTTTTATTTACTTTAGCATTATCTCTTATAACAATATGGATTATAGACATACTAAAAAGTAAATTAAAAAATAAACCTAGTATTTTATGGTATTTCTCATCAGTAGTATTAATTCTTATTTCATCATTTATATCTATGCAATTTGGATTAGACTACGAGCATTACTCAATAATAATCGTCTACTTATTTTATATTTTCTATAATAATCTTGTTATAGGTTGTGCTCTTGGATACCTTACTTTAATTAAAACACTTTGGTCTATACTAGGGTTTGGTCTTGTTCTTACATATAACGGAGAACGTGGTAATCAAAATAAAATTATAAATTATTGGTTTTATCCTGTTCACCTTCTTATATTAGGAATATTAAGAATGTATTTTAAAATCTAAAAAAAGAGATTAGGCATAAAATGGACCCTTTGTCAAGTACACTAGAAAAAAAGGGTTCTTAAGAAGTTACTAAAAGCTGATTCCTGTATTGCACAGGAGTCAGCTTTT
>OODN01000761.1_pt1 | contig 15591 bp, 11 predicted proteins | sample 1671651 | NCBI WGS metagenome assembly OODN01 (sample SAMN06348178, study PRJEB24527) | human gut metagenome | biome: human gut; feature: ankylosing spondylitis patient; material: feces | host: Homo sapiens | place: China | collected 2015-10 | reverse complement strand
TAGTAGATTGACTACCGGCAACGCTTTGAGCTGCACTCGTGCTGTTAAGTTCTGAAGCTTGCTTGCTTGCGTTTTGACTGTTGGCAATGCTTTGACTTTGATTTGCTGATTGATCTTCGCTATTCTTTAAACTTGTACTTGCTAACTCGCTAGCTTCAGTCTTGGTTTTACCAATATATGTAACCTTAGTAATCTTGCTATCAGCTATGCTATCTAAAACATTTTTATTAGCAGGCGTTGTATCACCAGGATCTACTTTATGATCACTTTGATATTTAGTTACATTAGAATCGAGAACTGACGAAGAGATACTATCGTTATTAGTATTGGTAATCGTTACCTTGGCATTATTAGTACTTACATTAATACTACCATTATCAATAGCAGTATATGCTTGACCACCGTGATTCATTAAGACAACACTATCTGGATCATTAATATTAACAGTAGTAATTTGGGCATTAGAAATAATATTAGATGAATTTCTAGCTGCTGACATTGTTACATTAGCACCTGGGCCAATGGTGATTTCCCCAATATGCTTGGCGGACTCATCACCTTTAGTTACTATATTGCCTTGGCCGTTACTTTTAGTAGTAGTCAACTTAACAGTAGCTGAACGATTAATTGTAAAGGTAGAATCTTGTGGAAAATTACTCAGATCAAGATCAGAATCAAACGCACCATTATACATCAAGGCATTGCCTGTAGGTGCAGTCATAGTTACATTAGCACCTTTACCAACAATGAAGCTATGACTATGTTTGATACCCATTTCTATGATGTTGTAGTCAACACTATCCTTCGCATCCATGGTTAGGGTAGCGCCCTTAGCGACTTTAACTCCATCAACATAAAGTTGAGCGGTAGCACCACCAGGATAGTCTGGTGTCTGCTTAGTAACAGTATCATTATATTCACCAGCAGTAACAGTGTTAAGACCTTCAAAGGTTAAGTTAAATTCGTGCTGCATGGAATCGTAGTAATCACTCTCTACAAACGTACCACCGGTAAAGTTAATATTATCTAAAGTTAAGTTGACATTACCATCACCATTCCCACCCAAGTAAAACGTCGGTGTATTCGCTGTACTTGTATAAATATCGGCGTTTTCAACTGTAACATTAACATTCGGATCTGCAGAACTCCCATAGAGATAGAATATACTATTATTAGCATACAATTTGTGATGATTTGCATTAATAGTTACATCATGATCAATTGAAAATCTACTATCTCCTAAGTCTAGGTCACTATTAATATTAATAACCTTATCGCGATTACTAATTGCTTTATTAAATTGATACCAAGTAGTTACAGTAGTACCTTGGTCAACACTACTATTAACTATAAGTGAAGTACCGAATGCCCGTGCTATTGCAGCTTGGTTAAAGGCAGTAACATCCAAAGCGGCCGTTGCTTCACTCAAGGAGTTAGCTAAGCTGCCACTACTACTCTTAATATATGATGTAATCTCCGAACCGTTATCACTTTTCAAATTGCTTTCAAGATTACTGTTAAGATTAGAATTTAGATTACTCTTGATAGCAGATTGACTAGCATTAGAACCACTCATACTGGTGTTTTCTGAATGATTTTCACTATTGCTAGTTAAACTAGTACTCTTCTTAGTGGAATTAGAATTACTATTAATCGTGCTGTTACTTTCTGAAGTGCTGCCTTTAGCAGAACCCGATTCAGAAGTTGAACCTTTAGTACTGGTATTCTCACTAGTGCTATTGCTTTCACTCCTTACATCGCTACTACTATTGGCTTCACTTTTAGCATCAGAAGTACTATCACTCTTAAGTGATTCTTTATCGCTCTCTTTAGCTTCTGTATTAGAAGCTGCACTATTAATATCCTTTGCTTGTGAAACTGAACCTACTACTTGAGACTTAACGTCCACCGTACTTTCTGCAGCGTGAACTTTAGTTGGTGTAAAAGCTAATCCAGCAGCCCCTACTCCAAATACTGTTGTTAAAGCCGCAAGTCCTTTTAAGTAATCCTCAGCATCCTTGTTTTCTTTCAAAGAATCGGGATCAAAATATTCATTTTTTGAAGTCTTTAAGTCCTTATTTTTGTTATTCTTTCTGTTACTTTTTGTCACACTATGCACACTTTCTAAAGGTTACAAAACACTATTACCCTATACGTTATTCATGCTAGATCCATTATTATTATTTTTCAAGCTTTATCCAATAATAATTTGTTATTATTTTAGCATCGAAAAAATAGTAATCGCTAAAACAAGTGCAAAAACAATAAACATCACAATTTTATTAAAATTAAGCCCATTATTTTTCTTTTTATACACACTTTGGCGATCCTCTTCTACTTTATTCAACCTATCTAAAGCATGCTTTTCAACCATAGTTTCATTTTTGTTATTAGACGCTTTCATTTTGCAATTCCTTCATTCTCTGCTCAAACACATTAACTGCAATATCACTAGCACTTTTTCGTTGTCGATCAATATAGGTCTTCATGCGACTTACATTTGATAAAGCACGATCAACTAAGTCTTTAATTTGCTCAATTTGATCTGCTTCAAATACATTCTCTGGTGCAATAAATTGTGGATTATGTAGCGTGTCCTTAAAACCAATAATTAACATATTTTGTTCGAAGGCTGCTCGTACTGCAGATAAGATTTCATTGCCATAATTAATGTCGAAATAAAAGTCATTCTCTTTAATCAAAGCTTTGATCCGCTTAGGTTTTACCGTAGGATATAGCGTTACGTTAGAGTATTTATCAAAGGACAGTAATTTATCTGACATTTCCGTAATCGCTGCAATAGTAAAGTGAATTTGTGGCATCCCCGTCACCAATTCTTTCAATTTTTCAATTTGATCTGAATTAGTAAAAATTAACGCCTTCGGTCGCATCTTATTACTGCGCGGATGTGGATAAACTATCCCCGTATATTGAAAATCAATATTTCCTGTATCACTAGGAATAATCTTTTTATTTTTCAGCCACTCATCATATCTCTGATAAACAATGTGCTTAGTCCTAGTTTTAACATTCATCAAATAGGTCATATTTCCAGGTAATTCATGATTACCTGCTTCATGCCAAAACAGCGTATCAATTCCAGGCTCATTCAAATTCAAGCTAACACTCAAAGACTCATTTAAAGTATTGTAAAAAATATGATCTAATTGATAACCGTAATCTTTCAAATAGTAAATGATGAAATCTATTAAATTTTTGAAGTGACGCTTAATCCCTTTATATTTTAAATAAAAATCACCGACTGCCATATTGTTTTCAATCACAACCTTGCCAGCGGCATCATAATATTTACGTAAAATAGGCTGCTGTTTATTATAAAAAGTTTGGGCATAGCGCAAGCCATCAGAATTATAATGATCAATCCAACTAATCTTTCCCTCATTATTTAGCCAATGTACTTCTTTAATTAAACGAGAATTATCATTCTTTTTATAAAAAATTTCTGCTCTTTTTCGATCAAGATCAAAAACTTCTGCTTTTGATCCTGTAGCTGCAAGCCGCCAAAACTTGGGCAAAGGCAACTTATCAAAATAAAGAGGCTGTCCTTTTTTGGTAAAACCACAATAGTATTTAATTGGCGAATCAAGCTCTGAAGGCAAAAAACCATCATCGTGGATCACTACCGTAGGAATTTTCATCCCAACAATTTTTTGTGATCTAATAAAATCCGTTGATGGTACATCTAATCGCTCTATTAAGTTAATCATTAATTAAGTCCCCTACCAATTTTTGCCATTTATTAGCAATATTATCTAATAAATATGATTCTGCTATCTCATAAGAATGTTGTTCAAATTGTCCTAAGTCAGCTTTAGTAAACATTGCCACAATTGCATCTTTTAATTTGGAAATCTTTTTTTCTTCACTCCACTCTTCATTATAGGATAATAAGTAACCGTTTTTACCATTGTCAATAAAAGTAGGATTCCCATATGGCACATCATACCCAATCATTGGCAGTCCACTTCCAACGGCTTCAAGTAAGCTTAAGCCAAATCCTTCACTTGTAGATGCAGCAATATAAGCAGCGTAATTCCGATAAACTTCGTCTAAATCTTTTTGTCCCATCAGACGAACGTAATCTTCTGCCTTAGCTTCAGTAATTATTTTTTGCAGCGAATCACGCTTGCCACCTTCACCATAAATATCTAAATTAAGTTCCGGCACTTCTTTTTTAGCTTCAATTACTGCTTTAATTATCCAGTCCACATGCTTTTCACTGGCTAATCTTGAGGCCGTAATTAAAGAACAAGATTTTCTTGCCTTCTCCGGCTTGGTTAATTTTTGCAAACATCCCACCGGAATACAATCTATTCTTGGTTTAACGTGATAATATTCTTCTTCTTGCTGTTGGAAAATGTTCTTTTGCACTTCGGTTGCCGTTACAAAACTAGCAACTTCATCTGTATGCATAAATTGATACTCATAAAAGTTGTTCCACAAAATATGGTGTTTATTTGTGTAGTGTTTATCGTAGTGGTCAGCGTGAATAATCACGACGATTTTTGCTGGACCATGATTTTCAAAAATAATTTGTCCATTGGTTAAATTATCTTGTTCATCTTCACGATCCATTAAAATCAAATCATGTGTCGTAAAATGCAAGTCCTTAATCATTTTACGATATAAATCATTTTTAGAATAAAAGATTTGCTTATTTGGAAACTCAAAAGTTTCTTTATCACCATCCAAGTGTTCAATGTAAGCAATACTACCGTCTTCATTGTAGAATTCTCTAAGGCTCACTTGTCCATCAGCTGCATAATACTCACTCGCATATTTGGTATAAGAGTAAAAATCGCGCTTGCTCATTTTATTGTCATTAAGATAAGTTACCTGATCGATGGTCTTCTTTTTGGAATCATGGAATCTAATTCTGAGACTTAAATGTTCTTGGGGTAAATTATAAGCAACTTCATTGCTGCTGACCTGATCGATTCCCGCAACTTTTCGTTGATCGAGTGATAAGTCTTGCAATAATTTTGTCAGTGGAAAATCAGATGGAGCAATTTTTACATCAGTAAAAAAATTGTATAACCAAATTATCTGATCATCTTCAAAGCCCATATTTTTAGTTAAGTCCTCAATATTGTTACCTAAAATTAGATCTGAGAAGATAAATTTGGCTGGTATTCCCTTTTTTCTAAAACTTTCCGCCCGATACTTTTGAGCGTACTCAACACCACTACTGGCCCATCCTAGGCCTAAATTAACACTATAAACTGTCATCTTTAATCCCCATTTTTAATTAAAAACTACGACCAATTGATTCTGTTTGGTTAAATGAATCGGACTCAACAGTAATTTATCGACAATCAAATTTTGAATCCTTTTCTGCATCTCTTTAAAGGCATTGTATGCTCTTTGCTGGTAAACATAATCTGCTTCATAGCCAGCTAAATTCCACTTATCAACATACAGCTTCAAATTAGACAAGTAATCCATTTGATCCACCCAACAAGAATCCATCGCTGACAAAATTACCTGACGATAAAATTCATTAAGTTGCTCTCGATTAATTAAAACTTCTGCCTTGCTCTGTAATATCTGTTTACTTAACCTATATAAAAACTTGCTAAGTTCTTTTTTAGAAGAAATTGTAGGTATATTTTCAATATAATCGTAGCTAAAATGCTCATTGATCAAGTAACGCAGTTCGGCTTGCGTCCACTTTTTTCTCGGTGCTAGATAATTATCAATCCCCGCTTTAAGATATTGATCAATCTTAGCTTGTAGGTCATCCAAATTTATAATTTTGCTACGTTGCTGATAAAAATAATCCCGCTGCATTCTTAAAACAACTTCGTATTTATTAGTTTGCATTCTAGACATTACGCCCTTTACTTCGACTCTTTCGCGTAACATCTTTAAACCAATTTTTAGTGGCAATCCATTTAATTGCACGATATCAGCACCCTTTTGTTTCTGACGCATTAACTTACGATAATATTTCTTTAATCTACCTGTACTTGCATGAGAAATATACTTATCTTCTAGTGAAATATAAAACTGACTAGTACCAGGATCACCTTGACGGCCAGCACGACCTGATAGCTGGGCTTTAACTCTACTGGAAAGCATCTCTGTGCCAATAACAGCTAGGCCGCCTTTTTCTTTAGCGCCTGGCCCCAACTTGATGTCAGTACCACGACCAGCCATATTAGTAGCAACCGTTACTGCGCCAGCTTGTCCAGCATTTTTAACAATTTCTGCTTCTCTGACAATGTTGAAAGCATTTAAAACGTTATGTGCAATTCCATCATTCAATAGCAATTCAGAAATAATTTCAGAGTTTTCTACCGAACCGGCAACGATTAATACTGGCCGCCCCTCATTATGAAGCTTAATTACTTCATGAATAGCCGCCATCAGTTTATCTGAAGTAGTTAAATAGATTTTAGCAGGATAATCTTTTCTGATTACCTTTTTTCTCGTTGGAACTTGGTAGACTTTTAAGTTATAGGTTTTCAAAAATTCATTCTGATCGCCCTTAACCGTCCCGCTCATTCCTGAGACTTTTTTAAACAAAGAAAATAAACTCGGGAAAGTGATCGAAGCCGCAACTTTTTGAACTGCAGTCTGCTTAACATGCTCCTTAGCCTCAATAGCCTGGTGTAAACCAGTACCAACTTGGACACCTTTCTTTAGCCGTCCATCTTTTTCATCCAGTAAGACTACCTTGCCTTGAACGACCATATATTCATGGTCTTTTCGCATAAATAAATGCGCCTGCATCGCCAAGATAATATGACGATATAATTCCCGGTTTTTTTCACTGAATAAATTGCTTATTCTAAAGTAGCTTTCCGCAAATTTGATACCGTGATATGTTAACCAAAAAAACTGCAAATCTTTTTTAATTTGATAATCTCTTTCTTCTTTAAGCAATTCCACAAAGCGATCAGTCAAATCATACAAATTAGATTGTAACTTAGGTCGACTAGAAATAACGAAGGGTGATTCCGCTTCATCAAGCAATACTTCATCTACTTCATCAACAATGACATAATTATATGGCCGCAAATATTGTCCTTCTTTGCTGGTGGCTAAGTTGTCAAATAAATAATCAAATGCTAGTGAACTAGCTGTGGTATATACAATATCAGAAGCGTACCATTTTCTTTTAACAGCTGGGGCAGCCTTTTTACCTTCACGGCTCAGCTTTTCATCAAAGCCTTTGCTAACGGTTAACCCAAGCCATTTATATACTGGGGCTAAATTTTCTTCGTCACGGGCAGCCAAATAATCATTAGGTGTAACTAGCATCGCACCTTTGCCGGATAAAGCATTTAAGTACAATGGCATCGTGGCTGTCAGTGTCTTACCTTCACCAGTACGCATTTCTGCTATCGCGCCTTCGTTCAAAATAAGCGCACCAATTACTTGCACTTCATAAGGAAACATCCCTAAGACCCGGTAATCAGCTTCTCGCACGGTTGCAAATGCTTCAGGTAAAATATCTTTTTCCTTCATACCTGCTTTTAATTTTTTACGAAATATTTCTGTCTGCGCCTGTAATTCTTCATCAGTCATTTGTCTCATTTTAGGCGCTAACTTATTAATTTTTCTTACTAATCGATGAATCTGCATTTTATTTAGAGACATTACTTGATCCCCTCACATTCTTTGTGTAGGAATTTAGAAATTGCGAGCCAATCTGGATCGCAAACACTCTCTGAATACCAAGTTAAATCTTTTTGCATTAAAACATTGTTGCTTCTAATAGCATTATTTTCATAATATTCAACGTTAAAATGATTGATAAAAATATCTGGAATCAAACTGTTTAACTTAGTATTTGTACTAATTAATCTAAAATTAGTAATTTTATGCGAAGCTAACCAATCCTTAATCACTGTTCCTGCTTTTTGGCATCCTTGCCAACTAATATTGACGACAACCCAAGGGAGTGTACCAGCATAAACTTTTAATTTAGACCAAATTTTTCTAGCATGAATATTGTCCATCACTAAAATCAAATTAAGCGTACGATCACTTTCAGGATTTATCACATCATTAAAATAAATATCATCCAAGATTTTTAAGGGTAAATCTTGATCAGCAATTTGAATTCGCTCAAAATTAATCTTTTTACAGCCTGCATTCACAATTGAAAAAGTATATGACACAGCATCTTTGGGAAAAGTAAAAGTGTAGCGTGTATCGGTAAATTCTAGACGTTTAATCTCATCTTTTTGTGCATCAAAAAAAGTTAGCCGATTTACACATGTTTTTTCTGGTATAGCATCCGCTTTAATAAAAATCTGATATTCATTGCCGTTAACTAAAAAGGGCAAATCTGGTACCCTTTTGGTGCTTTGATAATTAGTAGTCGAATGCCAACTAACAATTTCTTTCCCCGGTGCCATCATATTATTTTCAAATTCTACCGATTTATCTGCATGTACTTTTAATCTAGTGCCATACATATAAGTATTAGCAACTGATTCCCAATAAATTTGGTTAATAACTTGTTCCATCTTAGATATCCCTACCAAAATCTGTTCTCATAATCTGATGAACTCGTTCAATAAACCAATTGATTACCGCAGGATTATCATTATGTCGACCTGGATAACCTTTATAAATTATTTGCTTGGCTGATTGGATTGCCTTGCTTTGCTTTAATTTCTTTACTGCTTGATTATCATAATCATCATTTTCCATGTAACCAATAAACAACTTAGTCTGGCTCAAATCATTCTTTTCAAATTGAAGCCAAAAATTACGATCTAATTCTTTTAGCTGCTTTTCGTTTAAAGAATTGATAAATTGATTGTTAATATCAAAAATAGTGTCAAATTCATCAGGCCGCTCAAGTCTTTGTCTAGTGGCAACATAGCCTAAATTAGTAATTAATTTTGCGACCACAATAGCATGGGCTTGCAGCTGCGCACCATATTTAAGTGCAGGATAAGTCCCCATTGAGATACCATTCATTAATAACTGATCTTTAGTAAAGCCTAATTTTTTCAAAGATTCATTAATTACTTCTTTAATTTTCTTTCCTAGGCTTTGACTTGCATCATCATAGAATTCACCTACATTTAACCGCATATCAGTAAATAATAACGAAGGTGCATGCATTTTTCTAAACAGTGGATAAGCTTCAAAGCCTTCCAGAGCACGAGCACCTGAAAAATATACATTAAGCGGCGGCTTCAAGTCGCCAGGATTTAAATAATAAGCAATATCATCATGATTAATTTGATCAACAATTCGTTTGCCACCTGGGATAAAGCTGCCGTTGCCACCACGGCTCCAGCGCCAGTGCAAAACACCTAAAATAAAGGCGCCATTACCTTTAGCCTCAACATTGACACAAGCCGTCCGAATATTCTTGTCCGCCGCAAGTTTTAACATATACTCTTTAGATTGCTTAGGATCAATATTTAAGATTTCAAAATCAGTAACTTTACCATCTCCACCAGTCAAAGCAGGATAAATACGCAAACGAATCTTGATATTTAAGGTTCTGAGTGAAAGCCAAATTTTAAATATTCGATTAGGATCAATATAAAAGTTATGCTTATATGTACCAACATTGACCCACTCATCTTTTGTATCCAAAATAATTTTTAAGTGACCAGAATCCAGATATTCAAACTCATTAATTGCCTTATTTGTAATCATCAGCTGCGTCGGCGCATATCTAATTCCCGATTGACCATCAAAGAAATGACTAAGTAAATTATCAATTAATTCTTGTGGCGCAAGCTCAATTTTTTTAGCCGCCTGCAAAATCAGAAATTGCTTAGCCGCATTCGACAATTGATCTTTTATCCAAGGAAAATATAAAACAGTATATGGAGCAACTACCCACTGCAGTTTTTTCCAATCTTCATCTTTCATGTCATTTTTACCAGTGATGATAACAACAGAATATTCATTCAAAGAAGGTTTGCTTTTTTGGGACTCTGTCGCAAAAGAGTTATAATGCCATGCAATTTCTGAAGGAATAGTGTATTTATCTGCCCAATTTTCAGGACCTATTTGCAAAACATCCATCTTTATAACACTTTCTTATCATTCAAAACCGTTTGCCACTTCTTTAACATGCTTTCTGCTGAATAAGCATTCATCAACTGAACGTTAAACATTAAAGCTTGATTCCAATTACCTAAATCATCAAGATAATAATTCGTACCTGCTGCCAACTCAGACATATCTTTACAAATTAGGCCGTTTTTATGATTGATCAGCTGCAGAGTTTCAAAGTTTTGCAATTGCGGAATCCCCACACTAACGGCAGCTGTCTGAATAAATGGATCATTACTATTCCAACTGATTAGCAGCCGAATTTTATCCAGAATCTTTATTGCATCTGCAATACTTGATAATCTTTGACTTTTGATTATTAAGTTAGGTAACTTATTTTCATCTTCAAATTGATTTTCTACTTCATCTTTTTGTGGACGATTAAGTTCAAATTCATTTGGGTGAGCTTTCTTTAACTCAGCTAAAACCTGGTTGATTTCATTTTCTTTTTTATTGTCATAGTACAGAAAAGATATTTCTTCTCTAGTCGCATGATTGAGCAAATGAGGATATAAATTAAAGACAATTTGTTTTAGGTCTTCATAGTCAGTATGCTCAATAAAAACCCCTACGATTTGCTTTCTTAATTGCTGACTATGCCCCAATTTAAATTCTGCCTGAAAAGTAGGAATTACAATATATGATACAGATGGATCAATTTTTAACGCAATTTCACGGTTATCCACTATTAAATAATGATCATCAATTTTTGAAAGATCACCTTTGTAAGGATAATACTGGTTTAACGCAAAAATTGTCCGATATGATTTGTATACATCAAGATTAACCGTAGCTTGATCATCTAAAGTGACAATTAAATGATCATCATCAGTAACTTTATTTAAAAATTGATTTTCCATTACTTCAGTTACTAATTCATTTAAATGTGCGTATTCTTGTTTATTAGTAAAATGAAAAATAGGGTTTATTTTTACAGCATCGGTCTTAATATTATGTTTAAAACGCCAGTGTCCCATTGGGTCATAATATATTTCTTCATCACCAATTATTACCGAGGAAATAAATCCCCTTGTGTCAAAAATCAACTTCTTGGTTATTTGCCCATTTTCATCAAAATATTCAACGTTTAATATCTTACCATTGAAATCAAAAATTATATTTGCATAAAGTTGATTATTGACTGAGGCCATTATTTTGAATGGAGTAAAATCAAAGCGAATATTTTGCGGCCAGTTCAAATCTAAATAATCAACAGTTTGGCTTTCATGAGTATTTACATCTTGCAAATAGTCAAAAACAGAAAAAAGTTCATCTGGATAAAATGCAATTTGATTCAATTTAGTTAGATATTGCGGCTGATAATCAGTTAAAACTAAACCTACTTTTCGATCCCCTTTACGTAGAAGTCTCATATTAGAAATCTCATCATAGATTTCAATTCGCGGGACATTAAAAGCCCAATCGATTAATTGTCCGTGCCAAGCCGGAACAAAATACTCCATAATTATTCTTCTTTCTGTAACTTATAATATTTATGAGGAAATAATAGAATTGCGATTTGATCTTTTATACCGTTCATAAACATTGTTATCATCACCACATTCATCGGTATAATTGCAAAGCCAGCATATTGATGAAGCAATTGCATACCCATTAAGCCTAAAGTTAACTGAAATGCCGTTAATAAAGCACCCGGAAAAGTGATTATCCACAAAACTTTTCTAATATATTTTTGTGATGGCAAATTCGGTCGTACATTTAAAATATAGCAACCACCATTTCTTAAAGCTTTTGCTTGATCTTTAGGATTAAATTGCATAAAGGTAAAGAAATAGAATAAAACAAAAGCTAAAACTGTACTAGTTACAGCCTGAAAAGTAAGATTATTAAAAATAGAGTTAGGGCCAAAATATGGAGTAAGCATAGCTGGCATGGTTAATACAGCCATCCCCATCATATAAGTCATCATCGCTCCCATATTTAAGCCTAAAGGAATAATTACTGGATCTGAATGACTATTTAACGACGTATTGATAACCTTTAGAGGATAATAAGCATGACTAAATGCAATCCAGAAATAAACAATCACTAAAATTGCTATTGCTAAAACAACTATCCAAATACCAAAATGTGGCAGGGTCTCCATCTTATTTATTGCATTAATCAATGTTGGCGTTGAAGTAGTCAAAATATTAACCAAGATAATCGGGCTAGTACCACCGATGCCAAATTTGATATTCATAAAACAAAGCCAGTTAACTAATAAGCTTCCAGCTGACAAAATTAAAATAATAATTGCTTTTTTGCCTGGATGACTATTTAAATTTAAACTGACAGTAAATAAAGTTGATTGAATAATCGTAAATATCAAGATGATAATTTGCTGCGTTATCTCTATTTGCTGCATTGATAGAGCATCAAAGCCAAACATTTTTGTAATCATCAATAATTGAATAATCAAGATTGCAATCATGAAGGGGTTCAGACCCACAGAAAAAATTGAAAGTCGCATAAATTCAGCGCCACTCATCATACTCATAATTGAGATAGACGTATCGTTCATTAAACTACTATATTGTCTGGTAATTTCAGCAAAGGGCAACGGTACCCGGGTACCTAAAATATAAATAAAAATTATAATAAGTGTTAATAAAATGCGTTTAAATAACACTTTCAAATGTGGTTTAGCAGTCAATTTTATTCCCTATTTCCAATAATATCTAACAATTTATGCATCTTAATCATACCATGATTGTTATATAAAAATGGCCGATTATAAAATTAAGTTGAACACTTTGTAAAAAATAAAAGCCCATCTGGGCCTGTTTGATAGAATGTTAATAACCACAAAAACTTCTATTGGAGGTCACAAATGGACTCTTTATATTCTACCATGAATCAGCGCATTAAAGGCAAACACTTATCATTCGAAGAGCGGGTTATTATCCCAACTCGTATCAAAGACGGCTTCTCTCTTAGAGCTATTGCACGTGAACTTGGTTGTTCCCCGTCTACCATCAGCTATGAAGTCAAACGCGGTACTGTTTCTCTTTATCATGGCAAACAGAGCCGGTACAAGGCTGATCACGGTCAAAGCGTTTATCAGGCTAATCGATACCATTGTGGCCGCAAATCAGGCTTCTTGAAGAAATCTGATTTTATCGAATATGTTAACAAGCATTTCTCTGAAGACGACTGGTCGCTTGATGTATGTGCCAATCGCAGTTTGGCTATAGGAGAATTTTCTAGTAATCAAACGGTTTGTACTAGAACCCTGTATAACTATGTCGATCAAGGATTAATGGATAGCAGAAACTGTGATTTGCCCGAAAAGTTAAAACGCAACACTAAAATTCATCGCATCCGCAAAAATAAGAGAAAGCTTGGTCGAAGCATTGAAGAACGTCCACAAGAGATCAACGATCGATAAGACCGCTGCCAGTGTCATGCATGCTTTTAGAACGCTTCAAAAACAATACAGCGAGCACTGGAACGACATCTTCAAGACAAGCACTACTGATAATGGCTCGGAGTTCGCGGATTTAGCTAATTTAGAGCAAGTCTCTAAAACGCTTGTTTACTATGCTCATCCATATACTTCTTGCGATAAAGGCACTGTTGAAAGACATAACGGCCTTATTCGTAGGTTCATACCTAAAGGTGATTACATCAATAACTATTCTCTTCAAGACATCATTAATATTGAAACCTGGTGCAATTCACTGCCGAGAAAGATCTTAGCATATCATACCCCAGATGAAATCTTTGAAAAGGAATTGGATCGTATCTATCAAACAGCATAAGTGTTCAATTTATTATTGCAATTTACGGTTATATAAAAATATAATAAGGTGATAATTATAAGCGCTTTATATAGGTGAACCCGTATTCATCCCTAATAAAAGGCCAAAAAATAAGATCGAACTTAATCCAATGTCATTAAGTTAAGGCATTGACAAATTAACAACTGTATTTTTTAGATCATTCATTTGCGATCTTTTTGCATTTGAATGATCTTTTTTCATGCCAAATAAACCTTAATTCTATCTCAAAATTAGGCTACACGATACATAAATGAAACCGAAGATTTGACCTTTAAGTTTCGTTTGTCTTTGCGACCTGGTCTTATAGGAATTGTGTGTCGGCTTATTCTAACTAATATTCCTGCAAAGTTTTGATCATTTGAAGAAACTTTATATCTTTTTTGAACAATTAAACATGCTATTTTGAAATTAATTATGTAATGATATTTACAGTGACGCTGTGGTACATATGCTTGTACAGTAGTCTGACTGACTGCATTAAACATAATCATATGAGCATATAGCTCCATCTCAATAAAATGATCCTGTTTAGAGTGAAATTGCACACTGCCTAAATCATATTTTAATTTCCTAAAAGAACTTTCAATACCCCAACGTAAATGATAAAGTTCCTCCATCCGTTCTAGTGGGAATTCCTGACGATCAAGATTGGTCACCAAAATCTCCCATTCCTCTTTATTAGTATCAGGATCATTTATTCTAATCTTGCAGGCTCTAAAATTTACATTGCAAAAGTCTTCAAAATCCCAACGAGCATCTTGAGTACCCTTGGCGAACTTCTTTTTGTAATGATGCTTAGGATGGAAAACTATATGAAGATTTTCAGTTTTATGATGCAAAGTATAATAATGATTCGAGATAGTTATTCGACAAGATATATTCTTATCACAAAACTCGTCTGGCAGATTCTTGATTTCTTTGATACCACCTTGACCAATCTTAGTGCGAATTACATAATAACAATTTTTTAGTCGATTGCAGTTTTCTATCATATTGAAGCTTTCATAGCCACGATCCATCATGACAATATACGGCTGCGAGTAATCTAACTGTCTAAGCATATCTAATGCAGCACCACGCTCGTCCATTTGCGACTTTGGCTGGAAAACACAGTCTTGATACGTATTATTTAAAAGATCATACATTGCATTAACATGTATTTGACAATATGATTTGCCTTTAGAAGAATCGACAATATTTTTACTTTTAGAATTCCAAACCTGATTAAAATCGGAGCCGTCAAAAGCAAAAAGACGATATTTATGATCAAGTTGAGCTTTAGTAGGCAACTGACGGGTAAAAGCGTGAAATATATGTTCAAAGCATTTAGGTGAAAGCTTGGATTTTTGTTGGATATAAGCTGAAACGGATATATTGTTATTGCCAGCAAAACTACCATCATCAAAAGCATCATCTATTTCTTTAGTTAAGCAATTATTTTGCATATTAATAGTCGTTTTAATCGTAGTAAAAGCATCAAGTTTACGTTTACGAGTGAAAGCATGAGGATTTTTAATATAATCATGAATGTGCATAGCAGTATCATTGATTATATTATCTAAGCACTTTAAAATATTAATATGGACATTCATAGCAATACTGCCTCTTTTCGTGTAGTGTAGTATTAATGATGTTCCAGAACTATATTATTGCAGGGAGAGAAAGGTCAAGCCTTTCTCTTTTTATTTTAGAAAGAAAACATACTAACCTAGTGTTGGATTATGAATCGACGGATTCATGATCTGGC
>OODN01000759.1_pt1 | contig 15628 bp, 15 predicted proteins | sample 1671651 | NCBI WGS metagenome assembly OODN01 (sample SAMN06348178, study PRJEB24527) | human gut metagenome | biome: human gut; feature: ankylosing spondylitis patient; material: feces | host: Homo sapiens | place: China | collected 2015-10 | reverse complement strand
AGTTGGGGCCGCCAGCGGTCCCGGGCAGGTTCGACTCCTGTGATCTTCCGCCAAACCTCATCCAGCCAGTTCCGAGATACTCCATAAAACCCTTTATATTCAATATGATGAATAATCATCTTATCCGTAATAGTCCGAGAACGTCTCCCTGAATCCGCGAAAAATATGTATAGTAATGTGTATAGAATTTTTATACGCAGTTTTTAGTTATACATATGGCTCTAACCGATATACAAATCAAACGCGCAAAACCACAAGACAAACCATATACATTGAATGATGGGCAAGGCTTGTCATTACTCATCAACCCAGACGGCTCAAAGGGATGGCGCTTCCGTTTTCGTTTTGCAGGCAAAGCGCGGCTAATGTCATTTGGTAGTTATGATCTTGTAAGCCTCGCGGAAGCACGTGAGAAACGCGATACGGCACGTAAACAAGTTGCAAACGGCATTGACCCAGTAGAAGAACGTAAGGCTCAGAAACTTGCTCAGAAATTATCAACTGAAAACTCTTTTGAGGCCGTTAGCAGAGAATGGTATGCAGCAAAAGCAGACCGCTGGACAGTTGCCTATCGCGAAGAAATCATTAGGACGTTTGAACATGATGTTTTTCCTTTTATTGGTAAACGACCAATATCTGAAATTAAACCGCTAGAGTTGCTTGAAGTACTTAAGCGTATAGAAAAACGTGGGGCATTGGAGAAAACAAGAAAAGTACGACAAAGATGCGGAGAAGTGTTTCGTTACGCGATCATCACTGGCCGCGCTGAATACAACCCGGCACCTGATTTAGCTATAGCGTTAGCCGCTCCAAAGCAAAAACATCATCCTTTTCTCACTGCAGAAGAATTACCTTACTTCGTCAAAGATCTTGAAGCTTACACGGGCAGTATCATCACTAAAAATGCGACCAAGATTGTGATGCTTACAGGTGTAAGAACACAGGAAATGCGCTTTGCCACTTGGGAAGAAGTTGATTTAGAAAAAGGGATATGGGAAATACCTGCAGAACGTATGAAAATGCGTCGTCCTCACCTTGTCCCTTTGTCAACGCAGGTAATCGATCTTTTCAACCAACTAAAACCAATTACAGGACACTACCCATACATCTTCATAGGAAGGAACAACCGCAGAAAACCTATCAGTAAGGAAAGTGTAAATCAAGTAATTGAACTCCTCGGGTATAAAGGAAGAGTTACAGGACACGGTTTTAGACATAGTTTATCGACAATCTTGCATGAGAAAGGCTATAACAGCAATTGGATAGAGCTACAACTAGCACATGTTGATAAAAACAGCATAAGAGGCACTTACAACCATGCACAGTACCTCTTACAACGGAAAGAAATGCTTCAGTGGTATGCTGATTTTTTAATGTAAGGAGAAAATATGACTTATTTTACTAACACAGCAGTAAATATCGAAGGAAACAGAAAGTTAAGAACTCCTCAAATCGAGGCCTATATAAAAATAAGGGAGTTTTTCAGCGACCCTGAGCACCGTGAAGCTCTTGTGATTCTACCTACAGGCACAGGTAAAAGTGGGTTAATTTCTATTGCACCATACGGTGTATCTCAAAAAAGAGTTTTGATTATTACACCAGGTCTTGTTACCAAAGATAGTATTAGAAAGACACAAGAAGTATTAGAAGATAACTTTTGGATAAATTATGACATTGTCTTCAGCAGTAAAGATATTCCTGTAGTTAGTGAATATACACCAGATATATCTTCTGAACACTTAGAACAAAGCCACATTATATTTTCTAATATACAACGTATATCTGGAAATAGAAAAAGCGCACTAATTAATAGAGTTCCAGAAGATTTCTTTGATTTTATTATCGTTGATGAAGCACATCATGCACCCGCCCAAAGCTGGCGTGATGCTCTTAAATATTTCTCTAAAGCAAAAGTTTTACATGTCACAGGAACCCCTTATCGTGGTGATGCTCAAGAAATCCCGGGAGAAATAATTCATGAAACACCATTGTCAGAAGTGATGAGAGCAAAATATGTAAAATGGTTAAGAAAAGAAACTGTTAATGCTCATGAGTTGTACTTCACAACTCCAGATATACCTAACAAAAAACTAACTAAAGAAGATATTTTAGAATTTAAAGATAAAGAATGGATTGAAAAAAGCATTGCCCTATCTCCGGAGTGTTCAAATGATGTGATTGAGCATAGTATTTTAAAACTAAATATACTTAAAGAAGCATCACCTAAAGTCCCACATAAAATTCTCGCTGTAGGATGTAGCATTACTCATGCCGAAGATCTAGCTAAATGGTATGAAGCAAAAGGTCTACGTGTAGTTATAATTCATAGTGAAATGGATGATGAAGTAAAAGCAGACGCTTTCCTTAACATTGAAAATCATAACGCCGATGTTGTTATATCGGTAAATATGTTAATGGAGGGCTATGACCATAAGTATTTAAGCATTTTGGCAATCTTCAGACCTTACAGGAGCCTTAATGCATTTGCTCAAGTTGTTGGCAGAATTCTACGTGCGATTCCTGAAAACGAGATTACTGCATTTGAAATAGATAATAATGGAATTGTGATTTTTCATGAAGAAATTGGATTAAATCCAATGTGGGAAAAATTCCAGAGCGAAGTAGATAGAGCCAAAAGAACCATCAATCGAGAATATACATTTACTGATGATTATTATAGAGAAAGAGAAAACTTTTTGGCTGGTGTCGCAAGTGATGGGGCTTACGTCAGTGATCAAGATTCTTATTTAGAAGATGTTGATTTTAACTCTTTATTCGAAGAAAAAAGAGCTGAAATAAACAAAAAAGTTGATGAACAATTAGAAATATTCAGGAAGGCAAGTCTTGATGCAGGATTAACGTTACCTGATGACACTCTGAAATTGTTTAAAAGAGACTTAATTGAACAAGAATCTAGGAAAGCTGCTGGAGAAATAGATCAAGATCTAGTAGAAAAAAGGCCGCATCTTGCTCGTAAAAAAATGAGAGAGATCTTAACCGCTAAGATTAAAGAAGAGGCTTCTAACCTTCTGATAATAAATGGCCTCGATGAGAAAGGACAAGAACTGCAACCTATTTTTTCACCACATCTTAGGAATCTACAGACAACCGATGCAAATGATGCTATTATTGTAAAATTCATTTTGGGTAAATTGTATAGACAGTTTGGTCCTGTAAAAGATCGAGACAACCAAACTTTACAGAACTCAATTAATTCAATACCTGAGATCTTAGCTGAAGTGTCGAGGATGTTAAAATGATTAATGTAGCTCAAATTTTGAAAAATTTAGCTGCCTTTTGTTCAGTCAAGGGAGTTCAACCTGATGAACTTGTGACCGCTATATTTGAAAAAGAATATAAAAAAATTGAAACATACAAGGTCAATTGTCTTATTTATTTCATCATGGATTACTCCGAAAAAATTGATGATGATGAAACATTTATTTCTATGCGTTATATTTATGACGAGAATAAATCACTTATAAAAATAGAACAAAAGCTAAACAATGGACGTTATCATACCCAGTGGGACAGAAATGACGCACTGAAGAAATATATAATAAATCAACTTTCTGAACTTCCATATCAGAAAAGAGACGAGGTCTATCAGACAATTTTAGAAAATATACCTATTGATGCAAGTTACTCCTTACCTCCAAGGCTAAAGCTTGTTAGCTAAGTTATAATTTCACTGAAGGCACCCTTTGGTGCCTTTTTTTCAATGCAAATATATCCAAACTCAATGTAATCTATAAAAACCGTTTTACCTCCACATTATGAATAATATAAATATACACTGGCGCGCAGTGCTTTCCCCGCCTCGCCCGCCCGCTTTGCAGGGCGGTTTTAATGCAGTTGCACTGACACGCTCAGGCCGCGCCGGGAATGGCGCGGTCTGCAGAAAATGAGGCAGGAAAACGCATGCAAAGCCATGCACCTTATCGATGCATGGCTTTTTTCAGTAAAATCGGACGGATTTTCGGGGAGTTTTACACAGACTGATGTGATGCCAGTTGCGCACTTTTACGCGAAAAAATCATGTTCTGCGCAGGGGTGAATTTTTCACGGCTGTCATCCACCGAAGCCGCGTCAGGCCTGAATCCGATGGTCGTTAAAATGTCGCTATCCTGTGCGGAATAATTAATTTTTTCCCCCTTCGCAAGCCAGGACAGAAGGGCTTCACGCAGGGCATCTGTGGCACGCTGTATGGCACAGTTTCGGGCAATGGCCGTCAGCTCACTGTATCCCATCAGCTCCGGTGCCAGTGCCGCCGCCAGTGCTGTGCCGTGCTGCTGCATAAAATCATTCAGCCGGTCGCGGATGCTGATGTGCTGAACGGCTTCATGCGAACGAATATAACGACCGGCGGCCTGATTCACCTGCCATTTTCTGACTTCGATAATATTGCGTAATTCGTCCAGGCGGCTGACGTTTCTGCCTTCCCCGGACAGAAGCCGCAGATATTCCTGTTCGGCCGCAGCCAGCTCATTTTTGCGTTGCAGCCATGCTGCTTTGTTATTCTGACAGGTGTCAAAGGCCTGCTGTAAGGCTGTGCTTTCCATCGTTATCTCTTTCTCATCATGCTGAAGAATAAAAATACGGTGTGCGGCGACGGCCGGGGTTAACCGACAGCCCTCATTCCAGACGCAGCGAATATGATTGTGTTTTTAACCGTACTGGCGGCAGTTCCTGTTTTTCATGCAGGCTTTCTGCCAGTTCGTCCGGCGTGACCGGGCAGACAATGAAGCGGGTGATGGTCTGAAGCGTTTTAAACACCAGACCACAGCCCGGATCCGTGCACACATAAAAACGTTCGGTGACTTCCTGAGACAGACGCCGCGATGTTCTTGACAGTGCAAGGCCTTTACATCTCCGACAACAATATCCGGTAACAAGCATTCTTTTCGGGCGTTTCATACTGCCGGAGGCAGAAGTCAGTGAATCGCGGTATCTCTGTTTGCCTGAAATGTATTCCATTCCTGAATCTTTACAGTCAGAGAAAAAGCTTTCACTCGCTTCAAATGTCGCAGAGCAATAAATATTCCGGCACTGTGCAATCATTATCTTGGTGCCATCGTCCATGAAATGTGCGCGACGGGTGTGAGCAACATGTCCACACGACGGGCAGTAAATCATGACAGCAGTCCTCTGGCCTTAAGCACTGCTCCCTGCTGGTCTATTTTGTCCTGCCACACCTTGCGCTGTGCCGGTGTGCCTGCCACCTCATAATCCATGTGCGGGAGTGTTGCCGCTGACAGTCCGGTCAGCCGGAGAACCGGCTCGCCGGTGAGGCTGATTTGCATCTGTTTTATTTTCTGTTCCAGCGATGATTTCACCTGCTGCATGACAGCTTTATCGGGTGCGACGTAGCCCTGATGCCCGGTGGTGTTGGCGAGCGGATTTTCCTGTACCAGAATGCTCAGATGCATTGCCCGGACAAGCGCCTCACAGGTTTCATTCAGGGCGTGTTCCAGCTCATGCTCTGCATACAGACTCAGCAGGTGATGATGTGCCTTCCGGTAGGCGGTGGCCGTGCTGTCACACGCCCCTTTCAGGCGTTCACGTTCGAAATTCAGCACCACGGCCAGATTGTCATATTCCTGTACCAGCTCCCGGCGTGCCACGCGCTCAATGTGGCGCTGTTTCAGCTCGTCGCTCAGGACACCACCGGCTGCACGAAAGGCCGTGCGCCAGTCGTCAGCGTCGTTTCCGTCGGCCTGCGCCAGCGCATTTTTTTCCTGCTCTGCCCGTTCAATGGCCGTGACGGTCTCATCCATCAGGCGGGCGTTCTCAAGATGGGCGGCTCTGGCCTTTTCCAGTTGTGCCAGCGCGGGTTGCAGATATTCAGGGATGGTGTTGTCAGACATTTTCCGGCTCCTCGTCACTTCAGGTTGAGAAAATTGTGACGTACACCGGACAACAACACGACGCATTGCAGATGTGCCAGCCCTGACACAGGAGACTCATCCTCAGACCGGCAAGCCAGGAAAAGGTCGCAGGGAAAACCGGCTTACTGTTTGTTTTTTTATATTTTACTGTTCACCTCTGTTCACCATAAGAAAAAAGATAAGTAATACAGTAAGTTAAAGGATGAACAATCGCAGTAATGACTGTTCACCGTCTGTTCACCACTGTTCACCCGTTGATGGGCTTTTTATGCTGTTTATTACTGTTTATTTTTATTAATTCACTGAAATAAACAAGAAAAAACAATTTGCATTTCACTATAAAAAATTCCAGGTCCTTCAGAACCCTTTGAGACCCTTCCAGTCCAGATGGATAAAAAACACACAGCCATTGTAAGGCTGCCGGAACAAATTCCCCCTGTTGCGTCTGCCAAAAATATTCACAAAATAAAGCGCTACCCGAAGCCGGACGGACTTATCCGGTGCTGTATGGACATTAACGAGGTAGCCCGATGCAAGCTGTTTTTTCTTCCCCGTCTCCCGCCCCTGTGACGCCACTGATGCCGCTGCCGGACATCACGCAGGAGCGTTTTTTACGTCTGCCGGAAGTGATGCACCTGTGCGGCCTGTCACGCTCGACCATCTATGAACTCATCCGTAAGGGGGAATTTCCGCCGCAGGTGAGTCTTGGCGGTAAAAATGTGGCCTGGCTGCACTCTGAAGTCACCGCATGGATGGCCGGGCGCATCGCCGGACGCAAACGGGGGTACGACGCATGATGATGCCTGTTCTGCAAAAACTCCCTTTTTCTGGCTTGCCTTTTTCCGGCATTTGCGGATATAGTTTTTCCGCTGCCGCAAAATCGGCAGCCGGGCGTGAGAACCCGAGCAATCTAACGGCGACATATGACGCGCCATGCGTCTTTTTTTGTGTCGCAATCAACGCCACAGAGCGCCAGATTATGGTGTGGCGTGTGGTTTGCCGTGCAGGTATGATCCTGTTCGCAATCGCATGTTATGCCACTGAGTCAATGGTAGCTCAGGCGGGGCAGCCTCCGGGCTGGCCGGTATCCGTTAGAGCCGGTATTCTCACCCCCGTCTGGGCTATCGCCATCGAGCGTGAGAACTCCGGCGATAGCGTAACCTGCTATCTAACGGAGGCTGCCATCATGGCTACAACCCTTACCCCCTCACACCCTGAATTTGTCTTTGTGTTTGCGGCTGTCCGTCGCGCAGACCGTCATCCCCGTATCTGTATGCTTCGCACCGTCGCCGGTGATGAACGCAGCGCCCGCCGTTCCCTTGTCCGTGACTATGTGCTCTCCCTTGCTGCCCGTCTCCCGGTGGTGGAGGTGTCCCGTGCGTAATAAAAAAGCCCCTCAGACCGTCTCAGCGCGTCATGACGCCCGTGAACACCTCAGCATTGAGGCTTACCATAAGCTCAACCGCGCCAGCGCCGTATCCCAGTTTGTTGGGGGTGATTTGATTCACCGTGAACTCTCCGGCCTGCATCAGCTCTACATTCCGCATATTTTCAGCTACCTGAATGAGGATATTGATTTTGTGCTGAATGAGCTGAAAGCCAAAGGCCTGTGCCGCGATTTTCTCGCCCAGCAGAAAGACCGGGGAGACAGGACGCATGTTTGATTTTCCCCAGCCCGGTGAGATTTACCGTTCTGCCGGTTTTCCCGATGTGGCCGTGGTCGGCATTCTGGAAGACGGTATTCCGTGGGAAATGCCGTACCGCTGCCCGGAAATTGTCTGGAACCCGTACCGCCGTAAATTCAGTATCCTTGTGCGTATCCTCGCTGACGGGCGCACCACAGACATCCCGCTGGGGCGTTTTCTGCGGGAATTTACCTGTGACCGTCCTGACCTGTTCAAACGCAGCCCCGTAAACCGGCATGCGGTACTGAAAGAAATGGCCGGAGACCCGGAATTACAGAAATGGCGGGAGAAATATCTGGATATTTACCCGCAGGACCCTGTTCCGGTCAGCCGGGCGGCACCGGTGGCGCGGGAATGGCGGGAAATTCCCCGCACAGAGCCTGACCCGGAAATCACCCCGGATAACAGTTACCGCAATTATCTGTAATTAAAAAACGACACCCGAAAAATTAAATGTGCGTATTCGCGCAGGGATACGCACGTCTTCAGGAGACGCAGATATGCCTTATCAGTTAATGCAACCGGCACGGAATGCAGTCATCTGTCACAGGGAGGAAAGCAAATGAAAACACCCTTACCGCCCGTCTTACGCGCAGCCCTTTACCGTCGCGCTGTCGCCTGTGCCTGGCTGACCGTGTGCGAACGTCAGCACCGCTACCCGCATCTCACCCTTGAATCACTGGAGGCGGCCATCGCCGCTGAGCTGGAAGGCTTTTATCTGCGCCAGCACGGTGAGGAAAAAGGGCGTCAGATAGCCTGTGCCCTGCTGGAAGATTTAATGGAATCCGGCCCCCTGAAGGCCGCGCCGTCGCTGTCCTTTCTCGGGCTGGTTGTGATGGATGCCGTCACATAAAAGCGCCGGTACTGCACTGAAGGAGAACAACACCATGAAAATGAACGTAACCGCCACCGTCAGCCATGCGCTCGGCCACTGGCCGCGTATTCTCCCGGCGCTGGGGATTCAGGTGCTGAAAAACCGTCATCAGCCCTGTCCGGTCTGTGGCGGGAGTGACCGCTTCCGTTTTGATGACAGGGAGGGGCGCGGCACCTGGTACTGCAATCAGTGTGGTGCCGGTGACGGCCTGAAACTGGTTGAAAAGGTGTTTGGTGTTTCCCCGTCCGACGCGGCCGCAAAGGTGGCTGCCGTGACCGGCAGCCTACCACCGGCTGACCCGGCAGTGACGGCCGCCGCCGGTGCTGAAACAGACGCTGCCCGGAAGAACGCCGCCGCACTGGCACAAACCCTGATGGCGAAAACCCGTACCGGAACCGGTAACGCCTACCTGACCCGCAAGGGCTTTCCCGGCCGGGAATGCCGGATGCTGACCGGCACACACAGAGCCGGTGGCGTGAGCTGGCGCGCCGGTGACCTTGTGGTGCCACTGTATGACGACAGCGGCGAACTGGTTAACCTTCAGTTAATCAGCGCTGACGGCCGTAAGCGCACCCTGAAAGGCGGGCAGGTCAGGGGCACCTGTCACATCCTTGAAGGACAGAATCAGGCCGGAAAACGTCTGTGGATAGCGGAGGGATACGCGACCGCACTTACCGTACATCACCTGACCGGTGAAACGGTGATGGTGGCGCTTTCTTCCGTGAACCTCCTTTCTCTGGCCAGCCTTGCCCGGCAGAAGCATCCGGCCTGTCAGATTGTCCTTGCCGCAGACCGTGACCTCAGCGGTGACGGCCAGAAAAAAGCCGCCGCAGCCGCAGATGCGTGTGAAGGTGTTGTTGCCCTGCCGCCGGTCTTCGGTGACTGGAATGATGCCTTCACGCAGTACGGCGGGGAAGCCACCCGTAAGGCCATTTACGATGCCATCCGGCCACCGGCTGAAAGCCCGTTCGACACCATGAGCGAAGCGGAGTTTTCCGCCATGAGTACCAGCGAAAAGGCCATGCGTATCTATGAGCATTACGGCGAGGCGCTCGCGGTCGATGCCAACGGCCAGCTTCTGTCCCGTTATGAAAATGGTGTCTGGAAGGTGCTGCCACCACAGGACTTTGCCCGGGATGTGGCCGGGCTGTTTCAGCGGCTGCGTGCGCCGTTCTCCTCCGGGAAGGTGGCCTCCGTGGTGGACACCCTGAAGCTGATTATTCCGCAGCAGGAAGCCCCCTCCCGCCGCCTGATTGGCTTTCGTAACGGCGTGCTCGACACGCAGAACGGCACGTTCCACCCGCACAGTCCGTCACACTGGATGCGCACCCTGTGCGATGTGGATTTCACCCCGCCGGTGGAAGGGGAAACGCTGGAAACCCACGCCCCCGCGTTCTGGCGCTGGCTTGACCGTGCCGCCGGTGGCCGTGCGGAAAAACGCGACGTGATTCTGGCCGCACTGTTTATGGTGCTGGCAAACCGCTACGACTGGCAGCTCTTTCTGGAGGTGACCGGTCCCGGCGGCAGCGGCAAAAGTATCATGGCCGAAATAGCCACCCTGCTGGCCGGGGAGGATAACGCCACGTCGGCCACCATTGAGACGCTGGAATCCCCGCGTGAACGTGCCGCGTTAACTGGCTTCTCACTGATACGCCTGCCGGACCAGGAAAAATGGAGCGGCGACGGAGCCGGACTCAAGGCCATCACCGGCGGCGATGCGGTGTCCGTTGACCCGAAATACCGGGATGCGTACTCCACGCACATCCCGGCGGTGATTCTGGCCGTGAACAATAACCCGATGCGCTTCACCGACCGCAGCGGCGGCGTGTCACGCCGGCGGGTGATTATTCACTTCCCGGAACAGATAGCCCCTCAGGAGCGCGACCCGCAGCTTAAGGACAAAATCACCCGCGAGCTGGCGGTCATCGTGCGTCACCTGATGCAGAAATTCAGCGACCCGATGCTCGCCCGGTCACTGCTTCAGTCCCAGCAGAACTCAGACGAGGCACTGAACATCAAACGGGATGCCGACCCGACGTTTGATTTTATCGGCTATCTGGAAACCCTGCCGCAGACCAGCGGCATGTATATGGGGAACGCCAGTATCATCCCGCGTAATTACCGTAAATACCTCTATCACGCCTATCTGGCCTACATGGAGGCAAACGGCTACCGGAATGTACTCAGTCTGAAAATGTTCGGGCTGGGGCTGCCGGTGATGCTGAAGGAATACGGACTGAATTACGAGAAGCGCCATACCAAACAGGGGATACAGACCAACCTGACGCTGAAAGAGGAAAGCTACGGCGACTGGCTGCCAAAATGTGACGACCCTGCGACAACCCGACCCTCATGACTCACCTGACCGGCATCTGCCGGTCTTTTTTATCCCTGAATTCCCCGAAGGTGAACAATCCACTGTTCACCCTTCACCGTATATTCACCCGTTATCACACTGAAATTAAAAGAGAAAAACGAAAGGTGAACAGTGTGAACAATCAAATCAAAAAAAACTTTTTTTTCTCCCTGTGTGATTTCAGTACGGGGGATTAATCACCGGTATGAGTCACACCGGCAGAATGCCGGAGGTGAAGAATCGAATGTTCACCCTTCACCCATTATTCACCACCTATCATACTGAAATAAAAGGAGAAAAAAGAAAGGTGAACAGTGTGAACAGTTCTTTCGAAAAAAAATTTTTTTCCTGAGGTAACGTGCGTGAAGATACGTGTAAAAATTAATCGATAGATATTATATGTATAAGGATGTGTATAAATGAATTATAATAGAAGAATATAAACGATTTGAATCAAATGGTTATATGGCAATTTTGACTCCTGTGATCTTCCGCCAAAATGCCTCTCCTGACGTTCTCCAACCCCTTGTAATACTGTCAATCCAGATATTTTCTACTGCTCAATATTCAATCGGCTTCAGGAATACCTGGTCAAAGGTTTTGTGATGGACGATGAGCGGCTGAAGAATCCGCCTGTCGGTTCTTCTGTCCTCAACGCATCCGCGATATGCGCGCCAGCATGTGCCGTGTTTATTTGCAGGTGATTTACCCCCTGCTGGCTCTCAGCCAACTGTATCGCCATTAAGGTGAAGATGTTGTTTCATACGCCCCAGAACACCTTTTTTATACGACGATTCTATTCCTTTAACAGCTGGCGAAAAAAACTGACCTGTAAACTTCACCAATAATCAGACTGTCATCAAGATTAATTTTTTCATTTAATATATCAAATCAACTTGTTTTATTTTTACTATCAAAAATAGCTCATTGCCTTACTATAATTAATATATAAATTCGGTGATTAATTCTTAACATGCTTTTGCTAATAATCTCAATTGCTGGCCCTATAATATTGCGCTAGCATTGCTTTCTGGTTGTATCAGCGATACTCAAAAATTCTTAATACAATACTCATTCGACTGGTACTTATTTGTAACTCAGTTATATTTTGTCGCCCGGTGATTCAGAAGAATGCAAAAAACGGCTACCACTCCATCAAAAATACTTGATCTCACTGCCGCGGCATTTTTACTTGTCGCCTTTCTGACGGGTATTGCGGGCGCTCTCCAGACTCCTACCCTAAGTATATTCCTCGCAGATGAACTGAAAGCCCGTCCTATAATGGTAGGTTTTTTCTTCACCGGTAGCGCTATTATGGGAATTCTTGTCAGTCAATTTCTGGCAAGACACTCCGATAAACAAGGCGACCGTAAATTACTGATCCTGCTATGTTGCTTATTTGGAGTGCTGGCCTGCACGCTTTTTGCGTGGAATCGCAACTACTTCATTCTCCTCTCTACGGGCGTACTTCTGAGTAGTTTTGCTTCCACCGCAAACCCGCAAATGTTCGCCCTCGCCCGTGAACACGCCGACAGAACAGGCCGTGAGACGGTAATGTTCAGTACATTTTTACGTGCTCAGATCTCGCTTGCCTGGGTTATCGGGCCACCGCTCGCTTATGAGCTGGCAATGGGATTTAGTTTTAAAGTGATGTATCTCACCGCAGCCATCGCATTTGTTGTTTGCGGGCTGATAGTCTGGTTGTTTTTGCCATCAATACAAAGAAATATTCCTGTCGTTACCCAACCCGTAGAAATTTTACCCTCCACCCATAGGAAGCGGGATACACGGCTACTTTTCGTGGTTTGTTCAATGATGTGGGCGGCGAATAATCTCTACATGATAAATATGCCGCTATTTATTATTGATGAACTGCATCTAACCGATAAACTGGCTGGAGAAATGATTGGTATTGCTGCCGGTCTGGAAATTCCGATGATGTTAATCGCAGGCTATTACATGAAACGTATTGGCAAGCGGCTATTAATGCTCATTGCTATCGTGAGTGGAATGTGTTTTTACGCCAGCGTACTCATGGCGACGACTCCGGCAGTTGAGCTGGAATTGCAAATTCTAAATGCCATCTTCCTTGGTATTCTCTGTGGTATCGGCATGCTTTATTTTCAGGACCTGATGCCTGAAAAAATAGGCTCTGCGACAACGTTATATGCAAATACTTCACGCGTCGGCTGGATTATCGCCGGCTCTGTTGACGGAATTATGGTTGAAATCTGGAGCTACCACGCGTTGTTCTGGCTGGCGATAGGGATGTTGGGTATTGCGATGATTTGCCTGCTGTTTATTAAAGATATTTAGCTCACCTGTCTGGGCTAAGAAAAATCGGAGTGGCGCAAACAGAGCCATCCTCGCCATTTTTGCTATCATGCCTGCATACATAAACGACAAAACAGTATGCAGAGGGAAAAATGGGTTCCACCAGAAAGGGGATGCTGAACGTTCTGATTGCCGCCGTGTTGTGGGGAAGTTCAGGGGTCTGCGCGCAATACATCATGGAGCAAAGCCAGATGTCGTCGCAGTTTTTGACTATGACGCGTTTGATATTCGCCGGTTTGATTCTGCTGACGCTGTCATTTGTTCATGGCGATAAAATCTTTTCTATTATTAACAATCACAAAGATGCCATTAGTCTGCTGATTTTTTCCGTGGTTGGCGCGCTAACCGTACAGCTCACTTTTTTGCTAACCATTGAAAAATCGAATGCTGCCACGGCAACGGTGCTGCAATTCCTCTCACCGACGATTATCGTCGCCTGGTTCTCACTGGTGCGTAAATCTCGCCCGGGCATTCTGGTTTTCTGCGCTATTTTGACATCGCTGATCGGGACTTTTTTATTGGTGACACACGGTAATCCGACGTCATTATCGATCTCTCCTGCCGCGTTATTCTGGGGCATTGCCTCGGCATTTGCTGCGGCATTCTATACCACCTATCCCTCAACGCTAATTGCCCGCTATGGCACGTTGCCTGTCGTCGGCTGGAGTATGCTGATCGGCGGTCTAATTCTGTTGCCTTTTTATGCCAGACAAGGGACAAACTTTGTCGTTAACGGCAGTTTGATTCTGGCGTTTTTTTATTTGGTGGTCATTGGTACGTCCCTGACATTTAGTCTGTACCTGAAAGGAGCACAATTAATTGGCGGGCCAAAAGCCAGCATTTTGAGCTGTGCAGAGCCATTAAGTAGCGCGCTGCTCTCTTTGCTGTTGCTGGGGATCACATTCACATTACCGGACTGGCTGGGCACACTGCTGATTCTGTCATCGGTGATTTTGATTTCAATGGATTCCCGTCGCCGCGCCAGAAAAATAAATCGTCCGGCGCGGGATGAGTGAGAATTACCAGCCAGGCACCGCGCCACCGTTAAAGATGGTTTCTGCCGCTTTAGCGACTTCGGATGATTGATAAGATTGCAGAAATTCCTTCACGTTTTCTGCATTCTTATTATCTTCCCGTGCTACCAGAATATTCACATACGGCGAATTCTTATCTTCAATAAATACGCTGTCGTGCACCGGAGAAAGCCCGGTCTGCTGAATGTAAGTGGTGCTGATAATCGCCACATCAACTTTGGGATCATCCAGTACGCGCGGGAGCTGCGCCCCCTCGAGTTCCATAATCTGCAAATGACGAGGATTCTCGGTTATATCCAGCGCGGTAGGTAGTAACCCTTTTCCCTCTTTCAGAGTAATTAGCTTCTCTTTTTGCAACAGTAAAAGCGCGCGACCAAGGTTGGTCGGGTCGTTGGGGATCGCCACTGTCGCGCCTTCTTTTATTTGCGCCACGGTTTTGATTTTTTTGGAATAACCCGCCATGGGGAAGACAAACGTATTTCCCACCGCTACCAGTTTATAACCATGCGCCTGATTATCTTGTTCAAGAAAGGGTCGATGCTGGAAGACGTTCGCATCAAGCTCGCCATGATTTGTCGCATCGTTCGGTAGCAACGAACCGCTAAATCCTACCAATTCAACATCGAGGCCATATTTCTCTTTTGCCACCTTTTTAGCGACTTCCGCGACATCTTGTTCTGCGCCATTTATAACGCCAACTTTAATGTGTTTTGCATCTCTGCTACTCTGGTCGCAACCTGCCAGCAGAATTCCGGCCAGCAATAATGCGGCCCCTGTCCGTAGATGATGTGTTGTCAGTTTCATTTTTTTATCCTTTTATTAATGATTACCTGACTATAGCGGTAAGGTCGCTGCGGTTTAAAAAACGAAACGCTATCGATAAGAATAAAAAGGAATAAAAGTGGAATATAAAGTCTGGCACTTCTTACTGACCACGCAAGCGCGTTTCGTACAGCATGATGAGAGCGATGAAAGCAAACTACACTTATGCTTCATTCGATACACATTTGTAAAAGGTTGAATCCATGAAACCAACGACACTACTGCTTATTTTCACTTTTTTCGCTATGCCAGGCATCGTATACGCCGAGTCGCCTTTTAGCTCACTGCAGTCCGCAAAAGAGAAAACCACGGTATTACAAGATTTACGTAAAATTTGCACGCCACAGGCGTCATTATCAGATGAAGCGTGGGAAAAGTTAATGTTGTCAGATGAAAACAATAAACAACATATACGCGAGGCCATCGTGGCGATGGAACGTAATAATCAGAGCAATTATTGGGAAGCGTTGGGTAAGGTAGAATGCCCGGATATGTAAGAACAGCAACAACTACTGACCAACGCTTCTTTACCTGATATCAGGATTTCTTCATTTTCACCTTTGCAGTAACCAACAATGCAGTCAGCAACATCAATGTGCCGGACAACATCAACGGCGAAGTCAGACCAATATTAT
>OODN01000753.1_pt1 | contig 15712 bp, 15 predicted proteins | sample 1671651 | NCBI WGS metagenome assembly OODN01 (sample SAMN06348178, study PRJEB24527) | human gut metagenome | biome: human gut; feature: ankylosing spondylitis patient; material: feces | host: Homo sapiens | place: China | collected 2015-10 | reverse complement strand
CTGTGTACAAGGTTGAGCGCTATCTTGACCGTTGTATACAGTCAATCGTCGACCAAACGTATCGAAATTTAGAGATCATCCTAGTTGATGATGGTTCTCCAGATAGATGCCCACAAATATGCGACTCTTTTGCGCAAAAGGACGATAGAGTCTTTGTGATTCATAAACACAATGGAGGGTTGTCTTCGGCTAGAAATGCTGGTTTGGAAAGGGCACATGGCGCCTTTATCGGATTTGTGGATTCTGATGACTATATTGCTTCAGATATGTACGAATCAATGTTAACAAACTTGCAAAAGGAAGATGCCGATATTGCGTTTACTTCTAGTGCACATGTCTATGAAGATGGATCAATATCTACCAAGCATCTTGTTCAGGGACAATATCTCGTATTGAATACAGAAGAGGCTTTTAAGTATATTAACCTTCCTGGCTATTTTGGTATTGCAGCATGGGACAAACTAGTTAAAAGAGAACTATTGAATGAAATTTGCTTCCCTGAAAACGTGGTACGTGACGAAGATTATGGTTTTTCGTACAAACTGCTCGACAGAGCTAGAAAAATAGTATACGATTCGACTCCGAAATATTACTATAGACAGTCTCAAGGAACACTCTCGAACGCAGTTTCCTCTGTTAGCTCTTTTGCAGCCGATCAGGCTTTGGAGATGGTTGATTTAGTAAGGAAGAAATATCCAAATGCTCTACCGTTTGCCCTTTATGGTTGCCTCCTAGTCATGATGGGTATATGGGATCAAGTGATTGTGGCAAACAATACGGAGCTTCCCAATTGGAAGTTGTTTAAAAAGCAGGTGATAACGTATATCGTTAATAATCAAAATATAATTTTTTCTTCTGTACAGATAGGAAAAATTAGAAAAATACAAATTTTGCTGCTGAAAAAAAGCCCAGCTGTGTACAAAACCATTTTCAAGTTTTATAAGAAACTGCATCCAAGGAGAATCAGATGATGTGGCTCAAGAAAGCGGCAGCAAAAATAGTTTATGGGCATAAGAGCGACGAGAAATCCTATGCTAGATGGCTTCGGCAACAAGGTGTAGCTGTAGGAAAGAACGTCCATTTCTATTCTCCATGGACTATCAGGGTTGACACTCAAAGGCCTTGGATGATCGAAATTGGCGACAACGTGCATATTACGGCTGATTGCTCCATACTTCAGCATGATTACAGCTGGTCCGTATTAGAACACCAATATGGAGATGTACTGGGGTCATGCGGGAAAGTTCATATAGGTAACAATGTTTTTATTGGGCAAAAAAGCCTAATCCTCAAGGGAGCCTACATCGACGATAACACGATTCTCGGAGCAGGATCAGTTGTATCCAAGAAGTTGGAGGGGAATGCCGTATACGCCGGAGTTCCCGCCAAAAAGCTAATGAGCCTTGAGGAGTTCTATCGTAAGAGGCAAGAAGCACAAAAGGAAGAAGCCGTCTCCTTAGTGTGTGAGTACATTAGAACGTATGGTCATCTTCCAAAGCCAGAGGCTCTCCGTGAGTTCTATTGGTTGTTTAGCGGTCGTGATATCAGTCAGCTGGATCCGATATTTAAAGATACGCTCTTTCTTAACGATTCTTTCGACCTTAGTGAAAAGAGATTTAAGTCCACTGAACCTCTTTTCTCTGACTTTCAAGATTTTTTGTCGTATTGCGAAAGCATGGTGAAGTAGCTTTATGAAGCATGTTCTCATAACTGGGATGACGCCAAATCATGGAGGCGTTGAGGCTTTCATATATAACTATGTAAGCAAACTCCAAGGGTCTATCAAATTTGATTTTTATTGCAGTAACACTGGGTGCGCATATCAGAAAGAACTCGAGGCTTTGGGATGCCATGTCTATTGTGGTGCAAGATACGGTAAAAACCCTCAAAAAGCACGTTCTGACATGCAAGATTTCTTTTCGAAGAATGCTTGGAGATACGATGTTCTTTGGCATAACGCTTCGATGTTGCTTCATATAGATGAATTGCGTTATGCGGAAAAATATGGAATCAAAAAAAGAATCTTACACAGTCACAATTCCGCGAATATGTATCCTGGAATAATTGGATTGGTGAAAGGAGTCTTTCATCAATCATTGAAGAAAGAAGCAGCAAGGTTAGCGACAGATTATTGGGCTTGCTCACGTGAGGCAGGCTTATATTTTTATAACAACAAAATACTTGATAGTGAGAAGTATCTGTTTGTTCCTAATGCCATCGATGCAAAGTCTTTCAGATATAACGAAGCAAAACGACGTGAGATTCGCAATCGCTACGGCATCGATGAAAACGCTTTAGTTGTAGGCTTTGTCGGGCGGTTGCAGTTTCAGAAAAATCCCGAACTGGTAATACGGGCTTTTTCTGAAGTGCATCGTGTTAAACCAAATTCATATCTGCTTCTTGTCGGGAATGGCGTTATGAAAGAGCGATGCGAACAATTAATTCATGAGTTAGATATTGATGATTCCGTTATCCTTACAGGGACAGTGGATGACGCCGCTCCTTTTTATCGGGCAATGGATGTTTTCTGTTTGCCTTCCAGATTCGAGGGACTTGGTATTGTACTCCTTGAGGCTCAAGCTGCGGGTCTCCCCTGTGTTATCTCTGACTCTATACCAGAAGAAGCTACTGTTGTCGACTCGTTGATTCATCCTGTCGATATTCATCGTTCGTATCAATACTGGGGTGACGTAATCTCAAATCTCAGCATTAATAAAGATAGGATTGCGGACAATGATATTTTCCTCGGCAGTATTTTTGAAATAGGTCTGTCTGTGCATACTGTTTCTGATGCTTTGCAATCCTAAGTCATGTTCGCTAATTATGTTTATTTATCAATAAGTAAGCATTAGTAAGGAGTTACGGTGGACGCGCTGTATATTTTCATCACTACTGCTTTGCCTAAAGCCGGGGCACAGGTCGCTGGTTTGCCTTTGACATTGAACCTACTGCTTACGGCGTATGTGATTCTTCGTCATCCGAATCAGACCTTATTGATGATGCAGAGGTTTCGCGGATTGGCTGTAGCCTATGGAACCTTGTTTGTGTTTGGTGTGTTATCCATGCTTATGGCCGTGGCCCAGGGGATGGATGCCTTTAGACTCTCACAGATGATTGTTGTCGTGGGATCCCCTCTGGCAGGAATTGCGGCGACAAGAATAACCTCAAAAAGATTCTCTCAAATTATTATATGTTCCTTGATTATTGTCAATGTATACGGACTGATACAGTATTTTGCTGGTATTGAGAACACCTCGGTCGCGGGACTTACTTATACATTAGGACAAAGCATTGATGATAAGCCTATTGGGCTTAAAGCTGATGGCACTGCCGAGAAGATTATTTCGACTTATCAGAACGGTAACTCGCTAGGCATTTTCAATGCCTTGGGAATTTCTTTCATGCTGACGAGTGCTCAATCTTCGAGATTCTGGAAAATCGGTCAATATTTTGCTCTCAGTCTAGGCTTGATTGGAATCATGCTCAGTGGCTCACGATCTATTCAGATTCCCTTTCTCCTATTCTTGATTATTCTTCTTGTACAATTTATCAAGCAGTTACCTCCACGTAAACGTGGCATGACGCTGAGTATCAGTGGCACTATCCTGGCGTTTGGAATTGTTTATCTTCTTGCTCAACGCACCATTATCAATCAATTTATTGACAGGCTAGTTAAACAGACACTGGCTGATCCTACAGCCAGCGGAAGGACCAATCAGTGGTCGCACAGCTTCGAAGTTATCTCGCACATGGATGGAGGGCAGGTTCTCAGACAGTTGTTGTTTGGTCGGAGTCCCCACACTGATATCGGTGGAGAGGGATTGCCGGAGTTCTTTTTCATGTTCGGCATTGTTTCGACTGCTGCGTTCTATGGTGGACTGCTGTACATCGTTTGGTGTTGTTGGCAGCGTCGCAGCAGCCGTACTATCGCTATCGGCATCCTATGTGTATTCTGTGCCTTCTGTGTGGATCAGTCATTCTATTATCCACCTAATATCATGAATGTGGCTCTGTTTGCAGCTGCTGCTCTTAATCGTGATAGGGAAACGTCGAGGCGATGCCTTTCGATTTCTGTTTCCAAGTAATTCGAACTATCAGGAATGGAGTACTCATGCCGCATGAATCAGATCAAAGCAAATCGCGTATTATATGGGTTGATCTTGCTCGCGCAGTGGCCCTATAGAGAAACATGTCATGGCGAGAAACTCTAGACTGACTGCACTCGATTCGCTACGAGGCTTCGGCATACTACTAGTTGTTTTGGGACACACATCATGGTCTGCTGGTCTGGTGTCGTGGATTTTTTCATTCCACATGCCATTGTTCTTCATCATCTCAGGCATGTTGTTCCACGAAAGACAATTCCTCGACTCGTTTAAGAAGAAGGCTGCAAGACTTCTCATACCGTATCTGTTCTTCGGAATAGTGACTTTCGCGTACTGGGCCCTCATCGAACGACGCCTTAGGGGAGGGGGCAGTGTTTCCGTCACGAATGCGTTGACGAACATTTTTCTCGCCCGTGCCGGAACCAGTAATTATCCGCAGAATGCTGTGCTTTGGTTCCTGCCCTGTCTGTTTGTCACGGAGATGTTGTTCCTTGGAATCTTTACCTTCATCAAATCAAAGAGAGCGATCCGGTATGGATTGGGCTGTTGCCGCAACGCTTGCCACGGTCAGCTTTTCCTCAATCATGGTCATGCATTCCTTTGATCTGCCGATTGATCGCCTTCCTTGGGCTCTTGATATCCTACCCTTCTCCATGCTGTTCTATTGCATTGGCTACTTGTTGAGTCGTTTTCTCATGCCATACATGCAGAAATCCAAGCCGAAGGCATCGTTGCATGCTGTCTATGCTGCTATCGGTATGGCAGGACTTGGCCTGCTGAGGGTATTCGATGAGTTGACCGGACTAAGCGTCAACCTCAATGACGCAAGTACCAGCAATCCATTTTGGATGCTATGTGCAGCATTGCTTGGTTTTATATCATCGCTCATGCTTTGCATTGCTATCGACTGCCGGCTGCTGCAGTTCCTTGGCAGGGCGTCGCTTACCATCATGTGCGTGCATGAACCGGTGAAACGAGTGCTGATTTTTGTTATGGCGAAAATTCTTGGGATGAATACAGATGCATTGCGAGCGAATCTTGTATATGCGATGCTGGTGACTGTTGTCACTGTAGCTATCTGTGTTGCTGTTCATCTCATTATGGACAGGTTCGCTCCCGTGTTGATCGGCAGTTCCCGTCACAATCTGGCTTCGCAAGGCAAGGCAAGGGCATGATGGGAGAACATTTGCGGTTGGCATCATAGTTGCGATGGAACGTCGCTTTGTTGTTGTAATGCCTGTAAGAAGTCGGCATCTCGATTTCGCTTTGCCCGTTAATTGCATTCATCAGCAATGGTGGTGTCAGTGTGACAGATGATTTGCCTCACCGACACCACTAGCAAGCTCAGCTAAGTGCTCACTCTTCCTGCAGATGTTTGATTTGCTTTTCGATTCCGTCCCACACCAGTTCGAGCCAGCGGCCACGGTTGCGGTTTACGGTCACTGCAAACAGTCCCTGACGTACGAAGTCGATCAGGGTGCAGACAAGGTAGATTATCAGCAGGATACCGAGAATCTGCAGGATCGCGAAGTGTTGTTGGTAGAGGTCTTCTAGTACGAACAGGTGCTTCCAAAGCAATGTTCTCGTGGCGGGATGATCGGTGATCAAGTACACGGCGAACGCAGACTGAGCTATGCGGTTGATGATCCGACTGCGGAAGGAAAGCGGGTCGAACAGTAGAAAAATGCCGAAGCCCACCATGATGACGGGCAGCTTGAACGATCCGGCGATGAAGATGCCCTTATCGATTCCGAACAACGATAACATAACGGAAGCGCATGTGTACAAGAGGAAGAATCCCAGTCCGATTCCGGTCATCAGCCAAGTCTGTTTGAGTGTGAACGGCTTCATGTACCACTTGTACGCGGAGATGAGGATGAATAGGTAGATGAAGCCGAACACGCTATCGTTCACTCCAGAAGTTCCGGGAATGAAGCTTGTCAGTCCCCAGATCGCCAGCACCGTTATGGCAAGCGCGTAATGCATGTGTTCGCCGAGCGCGCGTAGTCCCTTGGAAAGGAACGGCAGCAGGGCGAGGAAGGTGGCGTATGCGGTAACATACCACCACATTCCCATAATGGTCGGCGCGACGCTGCGAACGATCGTTTTCATACCGAAGTCAGCACGGTCGAAAACCAGAAAGAATGCCATGAGCGCTCCAGAACAGCACTTCGCGTTCCAAAATCCATATGCGCTTGAGGTTCGATTTGATGGTCTGTTTCTTGTCGAGGAAGAACCACGCGGAGATGGTGAAGAAGATGACGACGCCCACTTTGCCACCACCCTGCATGACGAGCTGAAAGAAGGTCCTCTCAGGTCCCAGTGAAAGATTCTTGACGTCATAGCCGTTATGGACGACGAAATGGTGGGCAAGAATCATGAACATTGCAACGATGCGCAGCAGTTCTATGCTGGAATTACGCCCCCCAATTTGAAATTCGGGTCGGCGGGACGGCCTTATGGGAGGCCGTGGTCTTTGAGCCCATAATCATCTCTCCTTCGTTTTTTCTTCTCTTTCCAACATCCCCCTCATAGGGGATTCTATCCATTCGGAAAGACCTGCCCCAAAGCCGGCCTACAGCCATCGACAGAATCGCAGGCCTCGTTGACGACAGATGCGCACCATCCCAAATTAAGCGGCGACATAGTATAGCTCGATTTGCTGGCATCTTCGCCGATATATGACGGATATGGAGGGAACTGCAGTACGCGACCTTAAGTGGCTGTTTACTATAAAATCTATGACATGACTGTAGGTGAAGAAGACACGACCGACCACCGTCCTGTTTATATTCTGGGCGCAGGATTCTCCAAGGCAATCTGTGACGAGATGCCACTGCTGAACGCTCTTGGGCAGCAAGCTTTGAACCTGCTGCCCAAGGCTTCCCGTGAAAGTATTTCGTTCAGGGAGGGCGAATCCTTTGAGCAGTGGCTGTCCATGCGCACTCAGGATATGCCGTTTCTGCCTGACCATGAGAACATGCGTCGCCGAGCGGAAGCGATGGAGATGATCGACGCCATCGGCAGTGTTCTAGACGATGACGTAGTGAAAAGCTGTAAGCAGGAATGCCCGCTCTGGCTCCGACAACTGGTGAATCTATGGGCATATGAGCGCGCAATCATAATTACGTTCAACTATGACACGTTGTTGGAAATGGCGATCAACACGGAGCGTCCAGCATTGCTGTGGAGCATTGGGGCTCAAGCCAAACAGATCGTAAGCGATGAGGTAGTGTATCCACGACCCGAGGCTGCGTCCATGACAAGGTGGATTGATTTCTCCGAAAACCTCCCATGCAGGAATAGCATGCAGATCATCAAGCCGCACGGTTCCCTAAACTGGTACAGCTACGGCAATGACGGCGAAGTGATCTTGAAACGAATTCGGGAAGAAAGAGAATATGACGAAACAGTTTCTCAGAACAAGCTTGACGCGAGGGAAAACGAAAAGCTGGCTGTGACGGGAATGGACCGATTCCTCATTCCCCCGTCCAGCAACAAAGCGTCGTTCTATGGAAATGGGTTTGACCGTCTGCTTTGGCGTTCGGCATATGATGCATTGAAGCAAGCGGAAAGCCTGACCATCATGGGCTACTCAATGCCGGAAACCGATTATGTGGTTAATGAGCTCATCCGGAATGCTTGTGCTCCGAACAAATGCTCCCTTCACGTTGTTGATGCTTTCATGGACGAACAAAAGCGAGAACGGTTTAACAGATTAGTGAAATGGCAAGAGATTTCAGAAACAACAGGGACTAATTGCCTGCCCCGATATGCTGAAGAGCACACCCAGGACGAAGCAAGATTGACCGCAAATGAATTGCTAACAAAGCTAAATGACGTTGAAGACAAGGCTTGTATTTATGTTGCAGGAGACATGAAAAGAAATCAGTCCAGTACTGGCGAGCTTTCGTTGCTGGAAAAAACCGATGACGGAAAGCTCGTTTTCGGTCGTAGAGACCGTACTGTCAGTGATTTCAGGAAAGATAAAGTTCCCGTATCGTCACAATCCGATAGTGCCATCTGCACGATTGCCGATCTGAAGAGATGCCTGGCTGAGCATCCGGAATATTTGGAAATATCTAGGCACAATGGCTTCGGTAAGTCGTTGATTACGGGCAGCTTTTTCACATCCAGTCCCGAGGAGAATGGACCTCTTATTCTAGGTTCAGTCCCAAAAGAATAGCCGCGGAGCTCAGACATGAAACGGCTCTCCGAAAGTGAACCGCATCCCGACCGTCGAACCGAAGAAATACAGATTCGGTAATTGGAAATGAGACTTAGCGTCTACACAACTCAGTTTTCACTGCACTAAAGAGAGTTGTGCAGACGCGACGACCATAGAAGGACTCAAACAAACAGAACGCGACATCCACCCAAAATCAAGAAATCAGATACGAAACACCTTTATTCCACATCAGTGGGAGGAATAATCGACAGCCAATATGAACACAACCTTATGAGCATCGCCATCGGTCTTTGTTCGATAAGAATCGCAATACTGATAATCGATTCGCGCCATACTGGACAGTTCATAATGTATGGTCTTCGAAAACCCTTTCTCCTTGGGAGCTCCCGCCTTTCCCTTTAGAGGGCGAGTACTTGCGATAGGGTCCTTCATTCCTGGAGTTTTGGCAACATGATCCCAAAATTGTTGTGCCTGTTGAATTCCAACACGTTCAACAATCTGCTCCCAAGCTGACTCATATTTTCTATGGACCAGCACCCTGTAGCACGGCTTTTCCTCAGGCTTTCCACCCGGACGTCTAGCAGGCTCCATGGGCTCATATGCTGAATTCATCACTCGATCTCCTCCATGGCTTTCGGATCACGAGCTTCAGCAAAATCATCCCGATCAAGCCCCGGAGACAGCAGTATTTTCCTCCTTAGAGGGTCTTCCAACTGCCCAGCGGTAGCTTTCCAATCACTTAAAAGTTCTTCCAGCCCCGAATAGTCCTCTTTCGAAGCATCAATCACCAGCTCATCAGAAAGTTCCTCACAGAAGCAGTTGAGATCTTCATCGTCAAACACTCTCAACCACGCAAGGTCGCCCCAGCCTGCCACATCTGGACGACTTTCCGATTGAAGAATGTACCGAAGACGCTCCAGTTTCAGCGACCAATCCTTGTGAAGTTCAAGATTCACCAGTCTGCTATTCGGAAGCATAACCAGCTCAGGCCCCTTGTTGTCCCTGATGATGGCACCGCCCTGCCTCGCAGCTTTCAACACTTCTGTTCTTTGTTTCGCGAGATCCGATACCAGAAAACTGCTCATGTAAAACTCCCTCGCCATACACTGTTTATATTATGTATAATCTTGTGACAAGATTATACATAATATATTACATAATATAAAGACACCGTCTCGCATAGGAGGAAAGATGACTGAAGGCGATAAGAAAGAAGCCCCTCTTTCCTCACACCTTGAATTGAACCTCAGTAATCTTTTCAAAATTCTCTTAAGCCTTCTCATTCACCCCATTTGCGAAGACACTGAAGAAGAAAAACAACGATGCGATAGCGTTAATCGAGCATTGCGAACCATAGAAAAGTACGGAATATCCGCCGACTGGATAATCCGGTACGGAATGGTTGACGAACTCGCACTTCCCTTACTGCCGCTCGTCTTAAATATGAAGGACCAGTACAAAACTTCAGATGAAAAAGTAGGCAGATGGAAGAAATGTCTGCAACTCAGAGACGATGGAGACTCAGCCAGTATAAGCGAGTCCATGGCTCGTTTTAAAGATTTTCTTCACAGATTCAGGATTTGGGCATCAACTGCACGAATTGAAGATCTCATCACCCTAAACCCGCCAACTGTTGACGTCTGGAATAGTCTCAATCTGCAAAAGAAAGAAGATGAATCCGTAGCCTCTCCCTACCTTTGGCTATGCGATCGATACCTTTGTGGGGAACTTCGCCGATGGAGCACCACCTCACTGCATATGGAATACCGCTTTATCCATGGAGACGGCGTTGACGCATTCTCCCAAAAAGCGCTTGAGCCGGTAAACATCAACGAAAACGACCTGAATGCCGTCATTGCGGAACGTGCAGTTTTGTCAACAAACACTACCGATCAGGTGTCGTTTGAACAGTTTTTCGAGTTCTCTAAACAATACTTGAAGGACGGTTGTTACCGAGACGCAGCCGCGCTATTCGATTTCTACCTATCAATGCACCCTCAAAGCAGCAATGCGCTAAACTCGAAGGGGTTCTGCTTAATCCCAGATTCGCCCAATAAAGCGGAAAGTATCATTCACAGTGCTCAGATACGTGGCTTTCGTTTTGCCGCTCTCTCCACATACAACTTGTGCTGTTGCCAGTACCTGCAACACGATTTCGAATCCGCCCTACGCACTGCAGACAACTACCTACGCCACTTGTACAACACGTCGAAAGACAGCAGAACAATCTACAGTGCTTTGATTTGGCAAATTAACGGCCAAGAATGCCACCTGCATGACACCACAGACGTCAGACGAGACCTGGCAACATTATGCATCCAAATAAGCCAACTCATCAATGACAACGAGAGACTCCAACGATGGACAGAATTCCAAGCAAAACTGGACGCTCATGACGCAGGATGAATCGCACTTTGGCCTCGCCGCTAATAAAACGCACCCATGGGAGGACTTTCTAGCGATACCTCCGCCGACCCGCTATAGTGGGAATTGTGGTGACGATTACTGATGTAGCTCATGAAGCTGGAGTTTCCAAGACGACGGTGTCGTACGTGATTTCCAACAATCCACGCATATCGAAAGACACAGCCGACCGTGTCCGTCAAGCCATGCGTAAACTTGGCTACACGGTAAACCATACGGCACGGGCCTTGTCCACATCGAAAACCATGACCATCGGTCTGCAAGTGAATGCCGACGACAACATGAAAGTGTCTTTGACACGTGGCGCATACCTGTGCGAGCTAACGGATTTCGCGCGAAAACAAGGGTATGACCTGCTTTTGCTCAGTCACCATAATGGTATGCAGGGCATCAGAGATATAGCCAATTCCCGCAAGGTCGATGGGCTGATTCTCATGGATATCGACCGAGCCGACCCTCGTATCCCCGTGGCAGTGGAATCCGAGGTTCCGACCGTACTCCTCGGCATTCCAGAAAATCCAATGGGTCTCGATGAGGTCGATACGGATTTTGAACGTGCCGCCCATGAGCTCATCGACTTGTTCGCAGAACAGCATCATCAGGAAATAGCATTGCTCCACACCCCTGAAGGCACCGAAAACGGCGGCTCAAACTTTGCCGTCCGGTTCCGGCAAAGCGTGGTTCGCGAGGCTTCCGACAAAGGAATCACCTTGCACGTAACTCCCCCGGAGGATTGGGATCTTGCTCCATCCGAACGGCTTCGTTCAACCTTGAATCGATTTCCGAATATAACCGGCCTGATCATCGACGATGACAATGCGGTCATTCCCGCTCCGCAGACTTTCACAGAACTCGGCATGCAGGTACCGGAAGATCTGTCAGTGGCAGTAGTCGTTCCCGACGTGCTCCGCGAGCAGATGCGCATTCCCTACACAGCCATCGACATCAACCTTCCCGCCGTGGCCCAAGAGGCAGTCGATACGCTTGTTCGGCGCATCGATAATCCGAATGCGCCTTCCGTAACCAGACTTGTCAGCCAGCCTTTGATCAGGCAGCATTCGGTAAAGAGCCTGATTAAACTCTAACCAAGCTTTTATTTTACCGTTATCGTTGACGACACTCTGACGTAGAACCGGTTCACCAAATGGTTTGACATAGTCATCACAATGCATTATATTATCAGTGTGAACCGGTTCATCAAAATTGTGAACCAAAGACAGAGAAGTCAAGACCACATATACGTTAGGAGGCAACCAGTGACATTTACATCCGAAGGCTCAATCCTCGAATGGCGAGGAGAAGGCGAAACACTCCGCATCGAACCGTGGGGAACGGATAGCGTCAGAATCCGATCCTCAAAGAAAATGCCGATCTCCGAACAAAACTGGGGACTACTGGGCGAACATCATGAACCCGACCAAGCAGTCCGCGTCGAAATCAGCGAAGACCAAAGCTTGGCAACGCTCACCAACGGCAACATAACCGTCACCGCACACGCGTTCAAAGAAGGCAACGCAGGAGCAGGCCATACCGAAAGCCTCTGCGAACTGTCTTTCAGCAAAGCAGACGGAACCGAACTCTTCCAGGAAGTGCCGCAGCGCGGCGCCCTGAGACTGCGCGCACGCAAGTTCAGCCCAACGGACGGCGGCAATCAACGGATCGAAGCGACATTCCTATCCCCCGAAAATGAGCATCTTTACGGTATGGGCGAATACCAGCAATCCTACATGGATCTCAAAGGATGCTCCTTCGAACTTGCGCACCGCAATTCCCAAGCATCAATCCCCTTCGTAGTATCGTCAGCCGGCTACGGATTCCTCTGGAACAGCCCCGCCATCGGCACCGCCGAATTCAGCAAAAACCGCACGCGGTGGGTCGCTGAATCCTCACGGCAGCTTGACTACTGGGTGACCGCGGGAAATGAGCCAGCCGAAATCGAACGCCACTACGCCGACGCCACAGGGCACGCACCGAAAATGCCGGAATGGGGATTGGGATTCTGGCAGTGCAAACTCCGCTACTGGAACCAAAACCAGGTTCTGGAAGTAGCCAGGGAATTCAAGCGCCGAAACATACCCATCGACGTGCTGGTCATCGACTTCTTCCACTGGCCGCATATGGGCGACTTCCGTTTCGAAGAAGAATTCTGGCCGAATCCCAAAGCCATGTGCGAGGAACTGCACAGCATGGGAATCAAAGTCATGGTATCCGTATGGCCTCAAATCTCACTGCGTTCGGAAAACTACGAGCACATGCTTGAAAACGGTCTGCTGGTTTCAGCCGAACACGGCATCGATATAGCCAACATGTATCAGGAACCGAACCAATTCTACGACGCCACCAATCCCGAAGCGCAAGCATTCGTTTGGAACAAATGCAAGAACAACTACGCCGATCTGGGAGTGGACGCGTTCTGGCTGGACGAAGCGGAACCCGAATACGGTACTTACGATTTCGGCAATTACCGGTACTATTCCGGCCCGAACATCGCCACCGGCAACATCTACCCAAGAGAATACAACCGCGGATTCTACGAAGGCCAACTGGCCATGGGCCGCGAAGGAAACATCGTCAATCTCACGCGATGCGCATGGGTGGGATCCCAAAAATACGGTTCCTTGGTGTGGAGCGGCGACGTTCAGTCCACATTCGAAGACCTTAAGGCACAGATCACCTGCGGCATCCACATGGGCATGGCCGGCATCCCCTGGTTCACCACCGACATGGGAGGCTTCGCACTAGGCGACGTCAACGATCCGAAGTTCAAGGAACTGTTGGTACGTTGGTGCCAGTTCTCCTGCTTCTCCCCCGTCATGCGCAATCATGGCTATCGTCTGGGTATTCAACCAGACGGATCAATGGATGAAACCATCACCGCAGCAGACGGTTCCCTTCGCGACCCCTCCGGAGTTGACAACGAACCTTGGAGCTACGGCACCGCCATCCAACAAGTGCTGGTGAAATACATCAATATTCGCGAGCGCATGCGCCCATATACGCGAGAGCTGTTCGATTCGGCTCATCAAGATGGGCAGCCTTTGATTCGAGGACTCTTCTATGAGTTCCCTGAAGATGCGAAGACGCATAGCATCTCTGACGAGTATATGTTTGGCCCGGATTTGCTCGTTGCTCCGGTCGTCGAGTATTCCGCGCGCAATCGAACCGTATATTTGCCAGGTGACGCTTCGACATCTTGGACCGACCTGCATACAGGCGCTTCTTATACCGGAGGCACCTCAGTCACGGTGGACGCTCCGCTGGATGTCATTCCAGTATTTGCCAAGAATGGCAACGATCACGCTCTCGCGAGCGCCATCTAGCTTTTGCCGCTTTCAATAAAACGGAACTTTCTTCCTTCCTTTCCACATCATGGTTTGTGCGATACATATCGCGTAACGTATCGCACAAACCATGCTTTTCAACAACTCCTTATCGATATTCTCGGCCACTCGTTTTTTAAGAAAGGGGTACGGCATGGTATCCATGGTCGGAAAAAGCATTCGCAAATGGTGGGCATTGTTCACGCTTCCCACTCTTGCGGCTTTTATCGTCGGGCTTTTGGCACCATTTGCCATCGGCGTTTATTTTACCTGAACTTCAAGCCGGAAGCGGCCGACCAGTGGAAAGCCATCGCCGAAACCTACACCAAGGAAACCGGCGTACAGGTGACCATCGAAACCGCAGCATCCGGCACATATGAGCAGACGCTGAAGTCTGAAATGGCCAAAGACCAAGCGCCAACCCTGTTCCAGGTCAACGGCCCGGTCGGTTACGCCCGCTGGAAGGATTACTGCGACGATATGTCCGACACCGCCGTGTACAAGCAGCTCGAAGACTCCAGCGTAGCCCTCACCGACGGAGACGAGATTGTGGGCGTTCCCTACGTGCTTGAATCGTATGGCATCATCTACAACAAGGAACTGTTGAACAAATACTTCGAGCTTTCAGATTCCTCCATTAAGTCCGTTGACGATATCAACTCGTTCAAAGCTTTGAAGACCGTAGCTGACGGCATTCAGAAACACAAGGATGATCTCGGCGTCAAGGGAGCGTTCACTTCCGCCGGATTCGACTCGTCTTCCGACTGGAGATTCAAGACCCAGCTTGCGGGCGTGCCGCTTTACTACGAATTCAAGGCGGATGGCATCACCGAACAGCCGGCAACGATCACCGGGTCCACGCTGCAGAACTTCAAAGATATTTTCGACCTGTATATCACTGACTCCACCGTCGAACCGACTCAGCTGAGCTCCAAGACAGGCGATGACGCCAACTCCGAATTCGCCTTCGGCGACGCGGTCTTCTACCAGAACGGCACCTGGGCATGGACCGACCTTTCCAATGCTGGCGTCGAATCCGACAACGTCGGTATGTTGCCGATCTATGTTGGCGGAGACGGCGAGGAAAACCAGGGATTGACCACCGGTTCCGAAAACTATTGGTGCATCAACTCCAAGGCGTCCGACCTTGACAAGCAGGCCACGAAGGATTTTCTCGAGTGGATGATCACTTCCGATGACGGTAAGAATGCACTGGCCAGCGAAATGGGCTTCTCCACACCATTCAAGACCTTCTCCGACATGAAGACAGAAAACCCGTTGATCGACGCCTACTGCGAGTCCCTCAAGGCTGGCAAGGACACCGTTCCGTGGACGTATACCATGATTCCGTCCGAGCAGTGGAAGAATGATCTTGGATCGGCTCTGCTGGAATACGCACAGGGAACCGGTAGCTGGGATGCAGTGAAAACCGCATACGTAGACGGCTGGGCCACCGAATACGCAGCCGCCAACGAAGGCTGATCCGGATTCCATAAAATCTGAAACTAAACCCGCACTTCCGACCGTTGGATTTGAAGAAATTTGGATTCGATGATCGGAAGTGCGGTTTTACGTCTGCATTGCTTGCAGTTTTGCGTCTGCACAAGTCGGATTTCCCGTCTGCACAACCCGAGAAAAGGGCGGAAAATACTAGTTGTGCAGACGCGACGACT